>Ga0209469_1000385_pt1 | contig 27502 bp, 24 predicted proteins | sample GraSoiAngelo_123_FD_185880 | JGI IMG/M metagenome (GOLD analysis project Ga0209469, IMG submission 185880) | Grasslands soil microbial communities from the Angelo Coastal Reserve, California, USA - 14_0927_02_40cm (SPAdes) (version 2) | ecosystem: Environmental > Terrestrial > Soil > Grasslands ... | reverse complement strand
CTGCGGCCTTCCCTATCGGCTACAGCCGACAGTCGGGCCACCTTCCCCCGAGGACGCGCAGCGCCTCTGGGTCGCCTATTGGTCCGCACTGGAGCGTCGCGATCTCGACGAGGCGAGACTCCTGGAGCATTCGAGCATTCGCGGCAAGGAATCGCCCGATCTCAACGCGCCCGAGATGCCGGGGTTGGCGCGCAGCTTTCTCTATTCCCTCGCAGTACGCTCCACGCCTCCAGTCGTTTCGGGAGATCGGGCACGCTATCGAACACGGAACGTCTCGGACGATCGCGACAGCGGCGAGATGTTCCTGCAACGCGATGTCGATGGTGTATGGAGGGTCAGCTGCTTCGGCAATTGTGACTGACCCCGATCCGCGACCGCCGCGCGTAATATGGCGGCTATGAAGCCAGGCGCGAGGCCGTCCAAATCGTTGCGGCTCGAGAATTCCTCGTAAAAATCCTCCTCCCCGGCGGCACCGGCCAGGTCGGTACGATCCTCGCCCGCGCGTTCCACGGCGACGGCCACGAGGTCGTGGTGCTCAGCCGGGCGCTGCAGCGGGCGCCGTGGCGCGTAGCCGCGTGGGACGCGGCGAGGCTGGGGCCGTGGACGCGCGAGCTCGAGGGCGCGGACGTGGTCGTCAACCTGGCCGGGCGCAGCGTGAACTGTCGCTACACGCCGGCCAACCGACGCGCCATCAAGGAGTCGCGCGTGAACAGCACGCGCGTCGTCGGCGAAGCGATCGCGGGCGCCGCGCGGCCGCCGCGCGTCTGGCTGCAGATGAGCACCGCCACCATCTACGCGCACCGCTACGACGCTCCCAACGACGAGGCCACGGGCATCCTCGGCGGCGCCGAGCCCGGGGCGCCCGACACCTGGCGCTTCAGCATCGACGTGGCCACGTCGTGGGAGCGCGCGCTCGACGCGGCGGCGACGCCACGCACGCGCAAGGTGGCGCTGCGCGCGGCCGTCGTGATGAGCCCCGACCGGGGCGGCGTGTTCGACCTGCTGCTGCGCCTGGTGCGCTTCGGCCTCGGCGGGCAGGCCGGCCACGGCCGGCAGTACGTCTCGTGGATCCATGACGGCGACTTCGTGCGCGCCGTCTATTGGCTGATCGAGCACGACAAGGTCGACGGCGCCGTCAACCTCGCCGCGCCCCATCCCCTGCCCAACGCCGACTTCATGCGCGCGCTGCGCGAGGCGTGGGGGATGCGGCTGGGCCTGCCCGCCTCCGCCTGGATGCTGGAGGTCGGCACGTGGGTGCTCCGGAGCGAGACCGAGCTGGTGCTCAAGAGCCGTCGTGTCGTTCCCGGCCGGCTCGTGCAGCAGGGCTTCGCGTTCGAGTTCCCGATCTGGGCGGAGGCCGCGCGCGATTTATGTGGGCGGTGGCGAAGGTCTGCGGGGTGACGCGCGCGTGCTGATCGCCCAATACGCTCCGGAAGGTGTCGCGGCCGCCGTTCTGCTGCTGGCGCCGCCGGTGCTTGGGGTCGTCAGCTTCTGGCCCTCCGCGCGCGGGCACTGGTCCGGCGCCGTGCTGGCCGCTCCGTGATGGCCCGGGATTGGGCGGATGGGCGGCGCTCGTCTACGGTCCGCTGCTGCTGATCCTGGCGGTGGCCTCGTTCGTCCTGTGGGAGCGGCGGCGCGCTTCGAGGAGCGAGCGACGCTGAGGATGGGCAAGCTGATGTGCCCGCGATGCGGAGCGCGGTATCCCAGGTGGCGGTTGCTCTTCAGCGGAAGCACGTTGACCTGCGTGTCTTGCCACGCGCAATTGACCATGTCCCGAGATTCAGCCGGAAGGCTCGGATTCGTCGGAGGCCTGACGCTCTTCGTGTGCGCCGCCGTGAGTGGCTGGATCTGGGGCTTCGAGACGCTTTGGTCGTGGCAGTCCCTGCTGGGCTTCATGGCGTTCGGCTTTGTGCTCGGCCTCGTCATCAGGCCGATCGTCGCGGTGCTCGTCCTTCGCTAGTCGCCTTGTCGCCCTACTGCCCGCGTGGTACCTTACCGCCCAATTCCCGACGTCAGCGCCGACGGAGGTGCGCCATGCCGTTCGTCAACATCACCCTCTACGAAGGCCATCCCAAGGAGCGCAAGGACGAGATCGCGCGCCGCGTGACGGAGACGATCACGGAGGTCTGCAAGCTCCCGCCGCAGGCCGTCTGGGTGGTCTTCAACGAGGTCACGCCGCCCGACTGGTACGTGGCGGGCAATCCCGGCAAGAAGTGAGCGCGGCGTTCGAGAAGCTCGGCGGCGGCTTCCTCTTCACCGAGGGGCCGGTGTGGCATCCGGCGGGCAAGTTCCTGCTCTGGAGCGACATGCCCGGCGACCACATGCGGCGCTGGTCGGCGAAGGACGGCGTCACGACCTTCCGCAAGCCGTGCAACATGTCCAACGGGCTCACCTACGATCGCCAGGGGCGCCTGCTCGCGTGCGAGCACGCCAGCAGCCAGGTGACGCGGACGGAGACCGACGGGCGCATCGTGCCGATCGCCACCCACCACCAGGGCAAGCAACTCAACAGCCCCAACGACATCGTGTGCAAGTCGGACGGCGGCATCTACTTCAGCGACCCGCCGTACGGCCGCGCGAAGTTCTACGGCGTCGAGCGCCCACAAGAATTGTCGTTCCAGGGCGTGTTCCGCGTGGGCCCCGACCCGAAGACGACCGAGCTGCTCGTGGACGACTTCGATCGTCCCAACGGCCTCTGCTTCTCACTGGACGAGCGGCGCCTCTTCATCAACGACACCGCGCGCAAGCACATCCGCGTGTTCGACGTGACGCCCAAGGGCACGCTCACCAATGGCCGCCTGTGGGCCGAGACCAAGGGCGACAAGCCCGGCGCCCCCGACGGCATGAAGCTCGACTCCGCCGGCAACGTCTACTGCTGCGGGCCCGGCGGCATCCACGTGTTCGATCCCGACGCCCGGCTGCTCGAGATCCTCGAGACGCCGGAGCGCACCGCCAACTTCGCCTGGGGCGACGACGACTACCGCTCGCTGTTCGTCACCGCGTCGACGTCGCTCTATCGCATCCGCCGGACGACTCCGGGTCTTCCGGTCTTCTGATCATCAAGGAGGCTTCCATGCACCGACGCACGCTGCTCGTCGTCCTGCTCGCCGCGGCCCTGCTCGTGCCGCCGGCGGCGGACGCTCAGAAGCCCATCAAGGTGGGCATGCCGATGCCACTCTCGGGGCCGCCCGCGCTGTTCGGCGAGCCCGCGACCAAGGGCGCCATGATGTTCGTCGAGGAGATCAACGCCAGGGGCGGCGTGCTCGGCCGCAAGCTCGAGCTGATCACCCGCGACTCCAAGGCCGACGCCAACGAAGCGGTCCGCCAGGCGCGCGAGCTGATCCTGAAAGACAACGTGGACTTCCTGGTCGGCACGCTGACCTCCGCCGAGGGGCCGGCGGTCTCCGTGGTGGCCAAGGAGAACAAGATCGTCTTCATCGCGCCGATTCCGAAGACCGACCAGCTCACGGCGCCCGACAAGCTGCACCCCTACGTCTTCCGCGTGGCCTCCACCACCACCATCGAGGGCCGCAGCGCGGCCGAGATCGTCGCCAAGTGGCCGGTGAAGAGGGTCGCGACGATGTCGTTCGACTACGCGTACGGCCAGGACGTGACCAAGGCGTTCGTCGAGCATCTGAAGAAGATCAAGCCGAGCGTCGAGATCGTGGATCAGCAGTGGCCGAAGCTCGGCGAGCAGGACTACAACCCGTTCATCAACGCCCAGATGGCCAAGAAGCCCGAGGCCGTCTTCTCGTCGATCTGGGGCGGCTTCTTCGTGACCTACTCCAAGCAGGCCAGAGCCGTCGGCATGTTCGACGCGCTCAAGTACCACTTCATCGGCGTCGGCGAGGCGGCCACGCCGGAGACGGCGAAGTCGATGGGCGCCGACTATCCCGTCGGCATCTGGGGCAACTCGTACGACGCGTTCTACTGGGGCGAGACGCAGGCGCACCGCTCCTACGTCGCCCGGCTGTCCAGGTACCTGAAGGACGAATACCCGTCGTCGTGGGCGATCCAGGGCTACATCGGCATGCAGTTCCTGGCCGAGGCCATCAAGAAGGCCGAAAGCACGGATTCCGACAAGGTCGCCAAGGCGCTGCTCGGGCTGACGGTGGAGACGCCGGTGGGGCCGCTGACGATCCGCGAGAAGGACCACCAGGCCAACCGCGGCCAGCTCTACGGCAAGACCGTGATGGATCCGAAGTACCCGTTCGCGATCATGAAGCCCGTGACCTACGTGGATCCGACCAAGTTCATGGATTAGGGTCTGCCGGATCCGTCGTTCGTCTTCGCCCAGAGCGTCAGCGGCCTCACGGCCGCGATGTTCCTGTTCCTGATCGCGGCCGGGCTGTCGCTGATCTTCGGCGTACTGCGCGTGCTGAACTTCGCGCACGGCACCTTCTACATGCTCGGCGCGTACGCGACCTACCAGCTCGTGCAGTGGATGGGCGTGAGCGGCGGCCGCTTCTGGCTGACCGCGCTCGGCGGCGCGCTGGTCGTGGCCGCGCTCGGCGGTCTGATCGAGCGGTTCCTGTTCCGTCGGCTCTACGGCAAGGACGAGCTCTACCAGCTCCTGTTCACGTACGCGCTCGCGCTGATCCTGAGCGACGCCGCCAAGATGCTCTGGGGCACCCAGCAGAAGTCGGTGAGCCGGCCGCCCGAGCTGACCGGCGCCCTCCACGTCTTCGGCGCCATCATCCCCCACTACAACCTGTTCATCATCCTGCTCGGCCCGGCCATCGCGCTCGCGTTCTGGGTGGTGCTGCAGCGCACGCGCGTCGGCCGCTACATCCGCGCGGCCGCGCTGGACCGCGAAACGCTGGGCGCGCTGGGCGTCAACGTGGACGCGCTCTACACGTGGGTTTTCGTGCTCGCCTCGTTCCTGGGCGGCCTGGGCGGCGCCCTCATCAGCCCGATGCGCGCGACCACGCCGGGCATGGACACGGAGGTCATCGTCGAGGCGTTCGTGGTCGTCGTGATCGGCGGCCTCGGCTCGTTCTGGGGGACGTTCCTCGGCGCGCTGATCTACGGCCAGGTGCTGTCCTTCGGCATCCTCTTCTTCCCGCGCTTCTCGATCTTCGCCGTCTTCGCCCTCATGGCGGCGGTGCTCATCGTCCGGCCCTGGGGCCTGCTCGGACGGCCGCTGCGATGAGGCGCGTGCCGTGGGCGCCCCTCGTCGTGGTGGCGGCGCTCCTCGTGCCGGCGGTCGGCTCGCGCTTCTACACGTTCCTCGCCAACGACGTGATCATCTGGGCGCTCTTCGCCACCAGCCTCAACCTCCTGGTGGGCTACACGGGCCTCGTGTCCTTCGGCCACGCCGCGTACTTCGGCATCGGCGCCTACACGACCGGCATCCTCATGAAGAAGCTCGGCGTGCCGTTCCTCCTCGCCTTCCCCGCCGCCGGCGTGCTGGCCGGCGCCTTCGCGCTGCTGTTCGGGCTCTTCTGTGTGCGGCTCACCCGCATCTACTTCGCGATGCTCACGCTGGCCTTCGCGCAGATCGTGTGGGCGATCTGCTTCAAGTGGAACGAGGTCACCGGCGGCGAGCAGGGCATGCCCGAGGTCCCCTACCCCGACCTCGCCTGGATGGGGGCGCTGCCGCTCGTGCGAGATCTGCGGACCAGCGACCACTTCTACCTGGTGACGGTCGTGCTGGTGGCGCTGTGCCTCTGGATCCTGCACCGCGTGGTGCGCTCGCCGTTCGGGCGGATGCTGACGACGATCCGCGAGAACGCCGAGCGCGCGGAGTTCATCGGCGTCCACGTGCGGCGCTACGAGCTGGCCGCGTTCGTGCTGGCGGGCGCCTTCGCCGGGCTCGCCGGCGGCCTCTTCGGCATCTTCAACCGCGGCGTGTTCCCCGACTTCGCGTACTGGACCAAGTCTTCCGAGGTCCTCATCATGACGCTGCTGGGCGGGATGGGGACGTTCTACGGGCCGAGCGTGGGCGCGCTGGCCCTGATCTTGTTGAACCAGCAGATCGTCTCCTACACCGAGTACTGGCCGTTCGTGCTCGGCACCATCCTCGTCGTGCTGCTGTTCGGCTTTCCCGGCGGGCTGGGTGGCGCCCTCGAGCTGCTCGGGCGCCGGCTCTGGAGGCCGCGGCGTGCTTGAGGTGCGCGACCTCACCAAGTCGTTCGACGGCTTCGTCGCCGTCTCGCGCGTCTCGTTCGACGTGCCGAAGCACAGCGTGAGCGCGATCATCGGGCCCAACGGCGCCGGGAAGACGACGCTGTTCAACCTGATCACCGGCCACCTGCGCTGCGACACTGGGCGGGTCGTGCTCAACGGGCGCGACGTCACCGGCGTGCCGCCGCACGATCTCTGCCGCATGGGCGTGGGCCGCTCGTTCCAGCGGACCAACATCTTCGCGAAGCTGACCGTCTACGAGAACGTCCAGGCCGCGTTCGTGTCGCACCGCGGGCGCGGCTGGAACGCGTTCACGCCGGTCCGCGACCTCTACCGCGACGAGACGCTGCGCCTGCTGGAGTCGCTGCGGCTCGCCGACCGCGCCGGCGAGGTCGCCGGCTTCCTGTCGCACGGCGCGCAGAAGCAGCTCGAGCTGGGGCTGGCCCTGGCCCTCGAGCCCGACATCCTGCTGCTCGACGAGCCGACGGCCGGCATGTCGGCGAGCGAGACGCGCGAGACGATCCAGCTGATCGACCGCCTCGCGCGCGAGCGCGGGCTGACACTGCTGTTCACCGAGCACGACATGGAGGTCGTCTTCTCCATCGCGCAGAAGATCACCGTGCTGCACCAGGGCCGCGTGATCGCCGACGGCTCCCCGGCGGCCGTGCGCGCCGACCCGGAGGTGCGCCGCGTCTACCTCGGAGAGCGCCGGTGAGACAGCCTGTGGCAAGCCCGAGGCGCGCCACGGCTGCGCCGGGGCGCGTCCGAGCGATGGGGGGCGTGGGGGGCCATGTCGGGGCCCCCCACGCGCCTCGGGGTTGCCACACGGTGACCGCCCCGCTGCTCGAGGTCAGCGAGATCCACACGGCGTACGGGCTGTCGCGCGTGCTGTTCGGCGTCTCGATCGAGGTCGGCGCCGGCGAGTGCGTCTGCCTCCTCGGCCGCAACGGCGTCGGCAAGTCCACTACCATGCGCTCGATCATGGGGCTCACCCCGCCGCAGGCGGGACGCGTGGCCTTCAAGGGCGTCGACATCACCGGCTGGGAGTCGTACCGGGTCGCGCGCGCCGGCATCGGCTTCGTCCCCGAGGACCGGCGCATCTTCGCCGATCTCACCGTCTGGGAGAACCTCGACGTGGCCCAGCGCGGCGGCGGCTGGACGACCGAGCGCGTCTTCGATCTGTTCCCCACGCTGCGCCAGCTGACCGGCCGTAACGGCGGCTATCTCTCGGGCGGCGAGCAGCAGATGCTGACGATCGCGCGCACGCTGATGGGCAATCCCGAGCTGCTGCTGCTCGACGAGCCGTCGGAGGGCCTGGCGCCGCTGGTCGTCGACCACCTCGACGAGCAGATCGCGCGCCTCAAGGCCGAGGGGCTGACGATCCTGCTCGCCGAGCAGAACACGGAGTTCTCGCTGCGCCTCGCCGACCGCGTCTACGTGCTGGAAAAAGGCGCCATCCGCTTCAGCGGCGCCGCCGCCGCGCTGCGCGACAACGAGGCCCTTCGCCACGAGCTGCTGGCGCTCTAACCGATGACCGCGCGGCGGCGGGCGCGGCGTCACTGGGTTCGCCGCCTTCTCGGGCTGATCGTGATGGTCCTGCTCGGGTGGCTGGTATGGGTAGCCGCCACGTGGCCGGACGTCCGCGCCCTCGCCACGCAGCCGCCGACGACCACGGCCTTCATCGAGCGCTACCAGGAGCGCGAGCGCGCGGCCGGCCGCACGCCGCGCGCAGAGTGGCGGTGGGTACCCTACGGCACCATCTCGCTGCACCTCAAGCGCGCGGTGCTCGTGGCCGAAGACATCGGTTTCTACCACCACCACGGCTTCGCCCCCGGCAACATGCGCGTGGCCATGACGGAGGCGCTCGAGGAGCGCAAGATCCCGCGCGGCGCCTCGACGATCACCCAGCAGCTCGCGAAGAACCTCTGGCTCACGCCCTCGCGCAGCCCGCTGCGCAAGGCGCGCGAGGGCGTGCTGACCTGGCAGCTCGAGCGCGCGCTGTCCAAGCGGCGGATCCTCGAGCTCTACCTGAATGTCGTAGAATTCGGGCCCGGCGTGTACGGCGCGGAGGCAGCGGGCCGGCGCTACTTCGGCAAGCCGGCGGCCGAGCTGGACGAGGACGAGGCGGCGCAGCTGGCGGCGGCTCTGCCGAAGCCGCGCGCGTGGCACCCGGGGGTGAAGACGCCGTCCTATCGCCGCTACGTCGAGAACATCCGGCGCCGCATGGACCGCGCCGAGCTGCCGGGAAAGCTCCTGCAATAGGGAGAGCGCGTGGACACGATTCTCCAGCTGCTGCTCAACGGGCTCGCCGTCGGCTGCATCTACGGCCTGGTCGCCCTCGGCTTCGTCCTCATCTACAAGGCCACCGAGCTCGTGAACTTCGCCCAGGGCGACCTCCTCATGCTCGGCGCGTTCACGTGCTACATGTTCGTCGTCTGGTACGGCCTCGGCTACTGGGCCGCGTTCGCGCTCGCCATCGCCATCGTGGCGCTCTTCGGCGCCGCGCTCGACGCGACCGTCCTGAGACGCGTGATCGGCCAGCCACAGTTCGCCGTGGTCATGCTGACCATCGGCCTCGGCGCGATCTTCCGCAGCTTCGCCTCGATCACGTGGGGCTCGGAGATCTACACGCTGCCGACGCCCTTCAGCGCGCGGGCCACGCGGCTCGGCGGCGTCACCGTGAGCCACGAGTACGTCTCGATCATCGTGGGCACGGTGGTGCTGTGCGCGGCGCTGTACGCGTTCTTCACCTACACCAGAGTCGGCGTGGCCATGCAGGCGGCCTCGCAGAACCAGCTCGCCGCCTACTACATGGGCATCCCCGTCAAGCGGATGTTCTCGCTCATCTGGGCGATCTCCGCCGGCGTGGCCGCCATCGCCGGTGTGCTGCTGGCCCCCGTCTCGCTGATCGACATCAACCTCGGCTTCATCGGCCTCAAGGCGTTCGCGGCCGCCGTCCTCGGCGGCTTCGGCTCCATTCCGGGCGCGCTCGTCGGCGGCCTCACCATCGGGCTCATCGAGCTGTTCGCGGGCGCCTACCTCCCGCACGGGGTCAAGGACGTCGCGGCGTACGTGGTGCTGCTCGTCGTGCTCGCGGTGCGGCCGCAGGGCATCTTCGGCGCCGTGGGTCGCAAGAAGGTCTGACGCCGTGCGCTTTCTCTTCAAGACCTCCTACGCGCAAGAGCTGGGGCTCTTTCGCGACAACGTCCAGCGCAACTGGTACGTCGCCCTCTTCGCCGCACTGCTGGTGCTGCCGCGCGTCGTGCCCGACTACGTCGGCGACATCAGCCTCGTCTTCATCTACGGGCTCTGCGGGCTGTCGCTCATGGTCCTCGCCGGCTACACCGGGCTCATCAGCCTCGGCCACGCCGCCTTCCTGGGCATCGGCGCCTACGCGCACGTCTTCTTCGCGCACGATCTGCAGCTGCCGTGGATCGTCTCCGTCGCGCTCGCCTGCGTGATCACGGCCGCGGCCGGCGTGCTGGTCGGCCTGCCCGCGCTCCGCATGACGGGGGTGTACCTCACCATCGCGACGCTCGCGTTCGCGCTGATCATCCAGGAAATCTTCTCGCGCTGGGATCGCGTCACCGGCGGCCTCAAGGGCAAGCCCGTGGACAAGCCGGTGCTGTTCGGATTCTCGTTCGCGAGCGAGCTGGCCTTTTACTTCCTGTGTCTCGCCGTGCTCATCGGCGCCCTGTGGCTGACCGCGAATCTGCTGCGGGCCCCGACGGGACGCGCCTGGGTCGCCATCCGCGACAGCGAGATCGCCGCGCAGTCGATGGGCGTGAACGTGGCCGTGTACAAGACCATGGCCTTCGCCTACTCCGCGGCCCTCATGGGTGTCGCCGGCGCGCTCTTCGCCCACAAGATCAGCTTCCTCGCGCCCGACATCTTCAGCGTGCTGCTGTCCATCCAGCTGCTGCTGATGGTCGTGGTGGGCGGCCTCGGCAGCCTGCACGGGGCCCTCTACGGCGCCGTCTTCGTGGCGATTCTCCCCGTGCTGATCTCGCAGGCGCGGGACGCCGTCCCGGCGTGGCACGGCCTGGACCGGTTCGTGAAGCAGCCCGGCCTCGAGCCCGGCCTGTTCGGGCTGATCCTCGTGCTCTTCATCCTCTTCGAGCCCCTCGGGATCTACGGACGCTGGATGAAGGTCAAGCTGTACTTCGCGATGTTCCCGCTCTACAAGCGCGCCACGTTCAAGCGGCAGAAGGCCTACATGCGATCGGAGCGGCTGCGATGACGCTGCTCGAGGCGGACAACCTCGCCATCAACTTCGGGGGCATCACCGCGCTGGCCGGCGTGAGCTTCGAGGTCCGGGCGGGCGAGGTGCTCACGATCATCGGGCCGAACGGCGCCGGCAAGACGACGATCTTCAACCTCGTGTCCCGCATCTACGACCCCACCCGCGGGCGTCTGAGCTTCTGCGGCGAGGACATCACCCGGGTGCCCCCGCACGAGATCGCCCGGCGCGGCATCGCGCGGACGTTTCAGAACATCGAGCTCTTCGAGCACGCCACCGTGCTGCAGAATCTCCTGCTCGGCCGGCACGCCCACAAGCGCTCGCGCTTCGTGGAAGAGCTGCTCTTCCTGCCCCGCGTGCGCGCGCTCGAGCTCGAGCATCGCGGGGCCGTGGAGAAGGTCATCGACTTCCTGGACCTCCAGCCCTACCGCGACAGCCTGATCGTCAACCTGCCGTATGGCGTCCGCAAGGTCGTCGAGATGGCGCGCGCGCTCTGCACGCAGCCGAAGCTCCTCCTCCTCGACGAGCCCTCGTCCGGGTTGAGCGTCGAGGAGACGGAGGAGATGGCGTTCTGGATCCAGGACATCCGGACGCTGCTCGGCATCACGGTGCTCATGGTCGAGCACGACATGAGTCTCGTCAGCGCCGTGTCCGACCGCGTGGTGGCGCTCAACTACGGCCTCGTCATCGCCGCCGGCACCCCGCGCGACGTGCAGGCGCATCCCGACGTCGTGAAGGCGTACCTGGGAGGCTGACGCGTGAGCGGAGCCCTCCTCCAGGTGAGCAACCTCGAGACGTACTACGGTCCGATCATGGCCATTCGCGGCGTCAGCTTCGAGGTGAAGCGGGGCGCCATCGTCACCATCCTGGGCGCCAACGGCGCCGGCAAAACCACCGTGCTCAAGACCGTCTCCGGCGTCATGGACCCCCAGAAGGGCACGGTGACCTTCGACGGCCGCGAGATCCAGGGCATGGATCCCGATCGCGTGACGCGCCTGGGCCTGAGCCACGTGCCCGAGGGCCGCGAAATCTTTCCGCTGCTCACCGTCGCCGAGAATCTGAAGATGGGCGCCTATACACGCACCGACACCGTCGGCGTCGCGCGCGATCTCGCGATGGTGTACGAGTATTTCCCGGTCTTGCAGGCGCGGACCCACCAGCGCGCCGGCCAGCTGTCGGGCGGCGAGCAGCAGATGCTCGCGATCAGCCGCGCCCTCATGACGCGGCCGGCGATGATGCTCCTGGACGAGCCCTCGCTGGGGCTGGCCCCCAAGCTCGTGAAGGAGATCTTCGACATCATCGTGCGCATCAACCGCGAGCGGGGGGTGACGGTGCTCCTGGTCGAGCAGAACGCCAACATGGCCCTGCACGTGGCGGACTACGGGTACGTCCTGGAAGTCGGGCGCATCGTGATGGAAGATACCTGCGCGCGGCTGCTCGAAAAGGACGACATCAAGGAGTTCTATCTCGGCATGAAGGAGACCAGCATACGCGGCACCCGCCGGTGGAAGCGGAAGAAGACGTGGCGATGACCGGCGCCCCCACCGTCCACGGCCAGGACACCCTGCCCCGCCTCTTCCGCCACGTCGTCGGGCAGCGCGGCGACGCCGTCGCCATGCGCGAGAAGGACCTGGGCGTCTGGCGCTCCGTCACGTGGCGGCAGTACGGCGAGCGCGCGCGGCGCGTCGGCCTCGGCCTGGTGGCCCTCGGCCTGCGGCCGCGCGACGTGGTGTCGATCATCGCCGAGAACGGCCCCGAGTGGCTGTACACGGATCTCGGGACGATGTCGGTGGGCGGCGTGACGAACGGCATCTACACCACGGACTCGCCGCGCCAGGTCGAGTACATCGTCAACGACAGCGGCACGCGATTCTTCTTCGCGGGCGACGAGGAGCAGCTCGACAAGATCCTCGAAGGACGCGCGCGCTGCCCGGGGCTGGTGAAGATCGTCGTGTTCGACGTCGAGGGACTGCACGGCTTCGCGGACGCGCAGGTCATGTCCTTCGACGCGCTGCTGGAGCTGGGAGCCCGCTACGAGCGCGAGCATCCCGGCGCCTGGGACTCGCTGGTCGAGATCGCGAAGCCCGAGGACCTCGCGATCCTCGTCTACACCTCGGGCACCACGGGCCCGCCCAAGGGCGCCATGCTGAGCCATCGCAACATCATCTTCCAGCTGGGCTTCACCGACTACCTCACCGAGCCGCGCGCGGGCGACCAGCAGCTGTCGTTCCTGCCGCTCTCTCACGTCGCCGAGCGCTCCTTCACCATCTTCTATCCGCTGAGCACGGGCAGCACCGTGAACTTCGCGGAGTCCATCGACACGGTACCCGACAACCTCCGCGAGGTGGCGCCGGCCGTCTTCTTCGCCGTCCCGCGCATCTGGGAGAAGTTCTATTCCGGCGTCGCGCTGCGGATGCGCGAGGCGACACGCGCGGGTCGGCTGGCCTACCGCTGGGCGATCGGGGTCGGCATGCGCGTGGCGGAGTGCCGGATCCAGGGCCGGCGGCCGTCTCTCGGCCTGCGGCTCCTCTACCGGCTGGCCGACCTGGTCGCCCTCGACAACGTCAAGCGCTCGATGGGGCTGCACCGCGCGCGCGGCGCCGCCACCGGGGCCGCCCCCATCGCGCCCGAGCTGATCAAGTGGTACATGGCGCTCGGCATCGACATGCGCGAGGTGTACGGGCAGACGGAGAACTGCGGCCTCGCCACGGCCATGCCCGCCGACCGCATCAAGCTCGGCACGGTCGGCGTCGCGCGCCCGGACACGGAGGTCCGCCTCTCCACGCAGGGCGAGATCTTACTGAAGGGCCCCCACGTCTTCCTCGGCTACTACAAGAATCCCGAGCGGACGGCCCAGACCATCGTCGACGGCTGGCTGCACACCGGCGACGTGGGCCGCATGGACGAGGAGGGGTTCGTCACCATCACCGACCGGATGAAGGACATCATCATCACCGCCGGCGGCAAGAACGTCACGCCCTCCGAGATCGAGAACCAGCTCAAGTTCTCGCCCTTCATCTCCGACGCCGTGATCATCGGCGACCAGCGCAAGTTCCTCTCCTGCCTCGTGATGATCGACCACGAGACGGTCGCCCAGTTCGCGCAGGAGAAGAACGTGCCGTTCACGAATTTTGCGTCGCTGTGCCGGGCGAAGGAAGTCCAGGATCTGATCTGGAGTGAGATCGAGCGGGTCAACAAGCAGTTCGCGCGCGTGGAGACCATCAAGAAGTTCCGCCTCATCGAGCAGCTGCTCACGCCCGAGGACGAAGAGCTGACCCCGACCATGAAGCTCAAGCGGACGTTCGTGAACCGCAAATACAAGGACGTCATCGACGGCATGTACGTCGAGATGTAGCGACGAAAGGAGCGCGCGATGAAGAGAGCGAGGCTGGTGGCGGGCGTGGTGCTGGCGGCCGGGGCGCTGGCGGGGGTCGCGCTCGCGCAGGAGAGCCGCGGCGTGAGCAAGACGGAGATCGTGCTCGGGATGCACACGGACCTGTCGGGACCGGCTGCGACGTACGGCGTGTCGTCGTCGAACGCCGTGAAGATGCGCTTCGACGAGATCAACGACAAGGGCGGGATCCACGGCCGCAAGATCCGGCTGATCGTCGAGGACTCCCAGTACCAGGTGCCGCGCGCGGTGCAGGCCGGCGCCAAGCTGATCAACCGCGATCGCATCTTCGCGATGGTGGCGCCGCTCGGGACGCCGATGAACAACGCGCTGTTCAAGGACCAGTTCGACGCGGGCGTGCCGAACCTGTTCCCGCTGTCGGCGGCGCGCTCCATGTACGAGCCGTTCCACAAGCTGAAGTTCTACAACGCTGCGACCTACGTGGACCAGGTCCGCGCCGGCATCCAGTACTTCGTCAGCAAGAAGGGCAAGAAGGCGCTCTGCGCGATGTACCAGGACACCGACTTCGGCAAGGAAGTGCTCGACGGCATTCAGATCCAGGCGGACAAGCTCAAGATCAAGATCGTCGAGACGACGACGCACAAGCCGACCGACCAGGACTTCACCGCCCAGATCACGCGGCTCAAGGCGGCGGGCTGCGACCTCGTCGTGCTGGGCACCATCGTGCGCGACTCGATCGTGCCGTACGCGACGGCGCGAAAGATCGGCTGGACGGACGTGGACTTCCTCGGCTCCGCGGCCAGCTACGACCTCTTCGTCGCTGCCGCGCAGGGCGGGGTCACGGAGGGCCTCTACGCGATGGGCCTGACCGACATGCCGTACCGCGACACGCTCAGCCCGACCGCGCAGGCATGGTTCGATCGCTACAAGGAACGCTACAAGAACGACCCGAACATCGGCGCCATCTACGGTCACGTCGCCGCCGACCTCACGGCGCTGGGGCTCGAAAAGGCCGGCGCCGACCTGACCCTCAACGCCCTCGTCAAGGGCCTGGAGTCGATCCGCGGCTACAAGGACATCTTCAACGGCCCGGAGGTCAACTTCGGTCCCGACAAGCACCAGGGCGCGAACTCGTCGTTCCTCGCGGTCGTGAAGAGCGGCCGCTGGGTTCGCCTGACCGACCCGCTGACCTTCTGAGCGCGGCCGGCGGCCCGCCGGCTCGCCCGGCGGGTCGCCGCGCCCGCGCGCTCCACGAGAGGCGCCGCATGAACGTGTTCCGCCACTACGACAGGACGGCGCTCGACGCCGAGTACAACAACCGCGCGAAGGTCAAGGACGCGATGGACTGGATCGCGCGCTACGGCGCCGCGAGCGCGCGCGCCCGCGCCGAATTGCCGATGCAATTCGACGTGCCGTACGGCCCCCACCACGCCGAGCGTGCCGACATCTTCCCCGCCGCCGGACCCGGCCCGGCGCCGGTGCACGTCTTCATCCACGGCGGCTACTGGCACCGCCTCGACAAGGCCGACTTCTCGTTCGTCGCGCGCGCGTTCCGCGAGGCCGCGACCGTCGTCGTGAACTACGCGCTGGTGCCGACCGTGGACCTGGACGAGCAGGTACGCCAGGTACGCGCGTCGGTCGCGTGGGTGCACGCCAACGCCCGCTCGTTCGGCGGCGATTCGGCGCGCATCACGGTCTCCGGCCATTCGGCCGGCGGCCACCTGGTGGCGATGCTGCTGGCCACCGAATGGTCGCGCTTCGGCGCGCCGGCGGACGTCATCAAGGCCGGCTGCGGCTTCAGCGGGCTCTACGACCTCGAGCCCATCCGCCTGTGCTATCTCAACGACGTGCTCGGGCTGACGCCCGAGGCCGAGCGCCGCAACAGCCCGGTGCATCTGAAGCCGACGGGCCGCGTGCCGCTCATCCTCGCCGTCGGCGCCGACGAAGGGCCCGAGTACCACCGCCAGACGAACGACCTCGCGGCGGCGTGGCGCGCGCACGGCACGCCGATCGACATCGTCGACGCGGCCGGGCTCAACCACTTCACGATCGTCGCCGAGCTGGAGCGGCCGGACAGCGCGCTCGCCCGCGCGATCCGCAAGCAGATGGGGCTCGTCTAGGGCCGGGCGACACCCATATTTATGGTAATGTGGGAACGCGGATGAAGACGACGATCGAACTGCCTGATGAATTGTTCGTCGCGGCGAAGAAGCGCGCCGCCGAGCTGCGCTGCTCGCTGAAGGCGCTCATCGAGCGAGGGCTTCGAGCCGAGCTGCGGCAGCCGCGTCGCGCTGCACGACAGCGGCGCCGCCGTATTCGGTGGGTCACGGTCCGTGGCGGCTTGGCCCCGGGTCTCGATGTGGCTGACCGTGAGTCGATGTACAGGTGGATCGGTCGCCGCTTTTGATCGCGGTCGATACCAACCTTCTCATTTACGCCCACCGCGCGACGCTGCCGGAGCACCGGCTGGCACGTGCCGTGCTCGATCATCTCGCGGGCTCGGAAGCCGGATGGGGCATCAGCCAGCCGAGCGTCGCCGAGTTCTGGTCGATCGTGACGCATCCGACGGCGGCGGTGCCGCCGTCTTCGCCGACTCAGGCCCGCGCTTTTCTCACCAAGCTGCTGACCGACGGCCTCGGTCAACTGTGGATACCGGGGCCTGGGTTCGCCGAGCGACTATTCGGCGCGGCCACGCAGTTGAAGGTCAACGGGCCGCATATCTTCGACCTCCAGATCGCGGTCATCGCGCTAGAGCATGGCGCGACCGAGCTCTGGACGCACGATCGGAACTTCGTCTCCGTGCCCGGCCTGCCAGTGCACGATCCCCTGCCCCGCCGCCGGAACGGCTGATTTAGGCCGAAGGAATCAGCGCCAGGCCCGTCTCCGGGTCGTTGCGCTTTCGCAGGTGGCGCGGCGACTCCACGAGCACGACCTCGAGCGTCGGCCACACGTGGGCCTCCAGCAGGTGGCCGCCGCGCGCCTCGCCGTCGGCGCGCCCGGCGACGACGTGCGCGTGAACCTTGGGCTCGCCTCGGTACAGCGCGACGTCACCGATGAGCGAGAGAACCTCCACCTGCTCGCGGAGCGGAATCTTCGTGTAGTCCTTCGCGGCGCGGTCGAAGTAGCCGAGCGTCACGTCGCTGAAGGCGCCGATCGCCGTGAAGTGCGCGGCGCCCACGTTCTGCGACTTCGCGAAGGCCGTGAGCCCGGCCACCGGATCGCCGCCCTTGTCGAAGATCAGCGCCCAGGTCTTCGGGCTCGTCGCGTCGATCAGCGTCGACTTCATGACCAGAGGGGCTGCTGCATCGCGGATGCCAGCGAGGGCGCCCGGCTCGGCCGGATCACGCACAGGTCGGCGCGCCCGGCGGCGAGGACCGAGTTGATGTCCGGTCGTGTGTCCAACTCGGCACCGACCAGCGTCGGGATGCCAGCCTCGTGGCGAATGCGATCGCTGAGGGAGATCGCGCCGAGCCCGGCCATCGGATCGTGCCCGGCGGCGAGGCTGACGAGATCGCAGCCGCGTGCGGCAAGGACGCGCGCGAGCTCGATGGTCGCATCGGCGTCTCCGCCGGCGGCGATCCGGACCGCGATCGGCCGCGCCATCGGCCACACGGCGCGCGCGGCGTCGAAGGCCTGCAGCGTCGCCCGCGGCTGGTCGGCGACGTCCAGCTCGAGGAGATCGACGCCGGCGTCGGTGGCCGCGCGCGCTCCCGCGGCGAAATCGCCGACCAGGCGCAGGCCGACGCGGGCGCCGCGCCCTCGCGGCTCGTCGAGTGACCCGAGCAGCACGAGGCCGGGCGCGCCGGGCGTGCCCGCACGCTCCACGACGAGCCGGTTGTCGAGCACGATGGCGCGCAGCCGGAACGGCGTCGACATCGGCGGCGCGGCGCTGACGGCGCACCCGGTCTGCGCCGCCGCGCGCTCGGCGAACCAGCGCTCCACGGCCGCCACGAGCTTCGGGTCGCGCGTCCTCAGATTCTCGTGGGTCACGCGGAGGCTGCGCGTGAGCAGGCTGTAGGCGAACTGCACGGGCTCGAGCCGTCCGTGATAGCGCTCGGTTCCCTCGAACCACTCCAGGCTCGTCTGCGCCGCGCGCTGGAGCGCCTCCACGAGGGGCCGGCGCTCGGCCTCGTAGGCGGCGAGCGCCTCCGGAACGACGCGATACCTCCGCACGTGGCGCGCCAGCTCGATGACGTCCTCCATCGCGAGCTTCGTCCCCGACCCGATCGAGAAGTGCGCGGTGTGCGCGGCGTCCCCGACGAGGACGACGGGGCCGTGGTGCCAGCGCTCGTTGCGGACCGTCGGGAATTGCCGCCAGAGCGAGCGGTTGGTCAGCATCCGGTGGCCATCCAGCTCGCGCGCGAACAGCCGCTCGGCGAACGCCGCCGTGGCCGCCTCGTCGGCGTGATCGAGTCCGGCCTGCCGCCACGTGGCCTCCGTCGTCTCGAGGATGAACGTCGAGTGCTCGCGGTTGTAACGGTAGGCGTGCACCCGCCAGAGCCCGTGCTCGTCCTCCTTGAAGATGAAGGTGAAGGCGGGGAACGGGAACGTGGTGCCCAGCCAGACGAAGCGGTTCGGCCGCCAGTCGACGCGCGGGCCGAACCAGTCCGCGTGCTTCGCGCGCGCCCAGGAGTTGGCGCCGTCGGCGGCCAGCACGAGGTCGGCGTTCGCGTAGCGCGCGAGGTCGTCGACCTCCGTCGCGAAGCGCAGCGTGACGCCCAGCGCGGCGCAGCGCTCCTGGAGGATCGTCAGCAGCGTCTGGCGCGACATGCCCGAGAAGCCGTGGCCGGTGGAGCGGAGGACGTGGCCGGCGTAGTGCGTGTCGATGTCGTCCCAGTGCGCGAACGCGCGGATGATCGCCGCGTGGCTCGGGGCATCCGCCTCCTGGAAGTGGTCGAGCGTCGCGTCCGAGAACACGACGCCGAAGCCGAAGGTGTCGTCGGCGCGGTTGCGCTCGACGACCACGATCTCGTGCGACGGGTCGGCCCGCTTCATGAGGATCGCGAAATAGAGCCCGGCCGGGCCGCCGCCGATCGAGACGATCCGCATCGCGCTGATTGTAGCGGAGACGCGTTGTTGCCGGACTTATCTGCCGGGCGCGCTCACGCGCTCCGTGCCGCTCACACGGCCGGCACCGTACCGCCGTCGATCACGTATTCGCTCCCGTGAATCGAGGCTGCCCGGTCCGAAACCAGGAAAGCGACCAGTTCCGCGACCTCCTCGGGCCGGCCGGCCGGCCGATAGGAATTCCTCCGAGCGAGTCCATCAGCCCTTGGCGGGCGGTGTCCTCATCGGTCCCGGCCTTTTCGGCGAGCCGGACGACGAGGCCATGGGCAGCCGTCGTTTCGATGTAGCCCGGCGCGACCGTGTTCACGCGGACGCCCCTCGGCCCGACTTCCTTCGACAGCCCCTTGCTATAGGTCGTCAACGCCGCCTTGGCGGCCGCGTAGGCGAGCGTCGCCTCGAACAGCGGCAAGCGGCGCTGGATGGACGAGATATGGATGATGACGCCAGATCCCTGCTTCAGCATTCCCGGCAGCAGTGCGCGGTCGAGGCGGACGGCGGCGAGCAGGTTGGCGTCGATGGTGTCCTGCCAATCCGCGTCGCTCAGAGCCAGCACGCCGCCGCTCGGTGCGGAGGAGCCGCCGACATTGTTGACGAGGATGTCCACGCCGCCGAGACGGGCCAGGACTTCGCGGACCACCTTGTCCACGCCGTCGCGCGTGCTGATGTCGGCCTGGACGAACAAACCCACGGCCTGACCGTCTGGCAACGGCGAGCGTGCGGTGGTCGCCACCGTCGCGCCGCCAGCAGCGAGGCGCCGCACGATGGCCTCGCCCATGCCCTTGGTGCCGCCGGTGACGAGCGCACGCTTGCCGGTGAATTCCCTCGGATCGAACGAAAAGCGCGTCACCACGGTCATGAAACCCTCCTCATTGCCTCGGGCACAGCATAGAAATATGCTGACCGCGTGACAAGAACGCACAAAAAAGTAAGGTACGCACCCTGCCCCCGGCAGCCGGCACGCCTCAGTCCGACGCGGTTGTCGCGGTGGGTACAATGAGTGGACATGCCCGCCTTTCTGCCGTTCGTCCGTAGCTGGTTCGACGCGACGTTCACGGAGGCGACCTCGCCGCAGCGGGACGGCTGGGATGCGATCGCCTCCGGGCGTGACACGCTGATCGTCGCGCCGACGGGCTCGGGCAAGACGCTGGCGTCGTTCCTGTGGGCGCTCGACCACCTGCACCGGCTGGCCCTCGACCGCCGGCTCGAAGATCGAGTCTACGTCGTCTACGTCTCGCCGCTGCGCGCGCTCAACAACGACATCGAGAAGAACCTCCGCGCGCCGCTGGCGGGCATCCGCGCCGCCGCCGAGGCGCAAGGGCTCGACCTGCCCGAGGTCCGCGTGGCCGTCCGCACGGGCGACACGCTGGCCGCGCAGCGGCAGGCCATGACGCGGCGGCCGCCGCACATCCTCATCACGACGCCGGAGTCGCTCTACATCCTGTTGACGGCCGCCGGCTTCCGGCCCGCGCTCTCGCGCGCCCGGTTCGTGATCGTGGACGAGGTCCATGCGCTGCTGGGCGGCAAGCGCGGCGCCCACCTGGCGCTCTCGCTCGAGCGGCTCCAGGCGCTCGTCGCGGACGCCGGCGAGCCGCGGCCGCAGCGCATCGGCTGCTCGGCCACCGTGCGTCCGGTCGAGGAGGCGCTGGCCTTCCTCACCGGCGCCACCGCGCGCGATGCCATGATCGTGGACGCCGGATTCTCGCGCGATCTCGACGTCGCCGTGGTCTCGCCCGTGGACGACTTCCTCACCGCGACGAGCGACACGGTGTGGGACGCGACGCTCCAGCAGGTGGCCGAGCTGGTCCAGGCGCACCGCACGACGCTGGTCTTCGCCCAGAGCCGGCGCTCGGCCGAGCGGCTGGCGCGCGACCTGAACGACCGCATCGTGGACGGCCGCGTGGCCGCGCACCACGGCTCGCTCTCACGCCGCGCCCGGCTGGAGGCCGAGAACCGGCTGAAGGACGGTCAGCTCAAGGCGCTGGTCGCCACGTCCTCGCTGGAGCTGGGCATCGACGTCGGCGCCATCGACCTCGTGGTGCAGCTGCAGTCGCCGCGCAACGTGGCGGCGGCGCTGCAACGGGTGGGCCGGGCGGGGCACGCGCTCTCGCGCGTGTCCAAGGGTCGGATCGTGGTCACCAAGGGCGAGGAGCTGGTGGAGGCGGCGGCGGTCGTGCGCTCGATCCACGAGCGGACGCTCGACCGCATGACGATGCTCAACGCGCCGCTCGACGTCCTCGCCCAGCAGATCGTGGCGGCCGTGGCCGCCGAGTCGATCGAGACCGACGCGCTCTGGAAGCGCTTCGTCAACGCCGCGCCCTACCGCACGCTGACGCGCGAGAGCTTCCGCGAAGTCGTGAGGTCGGTCGCCGAGCCCCTGCCCCACGAGGTCAAGGGCGTGGCGCCGCGCGTGCTCTGGGATCGCGTCAACGACCGGTTGCACGCGCGCCGCGGGACGCGATTCCTGGCGCTGACCTCCGGCGGGACGATCCAGGACGCCGGGCTCTACGACGTCTACGTGGCCGAGACCGACCTGAAGGTCGGCACCCTCGACGAGGAGTTCGTCACCGAGTCGCTGCCGGGCGACGTTTTCCTGCTCGGCTCCAACGCGTGGAAGATCCAGAAGGTGCGCGCCGACCGCGTGCTGGTGGAAGACGCCCACGGCATGTCGCCCACGATCCCGTTCTGGAAGGGGGAGCACCCGTCGCGCTCGTTCGACCTGGGTCTGGCCGTCGGGCGCCTGCGCCGCGACGCCGCCGGTCACGTGGACGATCCTGACTTCGCCGAGTGGGCGCGGCGGGAATGTGGCCTCGAGCCGCGCGCGGCCGCCGCGCTGCGCGCGTGGCTCGTGAAGGCGGGCGAGGTGCTCGACGGCGTGCCGGACGATCAGGGCATCGTGGTCGAGTCGTTCGCCGACGAGATGGGCGGCCGCCACGCCATGATCCACTCGGTGTTCGGCATGCGGATCAACGGCGCCTGGGGCATGGCGCTCAAGGAGAAGGTGCGCCGCGCGTACGGGCTGGTGGCCGAGGCCGCCCACGTCGACGACGGGCTTCTACTGTCGTTCGCTCCCGGCCAGATCCCGCCGACGAGCCCCGAGCGCCTCGCCACGCTGGTCACGCCGGAGGAGGTCGACGACCTGCTCGGCCGCGCGCTGATCGGCTCGCCGCTCTTCGGCACGCGCTTCCGCCACGCGGCCGTGCGCTCGCTGTTCATCCCGCGCACCTACAAGGGCCAGCGGACGCCGGCCTACCTGATGCGCCTGAAGGCCGACGCGCTGCTGGAGGCCGTCGGCGGCGTGCCCGACTTCCCCGTCGTGGCCGAGACGCTGCGCGAATGCTTCGAGGACGCGCTGGACGTGCCGCGCCTCAAGCGCATGCTGGAGCGCCTGCACGACGGCGAGATGTGGACGCGGCACGTCGACACGCCGCTGCCCTCGCCGTTCGTCTACCCGCTGCTGCTCGCCTGGGACTGGGCGTACCTCGACGCCGGCCACGCGGAGGAGCGGCGCAGCGACGCCGTCTCGATGCGCAAGGCGTGGTCGGTCAGCGCGGGGCCGCTGCGGCCCGAGATCGTCGCGGGTGTCGAGGCGGAGCTGCAGAAGACGGCGCCCGACCGGCGCGCGCGCGACGCCAACGAGCTGGCCGCGATCCTCGACGACCTCGGCGACCTGACGCGCGAGGAGATCGCCGAGCGCAGCGCCGCCGACCCCGACGCGCTGATCGAGGCGCTGCGCGCCGAGCGGCGGATCACCGAGGCCGAGTTCACGGGCGGGCGCCGGGCGTGGATCCCGACGGCCGACGCGATGCACTATGCGGCGCTGGCCACCGACGCGGGGCTCGAGCGCGTGTCGCTGCGCCTGCTGCGCACGCGCGGGCCGGTCACCGCCGACTGGGTGGCCCAGCGCTACGGCCTCTCGCTCGAGGAAGCGACGGCCACGCTGGAGCGGCTCACCGAGCGCGGTCTCGTGCGTCGCGGCGAGTTCCTGGCGGGCGCGCCGGGCCCGCAGTACGTCCACATCGCGGTGCTGGAGGAGGTGCAGCGCCGTCAGGTGCACGCGCGCCGGCTGCCGCGTCCCGTGGCGACCGCCGAGCAGTTCTCCGCGATGCTGCTGCGGCGGCATCACTTGCATCCCGAGCATCGCCTCGCCGGTCCGACGGGCGTGCTCGCCGCCGTCGAGCTGCTGCAGGGCGAGGACTTCCCCGCGCGCGTGTGGGAGCAGGATCTGCTCGTCCCGCGCGTGGAGGACTACCAGCGCGAGTGGCTCGATCGCCTCGGCCTCGCGGGCGAGATCGTGTGGACGGTGTTCGAGCCGCGTGAGACGGCCGCCGCGCGCCGGGGCCGCGTCGGCCTGGCGCTGCGGGAGAACGCCGGCTGGCTGCGCCCGGCGCCGACGCCGCGCGCCGAGCTCGACCCGCGCGTGAAGAACGTGCTGCTGCATCTGCAGCTTCGCGGCGCGTCGTTCGCCCAGGACCTCGCCAAGGTGGCGGGGCTCGACACCGCGACGACGCTCTCCGCGCTCTGGGAGCTGTTCTGGGCCGGTCTCGTCACACCCGACACGTTCAGCGCGGTTGCTTCGTGGGGGGCCCCGACACGGCCCCCCACACCCCCCAACGCTCGTCACGCCCCGGCGAAGCCGGGGCGCTCCTCGTCCCGACGCCGGCGCGGCCAGCGGCGCCCGCCGTTGGCTCGCCTGCCCGTCATCGGCCGCTGGAGCGCGCTGGCGGAGGAGGAAGGACTCTCGCCCGAGGAGCGCGAGGAGGCGCGCGCCCACCTGCTGCTGGCGCGCTACGGCGTGCTCTCGCGCGAGCTGGCCCAGGGCGACTGGTCGACGCTGCGTCACACGTTATTGAGGATGGAGTACGGCGGCGAGGTCGTGCGCGGCTACTTCGTCGAGGGTCTCTCCGGTGAGCAGTACGCGCTCGAGGACACGCTGCGCGAGCTGGAAACGCCGTCGCGCCGCGCCGAGCCCCACGTGCTCGTGACCATCGCCGACCCCGCCAACCTCTGGGGCCGCGTCTTCACGCTCACGCGGCGCGACGGCCAGCGCGCGAGCGCCGCGCGCATCCCCACCACGTGGCTCATCGTGCGCCAGGGCCGGCCCGTGCTGCTGGTCGAGGGCCAGGGCCGCGCGCTCACGCCCCTGGCGGGCTGGGAGGCGGTAGACCTGGCCGGCGCGATCCGCGCGCTCCAGGCCACCGTCGAGCCGCCGCTGCCGCTGCGCCGCGTGCGCCGGCTCGACGTCGAGGAGTGGGAGGGCCGCCCGATCCGCGAGAGCGAAGCCTTCGACGCCTTCGTCGCCGCCGGCTTCAGCGTGGACGGGCCGCGGCTGTCGTGGGACGGCCACCCCGGTCCGCGCTGGCGCTGACGTTCCGCCGCTGATCTTCCGCCGCTGATCTTCCGCCGCATGTGACCTTTTGGTGACGCCGCCGCCGCGTTTTCGTTGCGGGGTGCGCACCGATCACGCTATCGTGGGGCATGCTGGCCGTCCGAGAGACGACGGCTTCCTATCCCAAGCCGCGGCTTCTCGACCGCGTTCGTGAGGCGATCCGCGCGCGTCACTACAGCCGCCGCACCGAGAAAGCGTACGTCGGGTGGATCAGGCGCTACATCTTCTTCCACGGCAAGCGGCATCCGGCGGAGATGGGCGCGCCCGAGGTCGCGCGGTTTCTCACCTCGCTGGCCACCGATAGCCGCGTCGCGGCGTCCACTCAGAATCAGGCGCTGAACGCCCTGTTGTTCTTGTACCGGGTCGTGCTCGAGGTGGACCTGCCGTGGCTGGACGACGTCGTGCGCGCCCGGCGGCCTGAGTATTTGCCCACCGTACTCACGCGGGACGAAGTGCGCCGCGTCCTCGAACGTCTGCAGGGTACGCCACGCCTGATCGTCCTGTTGCTCTATGGCGCCGGCCTTCGGCTACTCGAATGCGCCCAATTGCGCATCAAGGACGTGGACTTCGCCGCGAACCAGCTTGTCGTTCGCAGCGGCAAGGGTGCGAAGGACCGCGTGACAATGCTCCCCAGCGCCGCAAAGGCCCGGCTGTTGGAGCAGATCGAGGCGGTGCGCCGGCAGCACAGCGTGGACCTCGAGGCCGGCGCCGGCTGGGTCGCCGTGCCCGACGCGCTGGCGCGGAAGTATCCGAATGCCGGGCGCGAGCTCGGCTGGCAGTGGGTATTCCCGGCGACCCGGCACTATGTGGATGGCCTCACCGGCCAGCGCCGCCGCCACCACCTGCACGAGTCCGTCGTCCAGCGCGGCGTCAAGGAGGCGCTACGCCAGGCCGGGGTCTTCAAGCACGCGAGCTGTCACACGTTCCGGCATTCGTTCGCCACGCACCTGCTGGAGGATGGCCACGACATCCGCACCGTCCAGGAGCTGCTCGGCCATCGTGACGTCAGCACGACGATGATCTACACCCACGTCCTGAACCGCGGGCCGTCCGCCGTGCGCAGCCCGGCCGACCGGCTGTTCGACGCATGAGCGCGGATACTGGATACGCGGGCGCCGGCGCGCAGGATATCCAGATTCTGCTCGGCCAAAGAATGCCCGCCAAACTCGTGGCGGGTCGACTCAATCGGCCCACCCAGGCCAAAGCGCGGATATTGGATACGCTGCGTAGAGAGCGTGCCGCGTGGCGCTACACGGGTCTGGATAATAGTAGTTAGACAGACCATGAAAATACTGGCGCTTACACTGCTCGCTGTCACAGCGTGCTCCGTTCCCATCGTCAGCGCGGAGGACAGTCGGTTGATTATTCCCGGCGCGGCGCCTCATATTGGGCCCGACGGAAGAACTACTGAAGCAATCGGCCTCGAGACTCTGGGCGGAGTGTTCACGGCCTTGCTCGAACGTGGCTGCAGCGCGCCCTGTTCCCGAACCGAGACGTTCACGACAGCAGCTGACCGACAGACGCAGGTCACAGTGACGCTCTACCGTGGCAACGCGAAGGCCGTGTCTCAGGCGGAGCTCGTTGGGGCATTCCGAATTGACCGCTGCGTCTCAGGTCGCCGCGGTACGCCGCAGGTCGCACTGACGATCTTGATGATGAACCGCGACCTTGTGTTGAGCGCCACCGAGCTGGGATCCCGAACGACGTGCCACATTACGCAGGAGTCGCGTGGTTAGCGCGCAGCTGTCTAACATCAGACTGGAGCGGACCGCTGACGCGGCCGCTCAGCCTGAGCGTTAAACGTACATGAGGACATCGATATCCATTGCGGTCGCAGCGGCGTTTCTCTTGGTGGGCCCATTGACATTTGGCAGCGACCGCTGCCCGTCAGACGACGCGATCGAGGCCCGCGCGGATCGGGCAGAGAAACTTCTCTTGGAGTTTGCACGCGCCTATGGGCGATCCGCTGGGCTTCCCGACCTGCGGAAGTTGCCCCCCTCGCCTGGTGAGATGCACGTTCGGCTCTGGCACGGCTTTGGTGTGAGCAGGGCGGAGGGCCTAGTCCTCAGACGCACCAGCGCGTTGTGGACTGCGCATGTCGTCGCTCCGGTCGGCGGCTCGGGATGTTATGAGCGGCGGGAGATCGCAGCAGTAACCAACTGGGGATCGATCTGGCAGCGCGTTGAGGCACTCGGCCTGGGCGCCTTACCCTCGGAGCCAGCTCGTGATCCAAAACTGGATGTCTTTGACGGACACTCCTACGTCTTGGAGTGGTGGGAGAACGGCCGCTATCGTGCCTTCGTCTATGATAACCCAGACGTGTTCAAGACACCCGAGGATGCTCGAATGGTCGCGATTGCTCGACAGCTTCTTGGCGCCGCAGGTGTCAACAAGCCCGTGGGAGGCAAGTGACGTCTAACAGGCCGTTCGAGCTGCCGGTCGGCTTCGCCGCCCGCGGCTCAACGCCAATCCGTTAGGCCATGGTGGTGACTTGATGCAGATTCGGCGCGCCGAGGCCGCTGACGAGGAAGCGCTCGCAAGTATACGGCGTCGTGCCATTCTCACGCTGGCGGTACCAGCGATGTCGAGGGAACAAGCCCAAAGATGGGCCACGCGAGGGGCAGCAGATCGCGTGGCGCGGGCGATGCGGGAACATGACGTGTGGGTGGTGGCCGTGGAAGGGGCCCCGATCGGCTGGGTAGAAGTGGACCGAGACCGCGTCGCGGCGCTGTATGTCTCGCCGTCTTGCTCCCGCCGCGGGGTCGGCTCGGTCCTTCTAACATTCGCCGAAACCTCCATACGGGACTCCGGCTATACGACTGCGCGTCTCGAGTCCAGCCAGAACGCCCTCGACTACTACCTTCGGAGGGGTTACCTACGATGTGGCCCGGCAGATTCTGATGGGGCATGGCCGTTGCGCAAAGATCTGGCCGCAGCTACGCCTAACCAGGGCATGGAGCCGACGCGCTGAAGCGCGCGGCTCATGCCGATCGTTAGACCGGCAAGAGCTATGGGCATGGCAGGCGACGACAGGGGCGCACGGAAGCACGACGCGATGAAATGGGTCGCCAAGGTCCAAGACATTTTGAGGCGTTGGGATCCTATCGGTGTTCGGCCCGGCGAAATCGCACCCGCGGACGAATATGATGACTACGCTCCGCACATCGTCTCGATGGTGGCTGGAGGGTGCTCCACTGACGACCTGTGGAATCATCTGAACACTGTCCGCGTCAACACGATCGGCGTCGAGCCGAATCCAGACAGGGATCGAGAGATTGCGAATGAGATTCTGGTGGCTTTGCGGGATCGGGCGGTCTAACGACCGGTTGCA
>Ga0209469_1000384_pt1 | contig 27510 bp, 21 predicted proteins | sample GraSoiAngelo_123_FD_185880 | JGI IMG/M metagenome (GOLD analysis project Ga0209469, IMG submission 185880) | Grasslands soil microbial communities from the Angelo Coastal Reserve, California, USA - 14_0927_02_40cm (SPAdes) (version 2) | ecosystem: Environmental > Terrestrial > Soil > Grasslands ... | reverse complement strand
TGAGGCGCCAGCTTGCACGCTACCCGGCGACGAACGCACTCGTGCGCACCACCGGCGCGGTGACGATGGCGAGGGGCGGCACAAAGGACAATGTCTTACCTGCCTCCGCTACGGCCGTCGTGAGCTTTCGCGTCCTGCCCGGGGAGAGCACAGCGAGCGTCATCGACTACGTGCGCCGCGTGGTCGACAATCCATAGCATGAGCGAACTTCGATTGATAGCTACGCAGCACTCATCGAGTTCTATGTGCATCTCTTGCGAAACTCCTCCTCGTGAACCTGGAAGTGGTGGCGAACGACTGATTCTGTAGTCGGCGGAGGCTCGCAACGCATCCTCACCTTCAGCGCCACCGGATTGATCCCGGCCAGCCCGGCGCTGTGGTACGGTGCTACCCCTCCAGCACCTCCGGGTCGATGCCGTGCTCGGTCAGCTTCTTGCGGAGCGTGTTGCGGTTGAGCCCGAGGATCTGCGCGGCGCGCACCTGGTTGCCGCTCGTCTCGCGCAGCACCGCGCGCAGCAGTGGTTTCTCGACGAGTCCGATCATCAGGTCGTAGAGGTTGGCGCTCGCGTGCTCGCGCAGCCCGCGCACGCACTCGAGCAGCTTGCGCTCGATGATCTCCTCCAGGGTGGCGTCGATGGCCACCGAGGCGGCCGCCGACACCGGACCGATGGGCAGGTGCTCGGGCAGGATCACGCCGGTCGTCGCCATCACCATCGCGCGCTGCACGACGTTTTCCAGCTCGCGCACGTTGCCCGGCCAGTCGTGGCCGACGAGACGATCGAGCGCCTCCGGCGCCACCCCGCGCTCGCCCAGCTCCGCGGCGTACTTCGCCAGGAGGTGCTCGACCAGCAGCGGGATGTCACGGCGCCGCTCGCGCAGCGGCGGCAGGGTGACGGTCACCACGTTGAGCCGGTAGAAGAGGTCCTCCCGGAAGCGGCCCTCGCGCATCATCGTCTCGAGGTCGCGGTTGGTGGCCGCGAGCACGCGCACGTCGATGCGCAGCGACTCCTGGCCGCCCACGCGCTCGATCGTCCGCTCCTGGAGCGCGCGCAGCAGCTTCGTCTGCAGCTCCGGCGGCATGTCGCCGATCTCGTCGAGAAAGAGCGTGCCCCCGTGCGCCAGCTCGAGCTTGCCGAGCTTGCGCTCCTTGGCGTCGGTGAAGGCGCCGCGCTCGTGGCCGAACAGCTCGGATTCGAGCAGCGTGCCCGGAATGGCCGCCGACGACACGGCGACGAACGGCCGCCCCGCGCGGCGGCTGTAGTGGTGGATCGCGCGGGCGACCAGCTCCTTGCCGGTGCCCGACTCCCCGCGCAGCAGGATGGTGACGTCGCTGGCCGCGATGCGCCCGATCGTCTTGTAGACCTCCTGCATGCGCGGGTGGCGGCCGATCAGCGCGCCGAACTCCCAGACCTCCTGCAGGCCGGTCTTGAGCCGCGCGACCTCCTGAGTCAGCCGCCCGGCCGCCAGCGCGCGCTCCGCGAGCAGCAGCACCTCGTCGAGGTCGAAGGGCTTGGCGAGGTAGTCGTAGGCGCCCCGCTGCATCGCCTGGATCGCCGTCTCCATCGTGCCGTGCGCGGTCATCACGATCACGTGGGCGTCGGAGGCCAGCGCGCGCAGCTTGGCGAGCACGGTGAGGCCGTCGGTGCCCGGCATGCGGATGTCGAGGAACACGAGATCGAACGGCGCCTCCGAGAACGCGCGCAGCGCCTCGTCGCCGTCGCGCACGGCCGTGACCTCGTAGCCCGCCTGCCGCAGGCCCTTCTCGAGGACCCAGCGCAGGCCGTCCTCGTCGTCGGCGATCAGCACGCGCGCGGTAGGCGGCTGGCTCATCGCGCGATGGGCAGGAAGCACGTGACGGTCGTCCCGCGCCCTTCCTCGCTGTCCACGTGAATGGCCCCGCGGTGCTGCTCGAGGATCTGGTGGCAGATGGCGAGCCCCAGGCCGAGCCCGTGGTCCTTGGTCGTGAAGAACGGGTCGAAGATCTTCGCCCGCGCGGCGGCCGGGATGCCGCTGCCCTCGTCGATGACGTGCGCCTCGACCATCGTGCGTGCGCCGCCGCCGCCGAGGTCCATCTTGCCGAACAGCGGGTTGAGGCTGACCTTCGTGGCCAGCGTCAGCGTGCCGCCCGGCTTCATGGCGTCCATCGCGTTCCTCACCAGATTGTGGAAGACCTGCACCAGCCGGTCCTCGTCTCCGAGGATCGGCGGAAGGCTCGGATCATACCGCCGCACGATGGCGATGCGCTTGTCCCGCGCCCCCTCCTCGGTCAGGAGCGCGACGCGCTCCAGCAGCTGGTGCAGGTTGAGCGGCACCGGCCGCACCGGGACCGGGCGCGCCAGGTTCAGGAGCATCTCGATGATCCGGTTCACGCGGTCCACCTCGCTGGTCAGGACCGTCGTGTACTCGGTCAGCCGCGGCTCGCTCGCCAGCTCGCGCGCGAGGAGCTGGACGGCGCCGCGGATGGCGCCCAGCGGGTTGCGGATCTCGTGCGCGAGCCCGACGGCCATGCGGCCGGCGGAGGCCAGCGTCTCGCCGCGCCGCACCTCGGCCTCGAGCTGGCGGATGCGCGAGAGGTCGCGCAACACGGCCACCGCGCCGCCGACGTTGCCGTCCTTGCCGAAGAGCGCCGCGGTGACGAGGCTCACGGGCACCTCGCGCCGGTCGGCGCGCTCGATCAGCGCCTCCGCCTCCGAGCGGCTCTCGCCGCTGGCGAGCGTCTCGGCCAGCCGCCGCACGATCGAGGCGTCGCCGGGGAAGACCTCCTTCAGCAGCCGCCCCTCCGCGCGGCGCGCGGAGCGCTCGGCCAGCACCTCGGCCGCCGAGTTCCAGAACACGACGCGCAGCTCGGTGTCGACGGCGATAACGGCATCAGGAAGACCCGCGAGAACGGCTTCAAAATTCATTGCAGCGGGGTCCGCGAGGCCGGGTTCGGCCGTGGGTGGCCTGTCCCAGCGGATGCCGGCTCCGTGCGTTCACGACGCCAGCACCAGGTCAGGAATCGCGTTGAGATCCAGTCGCGCGCGCTCACCCGCCTTCAGCCGGTCGCTGCCGGCGGCGGCGATCATCGCCGCGTTGTCGGTGCACAGGCGGGGCGGTGGCACGTGCAGCCGCACGCCTTCGACGCCGGCTTCCGCGGCCAGCGTCTCGCGCAGCCGCGTGTTGGCGGCGACGCCGCCGGTGAGCACCACGCGCTTGACGCCCGTCTGCACGCACGCGCGCAGCGTCCGTCGGACGAGCATCCGCACCACCGCGGCCTGGAACGACGCCGCCACGTCGGCGGTCTGTCGCTCGGACAGCGGGCCGTGGCGCTTGACGTAGAGGGAGACCGACGTCTTGATCCCGCTGAACGAGAAGTCGCGCGCGCCGTCGGTCATGCGCGAGGCGGGAAACGCGATCGCCGTGGGATCCCCCGCCTCCGCCGTGCGCTGGACGATCGGCCCGCCGGGGAAGCCGAGGCCGAGCAGCTTGGCGACCTTGTCGAAGGCCTCACCCGCCGCGTCGTCGCGTGTCTGCCCCAGCAGCGCGTACTCGCGCGGCGCGCGAGCCTGGTAGAGCGCGGTGTGGCCGCCGGAGACCACGAGCGCCAGGAACGGATACTCGGGCGGATCGTCGGTGAGGAACGAGGCGTAGATGTGGCCCTCGAGGTGGTTCACGCCGACGAGCGGCAGGCCATGCACCCAGGCGAGCGCCTTCGCCAGCGACGTGCCGACGAGCAGCGAGCCGACGAGCCCCGGGCCCTGCGTCACCGCGATGCCGTCGAGGTCGGCCGCGCGCACGCGCGCCTCGCCGAGCGCGCGCTCCACCACCGGCACGATCACCTCGAGATGCCGCCGCGACGCCAGCTCGGGCACGACGCCGCCGTAGGGCGCGTGGACGTCGTCCTGCGAGGCGACGATGCTCGACAGCACGCGATACCCGTCGGCCAGCACCGCGGCCGCCGTCTCGTCGCACGAGCTCTCGATCCCCAGCACCACCATCCGCGCCCTGCCTCCGAAATCAGCACCCGGCGCCGAAAACACGAAAGGCGGTGGAACGACGCCCACCGCCTTCGCGCTGCGTCCGGCTATCGGGTCGTCGTCTGCGTCGGCGCGGGCGCCTGCGCCTGCGGCTGGCTCGCGTCCGGACGCTGTTGCTCGATCAGTCGCATGGTCTTGATGACGTCCAGAGCGCGCTGCAGCTGCACGTCCTTCTTGAGGTCCTCCATCGGGTCGGGCGACGGCAGTGGCCGCTCCTTGGCCACGGGTTCCTTCGGCGCCTCTACCACGATGTCCGGCGTGATGCCCTTGCCGTGGATCGAGCGGCCCTTCGGCGTGAAGTACTTCGCCGTGGTGAGCCGCAGGCCCGAGCCGTCGGAAAGCGGGATGATCGTCTGCACCGAGCCCTTGCCGAAGGTCTGGGTGCCGACCACCATCGCCCGGCCCCAGTCCTGAAGCGCGCCCGCGACGATCTCCGACGCCGAGGCGCTGCCCTGGTTGACCAGGACGACCATCGGCATCTTCGAATAGCCCTTCTTGGCGTGGGCCGAGAAACGCATGTTCTGGTTGCGGACGCGGCCTTCCGTGTAGACGACGAGCTTGCCGTCGTCGATGAACTTTTCAGAAACTTCGACCGCCGCGGTCAGTAAACCGCCTGGATTGTTGCGGAGGTCGAGGATCAGCGCTTTCATACCGGTCTTGTCGAACTTCTCGAGCGTCTGCTCGAGGTCGTGCGGGCTCTGCTCCTGGAACTGGCGCAGCTTGATGTAGGCGATGCTGTTGCCGAGGTCCTGCGAGCGCACCGAGTGCACGCGGATCTGCTCGCGGGTGATGTCGAAGTCCTTCGGCTCCGTCCAGCCCTCGCGCATGATCGTCACGGTGACCTTGGTGCCCGGCCGGCCGCGCATGCGCTTGACGGCGTCCGGCAGCTGCATGTCCTTCGTGGCCAGCCCGTCGATCTTCACGATGCGATCACCGGTGTGCAGGCCGGCGCGGTAGGCCGGCGTGCCTTCGATGGGAGCCACCACGGTCAGGACATCGTCTTTGAGCGTGATTTCGATTCCCAGGCCCCCGAAGCTGCCCGAGGTCTCGACCTGCATCTCCTTGTAGGAGTCGGGATCGAGGAACGAGCTGTGCGGGTCGAGGCCGCGCAGCGTGCCCTTGATCGCGCTGTAGATCAGCTCCTTGGGCGGCACTTCGTCGACGTACTGGTTCTGCACGATCGACAGCACCTCGGTGAAGAGCCGGAGTTGCTCGTACGTCGCGCCGTTGTCCGTGCCCTTGCTGGCGACGGAGCCGCCGAGCGAGAGGGTCAGCACGACGAGCAAGGAGCCGATCACAAACGCCTTCTTCATGGAATCCCCCAGGTCCCGCGTCGCTTCAGCTCCGTTGTCGGAGCCACTGTTCAGGGTTCTGCGGCTTGCCCTGGTGACGCACCTCGAAATAGAGGCGCGGCCCCTCCAGCGAGCCCGTGTCCCCCACTGTCCCGATGCGCTGTCCCTGCTTCACGTCGTCGCCTTCCTTCACGACGATATCGGCAACGTGCGCGTACAGCGTGTAGTACTCGTTGTCGTGGTCCAGGATGATCAGGTTTCCGTACCCCTTGAACCAGCCCGTGTACACGACGTGCCCGGCGAACACGGCCGCCACGTCGCGGCCCTCCCCGGCCTCGATGTCCACGCCGTTGCGGAACGTCCGAGTTCCGAACCGGGGATGCACCTGAGCGCCGAACGCGCTGACCACACGGCCCTCCGTCGGCCACGGCAGCCGGCCCCTGAGAGTACCGAAACCCACGGCCGGGGGAGTTTCGGTGCCCGGCTTCGGCGGCGGGATCCTGGCCATGCGTCGTTGCTTGGCCTGGAGGTCGCGGATGAACGCCTCCAGTCGTCGCGCCGCCTCGGTGAGCTCGCCCACCATCCGCTCGTGGTACGCGCGCTCGTCGCGGACCTTCGCCAGCAAGATGCGGCGCTTGGCGGCGTCCCGATCGACTTCGCTCTGCTCACGCTGGGCATCCGTCCGGAGCGTCGCCAATTCCCTTTGCCGGCCCTCTTCCCGGCCGCGGCGATCCTCCAGACGTTCTGTCGTTCCACGATACTCTTGAATGAGGCGGGCGTCCAGAGAGGCGAGGCTGGTGAGGTGCCGGACGGCCGCCGCCCGCGTCGCCGGGTCCTCTCCTGACAACAAGATAGGCAGCGCCCCCCCCTGGACGTGGACCTTGTACATGGCCTGCAGCCGCCGGGCGAGGGCCGCCTGCTGCCCGGAGCGCTGGGTCTCGAGCGACTGGATCTCGCCACGGAACGATTTCACGTCGCCTGCCGCGCGCTTGATCCGCGTGTCGAGCCGGGTCACCTCGCGCTGCTTGTCCGTCAGCCGCTGCTCGATCACCTCCAGCTCCGCCAGCACCGACGTCTCGCGCGCCCGCGCCTCCGCCGCCTTCTGCTTCTCCTCGCGCAGCTGCTTCTCGGTCTGCTGGAGCTTCTTCTGCTCGGCCGAGATCGGGTCGTCGGCCTTCTTGCCGGCGGTCTGCGCCGTCGCGACGCTGATCAGCAGACACATGGCGAGGCTCGCAACGGAAACGACCGTGGGCGTGCGCGTCGGTACGCCGCCGCGCGCGACGTGAGGCGCCGCCCCGTCGCCCGCCCTCATCGCTCGGTGCGTCCCCGCGCGAGCCAGCCGCCGAACCCGCCGAGCATGGTGCCCGCAAACATGAGCGCGACGACGGTCTGCGGGCGCAGGAACGTCAGGCGCTCGAGCCCGAGCGTCTGGCTGACGAGCGGCTCCAGGCGCGGTCCGGCGATCGTGTAGAGGACGATCAGCACCCAGATCGCCATCACGGCGCCGACGAGGCCCTGCAGCATCCCCTGCAGCAGCAGCGGTAGGCGCACGACGAGCTCCGGCGCGCCCACCAGGCGCATGATCTCGAGCTCCTGGCGACGCGCGTGCAGCACGAGCGTGGTGGCCGTGGTGACGGTGAGGATCGCGGCCATCGCGAGCACGGCGCCCACGCCGAGACCGATGACCTCGAGCAGGCGCTGGCCGCGCGCGAGCCGCTCGATCCAGTCGATGCCGCCGCCGACCTCGTCGGCCTCGGACAGCCCCGACAACCGCGCGATGAGCCCGCGCGCGCCCTCGGGCGTCGTACCCTCCGCGGTGAGCGTCACCTCGAGCGACGCGGGCAGCGGGTTCGCCGGCAGCTGCTCGGCCACGCTGGCATCCTTGCCGAGCACCTGCTTGAGCGTGCCGAGCGCCTCGGACTTGCTCACGTAGCGCACGGCGCCGACGCCCGGCATGGCCAGCACCCGCTCCACGAGCGCGTGAGCGTCGTCGGCCGACGGCTCGCGCTTGAGGTACACGATGATGCGCACGCGGTCGCGCCAGTGCGCGGCGGCCTGACCGACGTTCGCCGACACGAGCCAGAAGCCGCCGAGCGCCGCGAGCGAGAGCGTGATCAACAGGATGGCGGCGACGGCGACGCGCCCGGCGCGGCGCAGGTCGCGCAGCGCCTCGCCGAAGAGGAAGCCGAGCACCTAGCCCTCGTCCTTGACGAGGCGGCCGCCCACGAGCGTGAGCGTCCGCTGGCGCAGGGCGGCCGCCAGTCGGGCCTGGTGGGTCGCGAACAGCACGGTGGTGCCGCCCGCCCAGATGTCCTTCACGATGTCGACGACCTCGGCGGCCATCGTGTCGTCCAGGCTCCCCGTCGGCTCGTCGGCCAGCAGCAGCAGCGGATTGCGCGCGATGGCGCGCGCCAGCGCGGCGCGCTGGGCCTCGCCCTGGGAGAGCTGCGCGGGGTAGGCCTGCGCGCGCGACGACAGGCCGACGGCGCGGAGCGCGTCGAACACGCGCGGCGTGATCTCGCGGCGCGGGGTGCCGAGCACGCGCAGCACGAAGGCGACGTTCTCGTACACGGTACGGCCGGGCAGGAGCTTGGCGTCCTGGAAGACGACGCCGATCGAGCGGCGCAGCTCGGCGACCTCGCGCACGCGCAGCGCCGGCACGTCGTAATCGAGCACCTCGATCTCGCCTTCGGTCGGCAGCTCCTCCCGGTAGAGCAGGCGCAGCAGCGTGGTCTTGCCGGCGCCGCTGGCGCCGTGCAGCGTGACGAACTCGCCCTTGGCCACGCGGAAGGAGACGTCGCTGAGCGCAGGGACCTTCACCGGTCCCACCGCGAAGACTTTCCAGACCCGGTGAAGCTCAATCATTGAGGCAGAACAATTATAGCGGGGGCCCTACGTTTTCGTGAGCTTCTCCAGCTCTGCTTCCACCAGCTTGCTGACCATGGCGGGGTTGGCCTTGCCGCCGCTGGCCTTCATGACCTGGCCGACGAACGCTTTGGCGGCGGCGGTTTTGCCCTTGCGATAGTCCTCGACGGCCTTGGGGTTGCCGGCGATGGCACTGGCCACCATCGCGGCGAGCGCGCCCGCGTCGGCCACCTGGGTGAGGCCCTCGCGGCGCACGATCGCCGCCGCCTCCTCGCCCGTGCGAACCATCGTCTCGAAGACGGTCTTGGCGATCTTGCCGCTGATGGTGCCGTCGTCGATGAGCCGCAGCAGCCCGGCCAGCCGCGACGGCGTGACCGTCGCCTGCTCGATCGCGCGCTCGTCGTCGCCCGGCAGCTCGCGCAGCAGCTCGGACATCACCCAGTTGGACACGAGCTTGGGCTGCGGGAAGTCGCGCACCGCCGCCTCGTAGTATTCGGCGAGCGCGCGGCTCTGCGTCAGCAGCGCCGCGTCGTAGGCGGGGAGCCCGTAGGCGGCGACGAAGCGCTGGCGGCGCGCACGCGGCAGCTCGGGCAGCACTCGGCGGATCTCGTCGATCCACGCGGCGTCGAGCTTCAGCGGGACGAGGTCGGGCTCGGGGAAATAGCGGTAGTCGTGCGCGAACTCCTTGGAGCGCATCGAGCGCGTGTAGCCACGGTCCGCGTCCCAGAGCCGGGTCTCCTGGACGATCCGCTCGCCTCGGTCGAGCGCCTCGGCCTGGCGCTTGACCTCGAACTCAAGAGCCCGCTGAACGTTGCGGAAGGAGTTCATGTTCTTGATCTCGACCTTGGTGCCGAGCCGCGCCGCGCCCGCCGGCTTCAGCGAGACGTTGGCGTCGCAGCGCAGCGAGCCCTCTTCCATGTTGCCGTCGCAGACGCCGAGGTAGACGAGCACGGCGCGGAAGGCGCGCAGGTACGCGGCCGCCTCTTCGGGCGAGCGGATCTCCGGCTTGCTCACGGTCTCCATGAGGGGCACGCCCGCGCGGTTGAAGTCGACGAGGCTCGCCTGCGCCGTCTCGAGCGTGCCCTCGTGCACCAGCTTGCCGACGTCCTCTTCGAGGTGCAGCCGCTGGATGCCGATGCGCCGCGCGTGCCCATCGGGCCGATCGATCTCCAGCCAGCCCTCCTCGGCCAGCGGCTCCTCGTACTGGCTGATCTGGAAGTTCTTCGGCATGTCCGGGTAGTAGTAGTGCTTCCGGGCGAAGCGACACGCGTGGTTCACGCGGCAGTCGAACGCGAGCGCGGTGCGCACGCCGTACTCGATCGCGCGGCGGTTGACCACCGGCAGGGTGCCGGGCATGCCCTGGCACACGGGACAGGTCTGGGTGTTCGGCGGCGCGCCGAAAGTGGTCGGGCAGCCGCAGAACATCTTGGTGCGCGTCGTGAGCTGCGCGTGGACTTCCAGCCCGATGACGACGTCCCACTTGCCAGCCGTCATAGGCTCGCCTCGGACGGCGGGGCCCCAGCCCCGCGACGTCCTACGGCTCGCACTGCCATCACGCCAGCTCCGGGCGGCGCGTGTGCCAGTCGGTGGCGCGCTCGTAGGCGCGCGCGGCGCGCAGTACGGTGGCCTCGTCGAGGGCCCGGCCGATGAGCTGCAGGCCGATCGGCAGGCCGGAGGCGGTGAAGCCGCAGGGCACCGAGACGCCCGGCACCCCCGACATGTCGGCGGGGATCGTGAACACGTCGTTGAGGTACATGGCGATCGGATCGGCCTTCTCGCCGTGCCTGAAGGCCACGTTCGGCGTCGTGGGCGCGACGATCAGGTCCACGCGCGCGAAGGCGGCGTCGAAGTCGCGGCGCACGAGCGTGCGCACCTTCTGCGCCTGGCCGTAGTACGCGTCGTAGTAGCCGGCGGAGAGCACGTAGGTGCCGAGCATGATCCGGCGCTTGACCTCGGCGCCAAAGCCCGCCGCGCGCGTCTTGCTCTCCATGTCGATCAGGTCGCGGCCCGGCACGCGCAGGCCGTACTTCACGCCGTCGTAGCGCGCGAGATTCGAGGACGCCTCGGCGGGCGCGATCACGTAGTAGGTCGCGAGCGCGTGCGGCGTCGCGGGCAGCGAGACGCGCTCGAGCGTGGCGCCGAGCCCCTTCAGCACGTCGATGGCCACACGGACCGCGGCCTCGACCTCGGCATCCATCCCCTTGGTGAAGTACTCGTCCGGCACGCCCAGCCGCAGGCCACGCACGCCCTGCTCGAGGCCGGCGGTGTAATCGGGCACGGGCGCGTCGATCGACGTCGCGTCCATCGGGTCGTGGCCGGCGATGGCGCCGAGCAGCCGCGCCGTGTCGGTGACGTCCAGCCCGAACGGTCCGGGGTGATCGAGCGACGAGGCGAAGGCGACGAGGCCGTAGCGCGAGACGCGCCCGTACGTCGGCTTCAGCCCGACCACGCCGCAGAACGCCGCCGGCTGGCGGATCGAGCCTCCGGTGTCGGTCCCGAGCCCGCCCGCCGCGAGGCCCGCGGCGACGGCGGCCGCGGGGCCGCCTGATGAGCCGCCGGGAACGCGCGTGAGGTCCCACGGGTTACGCGTCACCCTGAGCGCCGAGTGCTCGGTGGACGAGCCCATCGCGAACTCGTCCATGTTGCTCTTGCCCAGCATCACGGCGCCGGCCTTCGCGAGCCGGTCCACCACGGTGGCGTCGTACGGCGGAACGAAGCTCTCGAGGATCTTCGAGGCGCACGTCGTGCGGACGCCCCTGGTGCAGAAGACGTCCTTGAGCGTGATCGGCGCGCCGTCGAGCGGCCCGAGCGGGCGGCCCCGACGATATCGCTCGTCCGCGGCGCGTGCCGCCGCGTGCGCGCGGTCCGCCGTCACCGTGAGGTAGGCGCCGACCTTGTCGTCGAGCTTCGCGATCCGCGACAGGTAGGCGTCGGTCGCCTCGCTCGGCGTCGTCTCCCCGCGCCGATAGGCGTCCGTGAGCTCGTGGATCGTCCGCATCACTCCTCGATGATCCGCGGCACGCGGAAGAAGTCGCCGGCGCGATCGGGCGCGTTGGCGAGCATGTCCTCGCGCGGAAAGCACGGGCGTGGCTCGTCATCGCGCATCACGTTGAACTGCGGCACCGCGTGCGACGTCGGCTCGACGCCCGTGGTGTCCACCGCCCGGAGGGCGTCGATGTGGGCCAGGATCGCGTTGAGCTGCTCGCGCATCCGCTCGAGCTCGGCGTCGGTCAGGGCCAGCCGCGCCAGCCGCGCCACGTGGGCGACGTCGTCGCGGCTGATCACGCGTCCAGCTCCTCGAGGTGCGCGTACTCGAACGAGAGCCGCTTGCGTCCGACGCTGGCGAAGCCGACGGTGACGATGATGTCCCCGCCGTCGCGCTCCACGCCGACCACCAGCCCCTCGCCGAAGCGCGCGTGCCGCACGCGGGTGCCCACCTTGATCGGCCACGCCTCCTCTTCCGGCTCATAGCGAGGGATCACCCGCGCCTCGGCGAACCTCGGCTCGGGCCGCGAGGCGTTGAGCAGCGTGAGGTGCGCCTCCGGCATCTCGCGCAGGAAGCGCGAGGGCTCGCCGACGCCGTAGCCGTGGATGCGCCGGTGCACGGCGTACGAGAGGTAGAGCCGCTCACGCGCGCGGGTGAGCCCGACGTAGCAGAGGCGGCGCTCCTCCTCGATCTCCTCGGGATCGTTCATCGAGCGCGCGTGCGGGAAGACGCCCTCCTCGAGGCCGCTGAGGAACACGACGGGGAACTCGAGGCCCTTGGCGGAGTGCAGCGTCATCAGCGTCACCCGCGCCTCCGCTTCCTTCAGCTCGTCGACGTCGCTCATGAGAGCGACGCTGTCGAGGAACGCCTCGACCGTGGCCTCGCCCTCGGCGTGCGCGAAGTCCTCGGCGGCGGCGATCAGCTCCTCGAGGTTCTCGAGCCGGCCCTCGGCCTCCGGCGAGCGATCCTGCTCGAGCGCCTTGCGGCAGCCCGAGGCCTGGAGCACGAGGTCGATGAAGGCCGGCGGCGACAGCGCGCCGCGCTGGCTCGCCAGGCGGCCCACCGTGGCCGCGAAGTCCTCCAGCCCCGACCGCGCCTTGCCGCGCACGTCGGGCGGCGGCATGGCCGCCAGCGTCAGCAGCGGCAGGTTGTGGTCGAGCGCGACCTCGTCCAGCCGCGCCAGCGTGGTGGCGCCCACGCCCCGCGGCGGCGCCTGCACGGCGCGGCGGAAGGCCACGTCGTCGGCCGGGTTGATGCTCAGCCGCAGCCACGCCAGCGTGTCCTTGATCTCCTTGCGCTCGTAGAAGCGCACGCCGCCGACGATCACGTACGGGATGCGCGCGCGGCGCAGCGCGTCCTCGAGCACGCGCGACTGCGCGTTGGTGCGGTAGAAGACGGCGATGCCGTCCCAGCCGACGCCGTCGGCGCGCGTCTTGAGGATGGTCTGGGCGACGAAGTTGGCCTCCTCGTGCTCGTCCCAGCCGCGATAGACGGCGGCCGGCTCGCCCTGGGGGTTCTCCGTCCAGAGGGTCCTCTCCTTACGCTGCTGGTTGTTGGCGATGACGGCCGAGGCGACGGCGAGGACGCGCTGGGTCGAGCGATAGTTCTGCTCCAGCTTCACGACGCGGGTGCCCGGATAGTCGTGCTCGAAATCGAGGATGTTGTTGACGTCGGCGCCGCGGAACTTGTAAATCGACTGATCGCCATCTCCGACGACCCAGATGTTGCGGTGCTCGTCGGTCAGCAGGCGGATGATCCGGTACTGGGCGCGGTTCGTGTCCTGGTACTCGTCGACGAGCACGTGCTTCCACAGTCCCCGATACCACGCCAGCGTCTCCGGCGACTCGCGGAGCAATTTCACCACGAGCAACAGGAGGTCGTCGAAGTCCACCACGCCGGCCTCGCGGATGCGCTTTTCGTAGCGGGAGTAGACGAGCGCGGCCTTCTGCTCCCACGGCCCCCGCGCGTCGCGCAGCGCATCCTGCACGCTCACCATCTGGTTCTTCAGATACGAGATCCGGTGCGCGGCCGCGCTCGGCGTGAACGTGCGCTCGGCCAGCTCGCCCTCCTTCATGCACTCCTTGACGAGCGCGGCGCGGTCGTCCTCGTCGTAGATCGTGAAGTGGCGCGGCAGCCCGATGGCCTCGCCGTGGGCTCTGAGAATCCGCACGCACGCGGAGTGAAACGTCGCGATCAGCGGCGCCCTGATGCCGGCCGGCGCCAGCAGGGCGTCCACGCGGCGGGCCATCTCGCCGGCGGCCTTGTTCGTGAAGGTCACGGCGAGCACGTTGCGCGGATGGACGCCGCGCACGCCGAGCAGATGCGCGATACGGTGCGCGATCACCCGCGTCTTGCCGCTGCCGGCGCCTGCCAGCACGAGCAGCGGTCCGTCGCCCGCGAGGACGGCGTCGCGCTGCGGCGGATTGAGGTCGTCGAGGAGGTGATCCAGCCCGGCGGGCACGCCAAATTGTACCGCATCGAGCCAAGGCGTCACCGACGGGCCGGCACGCCGTCACGAGCGGCGGCCGCGACCACTCAACTCGCGGGAATGACGCGCGGGCGGCCGTGGCACAGGCCTTGCCACCCCCGTCGGCCATGCGCAGCGCCAAGCGCGTGCTGGTCGTCGACGACAACCAGGTCATCCAGGACATCCTGAAGCAGTTTCTGGAACGAGGTTACACGGTGGAGGTCGTCGGCAACGCCTCCATGGCGCTGGCGTCGGTGGTCAAGAAGACTCCCGACGCGATCCTGCTGGACGTGCGGATGCCCGGCGTGGATGGGCTGAGCCTGCTGAAGTCGCTCCGCGACATGGGCGTCTCGACGCCGATCTTTGTGATGACGGGCTACGACTCGACCCAGGTCGCGGTGGAGGCGCTCGAGAACGGCGCCACCGGCTATCTGCCGAAGCCCTTCGACCTGGTCCAACTCGACCGTCTCATCGCCCACGCGCTCGGCGAATCCTCCTCCGTCGTGTAGCCCGTCGCCGACGGCGCGCGGCCCTATTCCACGGTCACCGACTTCGCGAGATTCCGCGGCTGGTCCACGTCGCAGCCGCGGCGCACCGCCACGTGGTACGCCAGCAGCTGCAGCGGGACGACCGTCAGCAGCGGCGCCAGCAGCTCGGCGCACGGCGGCACCTCGATGACGTGCTGCGCCTTCGACGCCACCGCGCGGTCGCCCGGGTGGCAGACGGCGATCAGCAGGCCGTCGCGCGCGCGGACCTCCTCCATGTTGCCGAGCATCCGGTCGTAGGAGGAGTCGCGCGGCGCCAGCGCCACCACGGGCAGGCCATCGGCGATGAGCGCGATGGGCCCGTGCTTCATCTCGCCGCCGGCGTAGCCCTCGGCGTGGATGTAGGAGATCTCCTTCAGCTTCAGCGCGCCCTCGAGCGCGATCGGGAACTGCACGCCGCGGCCGAGGTAGAGGAAGTCGGTGGCGTGACTGAGATGGCGCGCGAGGGCGGCGATGCTCGTGTCGAGCTCGAGCGTCTTCTCGACGAGCCGGGGGATCTCGACGAGGTTCTGGATGTGCTTCTTCACGTCCTCGACGGTGAGCGCGCCGCGCTGGCGGCCGAGCCAGAGGCCCAGGAGGTAGCCGGCGACAATCATCGTCGAGAAGGCCTTGGTGGAGGCCACGCCGATCTCCGGCCCGGCGTGCATCTGCAGCACGCCCGTGGCCTCGCGCGCGAGGGCGGAGCCGACGACGTTGGTCACCGCCAGGATCGGGCAGCCTTTGAGCCGCGCCGCCTTCACGGCGCCGATGGTGTCGGCCGTCTCGCCGGACTGCGACACGGCGATGACCAGCGTCTCGGGACCGACGATGGCGTCGCGGTAGCGGAACTCGGAGGCGAGGTCGACCTCGGCGGGAATGCCGGCCAGCCGCTCGACCATCATGCGGGTGAGCATCGCCGCGTGCCACGCGGTGCCGCACGCGACCAGCACGACGCGCTGGATGGCCTTCACCGTCGAGGGATCGAGGCTCACGTCGGGCAGGACGACGCTGCCCGTCTCGGGCGCGATGCGGCCGCGGAAGGTATCGGTGATGGCGCGCGGCTGCTCGTAGATCTCCTTGAGCATGAAGTGCCGGTAGCCGCCCTTCTCGGCCATGATCGGATCCCACAGGATCTTCACCGGCTCTCGCTGCACGGGATCGCCCTCGGTCGTGGTCAGCTCCACGCCGTGCGCGGTGACCACGGCCATGTCGTCGTCCTCGAGGATCACGACGTCGCGCGTGTGCGCGAGGATGGCCGGGATGTCGGAGGCGATGAACATCTCGCCGCGCCCCAGGCCGACGACGACGCTGCCCGCGCCCTGCTTGGCGGCGATGAGCCGGTCGGGCGCCGCCGCCGACACCACGCCCACCGCGTAGGAGCCGGTGACCTCGCGCAGGGCCGCCCTCACCGCCTGCTCGAGGCGCGGCGTTCCGCGCAGGTGGTGCTCGATGAGATGCGCGAGGACCTCGGTGTCCGTCTGCGACTTGAACGTGTGGCCGTCGGAGGCCAGCCGCTCCTTGATCTCGAGATAGTTCTCGAGGATCCCGTTGTGCACGACGACGAGCCGGCCGCCGCAGTCCGTGTGCGGATGCGCGTTCTCCTCGGACGGACGCCCGTGCGTCGCCCAGCGCGTGTGGCCGATGCCGATGGACCCCGTCACGGGCTTCTCGCGCAGCACGCTCTCGAGGGCCTTCAGTCGTCCGGGCGCGCGCCGCACCTGGAGGCCGTCCGCGTCGAGCACGGCCACCCCCGCGGAGTCGTAGCCGCGGTACTCGAGCCGCTTGAGCCCGTCCACGATGATCCCGACCGCGCTCTTGTCCCCGACGTAGCCGACGATGCCGCACATGCCTAGCTATCCTGCTTTTTCTGCGCCGCCCGCGCGGCGCGGCGCCGCGCGGCCCAGCCTTCCTTGACGACCGGCTGCGCGCGCTCGACGACGAGAGCGTCCGCGGGCACATCCTTGGTGATCACCGAGCCGGCGGCGACGTAGGCGCCCTCGCCGATCGTGAGCGGCGCCACGATGCTCGTGTTGCTGCCCACGAACGCCCCGTCACCGACGACCGTGGTGTGCTTGGCCGCACCGTCGTAGTTGACGAAGATCGTCCCCGCGCCGATGTTGGCGCCCTCGCCGATCACGACGTCGCCGAGGTAACCGACGTGGTGCGCCTTCGTCTTACGTCCGACCTTCGCCTTCTTGAGCTCGATGAAGTTGCCGATCTCGCAGTTCTCGCCCACGTGCGACTTGGGGCGCAGGTGGCAGAACGGCCCCATGACGGCGCCGTGGTCGACGACCGACTCCGTCATCACGCAGTAGGGCAGCAGGCGCACGCGATCGCCGAGCTTCGTCGCGCGGATCTGGCAGCCCGCGCCGATGACGCAGTCGCTGCCGATCTCGGAGGCCACGTCGACGATCACGTGCGGATGGATGACCGTGTCGGCGCCGATGGTGACCGTGTCGTCGATGTACGTGGTGGCCGGGTCGAGGATCGTCACGCCGGCAAGCATGTGCCGGTCGAGGATCCGCCGGCGCTGGATGGCCGCGAGCGCCGCGAGCTGCTTGCGGTCGTTGACGCCGAGCGCCTCCTCCGGATCGTCCACCGTGATCGCCTCGATGCGGCCGCCGGCCTTGCCGAGCACTCCGATCACGTCGGTCAGGTAGTACTCGCCCTGGTCGTTCTCCGGCCGCACGCGCTCGAGCGCCGGCCAGAGCCGCCGGCCGTCGAAGCAGTAGACGCTCGTGTTGATCTCGTTGACCCGTTTCTCGTCGTCGGTGGCGTCGCGGTCCTCGACGATGCGCTTCACGCGCCCACCCTGGCGGAGCACGCGGCCGTACCCGTGCGGGCGGTCGACGACGGCGGTGAGCAGCGTCGCCGCCGCGCCGGTCGTCGCGTGATGGCTCACGAGCCGCTCGATCGTCTCCGCGGACAGGAGCGGCGCGTCGCTCGGCATCACGAGGATCGGCCCGTCGAGGCCCTCGCAGTGGCCGCGCGCCTGGAGCACCGCGTGGCCGGTGCCGAGCCGCTCACGCTGCTCGACGATCGCCACGCCGTCGCCGGCCACCGCGCGGACGGCATCGGCGTCGGGACCCACCACCAGGACGATGCGCTCACCCACCGCGCGGGCCAGGCGAAGGGAGTAAGAGATCAGGGGCCGGCCGCAGAGCTCGTGGAGCACTTTCGGCTGCCGGGAGCGCATCCGCTTCCCCTCGCCGGCGGCCAGGATCACCGTGGTCAATGCGTGCATGCGGCGCCTCCCATTCTAGCAGCGGGCGTGCGAGGCCCATGCCATATCCGGACGCTCGATGCGACGGGGAGTTGCGGCACGCGCACGGGGTGTGACCCGCAGCCTGGCCTAGCGTTCGTTACTCAGATGAGACAGAAGGCGCGCCATCCGTGGCGGCAGGCCCGAGGCGAATTCCATCGGCCTCCGGGTCACCGGGTGCACGAAGGCCAGCGCCGCGGCGTGCAGCGCCAGGCCCTCGAAGGGCACCGGCAGCGGCGCCCGCGCCGGCCGACCGCCATAGACGTGGTCGCCGGCCACCGGATGGCCGAGTGACGCCATGTGGACGCGGATCTGGTGCGTCCGGCCCGTTTCCAGCCTCACGTCGAGATCCGTGAAGTGCCTGAACCGTTCCAGGACCTCGAAGCGCGTGACGGCGCGCTTGCCGCGGCCCCGAGGCAGCACCGCCATCCGCACGCGATCGCGGGGATGACGGCCGATCGGCGTGTCCACCACCCCGCTGGCCGCGGTGACGCGCCCGTGGACGATCGCCCGGTAGCGGCGCGTGACCGTGCGCGCGACGAGCTGGGCGGTGAGCGACTCGTAGGCCGCCGCGGTCTTGGCGATCACCAGCAGCCCCGACGTGTCCTTGTCGAGCCGATGGACGACGCCGGGGCGTCGCGGGCCGCCGACGCCCGCGGTGCCGGGCGCGTGGGCGAGCACGGCGGCGGCCAGCGTGCCGGTGGCGTGGCCCGCGCCCGGATGCATGACCATGCCGACGGGCTTGTCCACCACGAGCACGGTGTCGTCCTCGAAGACGATCGTGAGCGCGATCGGCTCGGGGACGAGCGTCTCCGGCGCGGGCGGGGGAATCTCGACGTCCACGGTCTCGCCGCGGCCGACGCGGTGCGACGCCTTGCGCGCGCGGCCGTCGACGCGCACGTGGCCGTCGTCGATGAGCGCCTGCACGCGGGCGCGCGAGAGCTCCGGCACGCGCTCGGCGAGCCAGCGGTCCAGGCGCGAGCCGGCCGCCGACGCATCGACCGTGAGGCGCTTGAGGTCCACGCCGGCTAGGACTGCACCACCACGCGTGACGCGAGCAGGTTCTTGATCTCCGCCTCGTCGTAACCCGCCTCGCGCAAGATCTCGACCGAGTGCTCGCCGAGCTCCGGGGGCACGCGCGGCGGCACCTTCTCGACGCCTTCCAGCCAGAGCGGGCTCGCGACCGTGAGCGGAGCGCCGGCCCGTGGATCGTCGATCGGCACCAGGGCGCCGCTGTCCACCATCTGGCGGTCGGTCCGGACGTCATCGATCGCGGCGACGCCGCCGACGGTGAGGCCGTGGTCGTTCAGGATCGCTTGCCACTCGGCCCACGCACGCGCGGCGAACACCGCATCGAGGACGGGCACGAGCGCACGGGCGTTGGCGCGCCGCGCGGGGGTGGTGGCGAAGCGTGGATCCGAGCCGAGGTCCGGTCGTTCGATCGCGCGCAGGAGCGCGGGCCAGTCGCGATCGTCGTTCAGCACGTTCAGCAGGAACCACCGGCCGTCCTTGCAGCGATAGAGATTCGCGAGCGCGGTCGCCGGCTCGTCGCGTGACGGTCGGGGCTCCACGCGCGCCCCGGAGAGCGCCGCTTGCACCTGGATGGCGTTCCACCACAGACCGTTGGCCATGAGCGACGTGCCGACCCTCGTGCCCTGGCCGGTCTTCTCACGCTGGTAGAGGGCCGTCATGATCGCCGCGAACAGCGACACCCCCGTGGGGTGATCGCCCATCCCGGGCAGCGAGCGCGAGGGCGGCGAATCCGGCGAGGGCCGCACGAGGTCCATCAATCCCGTCCGCGCCCAGAGCGCCGTCGAGTCGAAGCCGCTGCGGGGCGCTTCCTCACCCCGCTCACCGTACGCGGTGATCGACGCGTAGATCAGCCGCGCGTTGAGCGGAGCGAGATCCTCCCAGCGGATGCCGAGCCGCTGGCGCGAATCGAGCGGTGTGTTCGTGACGAACACGTCGGCGCGCTGCACGAGGCGATGCAGCACGGCCCGGCCCTCCGCGCGGCGGAGGTCGAGCGCGAGCCCGCGCTTGGTGCGATTGTCCACGATCCACCGGTAGTTGTACGGACTGTCGGGGACGCCTGGCCCGCCCGTGCGATGGCGATAGGGATCGCCGTCGGGCGGCTCGACCTTGATGACGTCGGCGCCGAGATCCGCGAGGATGGTGGTGGCCACCGGCCCCGCGATGAAGCTGGCGGCGTCGATGACACGCAGGCCGTCGAGTAACGGCATCGCTGAATCCGGCTCAGCTCGCGCCGCGCCCCGACGTCGCCGAGCGCTCGGTGAGAAGGCGGAGCGCGAGCAGCACCACACCGACGGTGATCGCCGAGTCGGCGACATTGAAGGCCGGCCAGTGCCAGGTGCGCCAGTGCACGTCCACGAAGTCCACCACGGCGCCGAAGCGCGCGCGGTCGATCAGGTTGCCGACGGCGCCGCCGAAGATCAGGCCGATGGCGATCACGCCGGTGAAGCCGCCCGTCGGCAGCACGCGCAGCGCCACGCGCGCCAGCACGAGCAGCGCGACGATCGACAGCGCGGCGACGACCCAGCGCCACGCCGGCGGCACGGTGCCCAGCAGCCCGAACGCGAGCCCCGGATTCATGACCAGCGTGAGCGACAGCCAGCCGTCCACCAGCACGAGCGGATGGCCGGGAATGAGGTGGGCGAGGGCGGCCGTCTTGGTGATCTGGTCGAGCACGACGACGGTCGTCGCGAGAAGGAGGACGAACGTCATCGCGCGCGGGTGACGACCCGCACGCAACGGCCGCACAGCGTGGGATGGGCGGGGTCGCGCCCGACCTCCTCGCTGCGCGTCCAGCACCGCTCGCACTTCTCACCCGGCGCGCGGTCGACACCGATGACGAGCCCGGGGATGTCCTGGCTCTCGTAGCTCACCCGGGCGGGCTGGGGGGCCGGCTCCAGCGTGACTTGCGACACGATGAACAGCGTCGGCAGCAGCTCGCGCTTGGCGCCGAGGAGCCCGGGCAGGTCCTCGGGGGCGGACTGCACGCGCACGCGCGCCTCGAGCCCGCTGCCGATCAGCTTCTGCGCCCGCGCGGTCTCCAGCGCCTTGGCCACCTCGCGGCGGACCTCGAGGAGGCGGTCCCAGTCACGCTTGAGGGTGTCGTCGACCCACTCGAGCGGCACCTCGGGGAAGCGCTCGAGGTGCACGGACTCCGCGCGCGGCCCCGGGGCGTAGCGCCACGCCTCCTCGGTAGTGAAGGTCAGGATCGGCGCCATCAGCCGCGCCAGCGCCTGGAAGATGTCGTAGCCCGCCGTCTGCGCGGCGCGCCGGCGCGGATCGTCGGGGGCGGACGTGTAGAGCCGGTCCTTGATGACGTCGAGGTATTGCGCGGACAGATCCACCGCGCAGAAGTTGTGGACCGAGTGGACGACGATGTGGAACTGGTACTCCTCGTAGGCGCGCCGCACGCGGTCGACCAGCCGCGCGAGACGGTCGAGCACCCAGCGGTCCACCTCGTCGAGCCGCGCGTACGGCTGGCGGTCGCGCGCCGGATCGAAGTCGCCGAGGTTGCCGAGCAGGAACCGGAACGTGTTCCGCATGCGCCGGTAGGCGTCGGCGAGGCGGTCCATGATCTCGGTCGAGAGCCGGATGTCCTCGGTGTAGTCCTCCGCCGCCACCCAGAGGCGAAGGACCTCGGCGCCGTACTTCGCGAGGGACTCGGCGGGCTTGACGGCATTGTCGCCGGACTTCGACATCTTCCGGCCCTCGCCGTCGACGACGAAGCCGCAGGTGAGCACCGCCTTGTAAGGCGGCGCGTTCCGCGTGCCCACGGCCTCCAGCAGCGAGGAGTGGAACCAGCCGCGGTGCTGGTCGGAGCCCTCGAGGTAGAGCTCGGCCGGCCACCGCAGCTCCGGGCGTGTCTCCAGCACGGCGGCGTGGCTGCAGCCCGAATCGAACCAGACGTCGAGGATGTCGGTCTCCTTGCGGAACCGGTCGCTGCCGCACTTCGCACAGCGGGTGCCCGGCGGCAGCAGCGCGCTCGCCGGCCGCGCGTGCCACTCGTCGGCGCCGGCGCCCTCGCGGAAGATCCGCGCCACGTGCTCGACGATGCGCTCCTCGAGCAGCACCGCCTCGCAGGCCTCGCAGTAGAAGGCGACGATGGGCACGCCCCACACGCGCTGGCGTGAGATCGTCCAGTCGGGGCGATGCGCCACCATGTTGAAGATGCGCTCCTCACCCCAGGCCGGGATCCAGCGCACGTCGTTCCGGATGGCGCGGAGCGCGCGCTCGCGCAGCCCGTCCTTGTCGAGCGAGATGAACCACTGCTCGGTCGCGCGGAACAGCGTCGGGTTCTTGCAGCGCCAGCAGTGCGGATACGTGTGCGTCAAGGGATGCTCGGCCGCCAGCGCGCCGACCTTCTTGAGGTGGGCGACGATCTTCGGATTCGCGTCCCACACCGTGAGGCCGGCGAAGTGCTCGACCTCGGCCACGAACCTGCCGTCGTCGTCGACGGGGTTGTAGATCTTCAGGCCGAGCGCGCGGCCGAGCTCGTAGTCTTCCTCACCGTGCCCGGGCGCGATGTGGACGAGCCCGGTCCCGGTGTCCATCGCGACGAACGGCGCGGCGGCGACTTTTCCGGTCCGGTCGATCCACGCGTGGCGGTACTCGAGCCCCTCGAGTCGCCGCCCCGGGAACGTGGCCACGCGGCGCGCGCCGGTGAGCCGCGCGACTTCCGTGAACGCCTCCGCCAGCTTGGCGGCCACCACGAGGGTCTCGCCGCCGACGTCCAGCGCGACGTACTCCTCCTCGGGATGCACGGCGATGGCGAGGTTCGCGGGCAGCGTCCACGGCGTCGTCGTCCAGATCACGAGGCTGGGCTTCGGCGCGGACGGCAGCCCGGGCAGCGGCGTCAGCAGCGGGAACTTCACGTAGACCGACGTCGTGCGCTGCTCCTCGTACTCGACCTCGGCCTGGGCGAGCGCGGTCTTGTCGTACATGCACCAGTGCACCGGCTTGAGGCCCTTGTACACGAGGCCGCGGCCGACGAAGCGGCCGAACTCGCGCGCGATGACCGCCTGATACGCCGGCGCCATCGTGATGTACGGGTTGTCCCAGTCGCCGAAGACGCCCAGGCGCTTGAACTCCTCGCGCTGGATCTGCACGTAGCGCATGGCGTACGCGCGGCACTTGCCGATCTTCTCGAGCGGGTCCATCGCCCGCCGCACGTCGGTCGGCGCCACGTCGAGCCCGAGCTCCTTGTCGACCTGATGCTCGATCGGCAGCCCGTGGCAGTCCCAGCCCGGGACGAACACGGCGTTGAACCCGAGCATCCCGCGCGACTTGACGACGAGGTCCTTCATCACCTTGTTGAGCACGTGGCCCATGTGGATGTTGCCGTTCGCGTACGGCGGGCCGTCGTGCAGGATCCACAGCGGCCGGTCCGCGGCCGCCTCGCGCAGGCGCTTGTAGATGCCGATCTCGTCCCACCAGGCGAGCATGCGCGGCTCCGCCTGGGCGAGATTCGCCTTCATCGGGAAGTCGGTTTTCGGCAGATTCAGCGTGGCTTTGTAGTCCATGGAATTAATGGGCTATCGTAGCACGGGCATTCAGCGGACCCGGCGAACGGACGCGCGCTACTTCGGCGAGAGCGTGACGACGCCGTTCGCGGAGTCGATGTTGACCGAGAAGCGGTCGAGGAAGTCGCGTCCGAGGAGGCCGTCGCCGGCGCCCGCGACGTCGTAGGACGCGACCTGCATGCGCCCCACGCGCGCCTCACCGACCTCCAGCGAGTCGATGACGACGAACGAGACGTCGTCGGCGCCCGCGACGCCCGTGATGCGCGCCGAGCCGACGGGGCGCGAGATCGCGGCGCCGGCGGCCACCAGCACGCGCGGGTTGATCATCGTCTTGTCGGCGCCCGTGTCGAGCAGCAGGTTCGCGCTCGCGGTGCCGTTGACCTTCACGTCCACCATGATTCGCTGGCCGGGCGTGTACTTGATCGAGGTCCCACCCGGCTTCGGAGCGCCGGGCGCGGGGCCGGGGCCGAGCGGCGCGAGCCCGGGGCGGCCGGGTGACACGGGAGCGGCCGGGATCGTGGCGGGCGCGTTACGCAGGCCGAGCGGCACCGCCCGCGCGCGGTATTCCTGTGGGACGTTCTCCAGCCCCTCGACGTAGTACGAGTTGCCGCCGGCGTCGGTGTAACGGTAGATCTCGGCGGCGACGGGCGCGGGCGCCAGCACCGCGAGACCTGCGAGAAGCGCAAACGCGATGACCGCACGCGTCACCTGGAAATCATACCGCACAGCGCGCGAGCCGGTACACCACCATTTCCGGCCCGCCGGAGACCTCGTTCCGCTCGAGCCGCACCCGGTAGACGGGCGTCAGGAGGTCGCGCCGGGCGGTGATCTCCGGAAACCAGGCCGGAAAGACGATGACGAAGTCCGGGCAGCGCTCGGCCACGAACCTGAGCACGCCCGCCTCCCCTTCCCGGCGGTAGGGCCGGATCTCCGGCGTCACGAGACCCATGAGGTCCAGCACCCGGCGCCGTGAAAAGTAGGCGATGGCGCCGACGTCGTTGACGGCCAGCGTGGCCGAGCGCGGCAGGTTCGCGTCCACCCAGCGGCCGAGATGGACCTGCATCGCGTTGATGTTCTGCACGCCCCACGCGTAGCGATCGGCCGCCGGGGCCAGCGCCACGAGCGCCACGGCGAGATACAGCACGCGCGCGAGCGATGCTGCGAGCGCGCTGTTGCGAACCGAAACTCGGTTGCGCGCCGAACCGGTGTCGCGCGCCGGGGAGGTTGGGGGGGCCATTTCGGGGCCCCCCATCTCTTTCAGGGAGCTTGCAACAGCCTCACGCCAGGGGCCGAATACCACGGCAAGCAGCAGCAGCGCCACCGGCAGTAGATGAATCGAGTACCGGCCTTCCTGGAATCCCGGCCCGCGATAGGGCGCGAGCACCGCCATCGCGAGCGGATGCGCGAGCAGCACGAGGCCCACGATGCCGAGCGCGCGGCCGCCCCGCCGCCTGTTCGGCGGGGAACTCCCCGAGGGTTCCTCGCTGCCCCTCCAGGCGAGCGCGATCGCCGGCAACGCCAGCGGCAGCAGCGGGTGCGTCGACGTGAGCCACACGAGCCACTCGACACCGAACGCGAGCGGGCGATCGAGCCACGTCACCCGCGCCGGCTCGCGCAGGCCCAGGAGTCGGCCCAGCAGGCCGCCCTCGACCTTGGCGGCGGCCGTCGAGGGAACCGGCGTGCCGGTCGTGGCCCAGCAGAAGGCCGCGAACGGCAGGAGCGCCAGGACGACGACCACGGCGAAGAGCGCCAGCCGCTTCGGCGTCGGGCGCCGTGCAAGCGCCAGGAACGGCAGCAGCACGACGGCCTCCGGACGGGCCAGCGTCGCGAGCCCGCCGGCGACCGCGGTCAGCACGAGGCGATCGCGCGCCAGCGCCAGCAGCGCCGCCGCCACGAGGAGCGCGGCCAGCGTCACCTCCATGCCCGACAGAGCGCCCCACGCGAACGGCCCGCTCCAGAGCAACGCGATCGCCGCCACGAGCGCCGTCGGCGGCGACGCGCCCCAGGCCAGCGCCGCGCGGCGCAGCACCAGCGCGGTCGCCAGCGCGCAGGCGACGCCCAGGGTCTTGACCATCACGAGCGAGGCGCCGGCCACGCGCGCGCCCGCCGCCAGGAGCAGCGTCCAGAGCGGCGCGGTGGAGCCCGCCACCGGGACGCCGGGGTTGTAGGCGAAACCCGCGCCCTCGGCGATGTTGCGCGCGAAGTGGAGGTGGATCCAGGAGTCGTCGAGCGGGAAGCCGGCGGATCCGGCGATCAGCCGCTCGCGCAGCAGCAGCACCGCCAGCGGCAGCGCGGCGGCCAGGAGGACGAGGAGATCGTCGCGACGGTCAGCGGTCACGCACGAGCGTGTAGCCCGCGTAGGCGACCGGGCGGCGGTCGATCGGCAGCGTGTAGAGGAAGCGGCCGTACGGCAACTCGATCTCGACGAGTCCGGCGGGCCGCGCGACCGAAGGCGCCCAGTGGTCCACGAACCACACGAGCCGGCGCGTACGCGCGGGCAGGCGGATGTCGCTGTCGGGCCACGGCAGCATGTCCGACGCGAGCTGCGGCGCGTAGTAGCCGGGCGGTAGCTCGCCGACCCGCAGCTCGAAGATCGAGTACTCCGGCAGGTAGAACATCGCGTGGCGCAGCCACGGGTACGAGCGCGTGTTGCCGAGCTCGGTGATGACGACCGTCTCTTCCGGCGGGTAGAGCCCGCGGATGGCCTCGACGAAGGTGCGCACGACCTCCTCGTGCTCGCGCAGGGCCGCCGCCGTGCGGCTGAAGATCCAGTCGAACGCCTCGTGCTCGGCTGCGAGCCGCCACGCCGGCCTCGGCGTGTCGAAGTCGCGCGGCAGTGGGCGCGCGTTGACGAAGAACGCGCCATTGACCAGCACGACCAGCACGACCGCGGCCGCCGTCAGCGCGGGCCCCAGCGCGCGCCGGCGCGCGAGCGCGGCGGCCTCGGCGAAGGCGGTGATGAGCACGCGAGCCAGCAGCACCACCAGCGCCGGCAGGAACGTCAGCACGTAGCCCGCCTGGCCGAAGTGCACGAGCGTGTAGACGAGGACGGGCGGTGCGATCCAGGCGAGCAGCAGCCACTCGCGGCGGCCCCAGCCGTGGCGACGCGCGTACCACGGCACGAGCAGGACGGCGAGAGCCAGCGGACCGAGCGCGACGAGCACCGACTCCAGCAGGTAGCGCGACATGCGCAGCGTCGTCTCGAACGGCCCGGCCACGATGGACGTCGGCCGCACGACCGAGTCGGCGAGCTGCGCGGAGGCCGCGAGGTACCGGCCGAGCCCGCCGGTGAGCGCCACCATCGGCACGAACCAGAGCAGCGTCAGCACGCCAAGGATCGCCACGCCGACGGGCACCGTGCGGGCGCGGCGGACGCCGAGCACGCAGGCCACGAGCCACATCGGCAGGAGCAGCAGCAGCAGCGACTGCCGCATTCCGGCGGCCAGCGCCAGGTAGGCGGCGGCGAGCCACGCGTCGGCTTCGCCGCCGTCGAGCGTCCGAAACGCGAAATACGCCACGCTCGACGCGAAGAGCGCCTCGCCGGCGTAGGTGAGCCCCACCGAGCCGTAGAACCAGAACAGCGGGCTGACGGCGAGCACGCTGGCCGCCGCCAGCGCCGTCGCGCGATCGTAGACGGCGCGGGCGAGCAGGTACACGACGCACGTCGTGAGCCCGCTGAAGGCCACCGCGAGCAGCACGTAGGCCGCGGTGGGGTCGTGGAGCCACGCGTTCACGACGCGACCCAGGCCGACATAGAGGATGTAGCCGGGCGGATGGGGCTGGTGCTTGACGACGTCGTATTCGCGCAGCGCCAGCGCGAACTGCACGCCGTCCCAGTTGTAGAGCATGCGCGCCCGATACGGCAGCCGTGAGAGGACCGTGAGGATGCCGAGCGCGCCCGCAAACAGATAATCCCAGCGGTCGGCCCTGTCGCGCATCGCGGCTGGAGAGTATACCCGCGCGCAAGGTCGAGCGGCGGCTTTGCCGCCGCAATCCTGTTGTTGGGGGGAGGCAGGGAGGAGCGCGCTGTTAGCGCGCGACGACCGTCGGAAGGGGGGCGGAGCCCCCCTCCGAGGATGCGAGCGCCGCCGCGCCGAGCACGCCCGCCCAGTCGCCGAGCCGCGCGTGCTCGATCGAGAGCGAGCCCCGGGCGAGCTCGGTCGTCGCCTTGAGGATGCCCCCCGCGACGCCGTCGAAGAGCTCGGGCAGCGCCTCGAAGAGGCCGCCGCCGAGGATGAGGATCTGCGGATTGAGCAGCGTCACGTAGTTCGCGACGGCCTGCGTGAGGTAGCGCGTCGCGTCGGTCCAGAGCTCGCGCGCGAACTCGTCGCCCGAGTTCGCGGCGGCCGCGACCATGGTGGCGTCGAGCGCGTCCGGGTCGTTCTCCGTCAGCTCGGCGAGGCGCGTCTTGACGTCGGCGGCTAGAGCGTCGCGCAGGCGCCGTTGGAACCCGCTGCCCGAGACGTACTGCTCGAGACAGCCGCGCGCGCCGCAGGGGCACGGCCGTCCGTCGGCGACGACCTGGGTGTGGCCCAGCTCGCCCGCCGCG
>Ga0209469_1000379_pt1 | contig 27584 bp, 23 predicted proteins | sample GraSoiAngelo_123_FD_185880 | JGI IMG/M metagenome (GOLD analysis project Ga0209469, IMG submission 185880) | Grasslands soil microbial communities from the Angelo Coastal Reserve, California, USA - 14_0927_02_40cm (SPAdes) (version 2) | ecosystem: Environmental > Terrestrial > Soil > Grasslands ... | reverse complement strand
AGAACTTGCGCGAACATTTCTAGGCTGTAGTACGCAGACTCTGCGCTTCGGTTCGCAGTCTTTGCCAAAAGCCAACCGGCGCGCCGCCAAATTCCCTGGCAAAGCGGCTGCTATCGATGGCCCTCGCGCAACCGGTTACGGCCGCGTTCCCCAAAGTGAGTCTTACGTTCGGATTCAGCGATTCAATCTGTTCCTTCAGTTCGGCAGGTTTCACGCAATCGCCGAAGGAGTTGTAGATGCGGTGTGAGCAGCATTGGGCTGATGCGAGTGTCGCGAGCATACCGGCAATGTCCTCGACGTGAACCAGCGGGAGGGTTTCATCAGGGCGGTGCGGGATGAACACCTCTTTCGATTCCGGCGAACCGAGGCATTCGAAAATCTGATTTCGCCACGGAGATGTGGCCGAAGTCCCTCCTGCTCCGACGACCATGACCATACGCAAGGCAACAAACTCAACTCCAAACTTTCGTTCGTATGTCTCGCCCAAAATTTCGACATACCGCTTGGCGGCTCCGTAAACGTCTTCGGGCGCGGCAGGCTGATCCTCAGAAACAAAATTCGAAGCAGATTGCGTACCGTAAACGCTGCCCGAACTGGCGTAGATGACTCTTTGGACGTGAACCCGTGCGGCCATTTCCAAAATATTAAGACTGCCGCCGATATTGACTTCCGTTGCTTTGTGCGGATCTAACTTCGCTGCGGTTGGCAAGATTGAAGCCGCGTGAATGATTCGTTCAAAACGATGGGCACGGAAAATGGGCTCAAGTTGGCCGGCGTCAGTAATGTCACAGCGCAAGCAATTGGGAGCGAAGCGCGACGCTTGAGAGTCTATAGAAATGACACTCCACCCCTGCCGTTCAAGCGCCGCATGAGCGTGCCTGCCGATAAAGCCTGCTCCTCCGGTAATCAACACGGAATGCGTCACAGTCTGTCCTTCATTTCAGCCAAGCCCACAATGGTACTCGCGCCGGAATTGCCGCACCAAACTAACCAACAAACCTCCGCCTTCCCCGGTTTGGCTGCGTGTTACTCTTTTTGTGCTCTGGACTTTTCTGCTCCCACCCTGCGTGGCTGCGCAGAAAAACAATTTTCGGCGGCTTCTGCGGACGGTCGAGGCTCTTTCTGATCTCGGTCCTGCATTAACGGCGGAGCGCGACTTCCCGCAAGCCGCGCGTGCCATGCTTTCCGCCATACTACAGGCAGGCGGCGCGCGCGAAGCGGTGCTCTTCGGTTTCAGCGATAAACCCTCTCTGCTCGCATCGATTGCCGGCGAAGGCTTCGCCCTGATGCCAGAGCCGGCTGTGATCCCGCTGCTCCCAAAGCACGTTCATGCCCTGATTTCGGCACGCGGCCCCATCATCCTGACTTCCAGTTCCTATGAAACTTTTCTGAGTTCGAATGGCAACGTCGCGCCCGAACTGTTCAAGTGCATCGCGCCGCTGAAAGTCGGCAGCAAGCTGGTCGGAATTGTCGCGCTCGGCCGCCGGGAAGGCGATGCCCTCTACAATTCCGAAGAACTGGATGCTCTCGAACTGCTGTGCAACTACGTGGCTATCGCCATGCAGAATCATCTACTGGCACAGACTCTGGCTCAACGCGTCTCCGAGAACCTGCGCCTGCTCGCCTCTCTTCACGGCTTCTACGACACGGCTCTGGAAGCTTTCGCGGCCGCCATCGATATCAAGCACGTTGACATCCATGGACACTCCTTGCGGGTTGGCCGCTACGCCGCGGCCATCGGCGAGGCCATGAGCATGGAACCCGGCGATGTAGCTGCGCTGCGCTCTGCTGGTTACCTGCACGACATCGGCAAGGTTGCGGTAGATAAGCGGCTCTTCGGCAAGCCGGGTTCTCTGGATCCGGAGGAATTCCGCGAAATGGCCGATCACACCGTGGTTGGCCACCAGATCGTCAGCGGAGTTCAGTTTCCTTGGCCGCGAATCCCGGAAATCGTGCGCTCGCATCATGAGCGCGGCGACGGGACGGGTTATCCGGATGGCTTGCTGATGGATGATGTTCCCATGCCAGTCCGCATTATCGCGCTCGCCGACACGTTCGATGCCATGACCAGCCCACGTCCCTACCGTGAGCCGCTCTCGGTCGGGAGCACATTAAGCGAGATTGTACGTTTGTCTCCCCTGAAATTTGACCCGAATGCTGTCCAGGGGTTGCTGCTGCAGGTTCGTCGTGATGCGGTCGGCAGCAACCGCACACCGTTCGTCGAAGATCGCATATCGCTGAACATAGCACCTCCCGACATCGACCACCTGGCCGCGACCCTGCAACACAAAATCACGCACGGACGGCTTTATCTAACCTAGGGTCGTCACCCCCGGGAATACGCGTCCTTCTAACGGCGCAACGCCGGCCTCTATCTTGCAAGCTACTCACCCCTGGCGTACCATTGCGGCCCGTAGCAGATTCGAAGCCGATTTGTCGTTGAGTGCCTGATTCAGCCAATCGCTTCGCGCCATAGGGACACGGGGACTAAACGGTGCCTGACGCAATCACCACGCTTTCCGCAGGCGACCGCGTAGGCAATTACCAAATTCTGGGCCTTGCCGGCGTGGGCGGCATGGGTATGGTCTATCGCGCGCTCGACGTTAAGCTGGAGCGCCTCGTCGCCCTCAAGTTCCTGCCTGACGAACTGGTTGCCACAAAAGCAGACAAAGAGCGTTTCCTGCGCGAAGCGAGGACTGCGTCCTCACTGGATCATCCCAACGTCGGTGTGATCCACGGAATCGAGGAGACCTCCGACGGCCGCACCTACATCGTGATGGCCTTCTATGAGGGCGAAACGCTAGCCCGCAAAATCTCGCGTGGCCCTCTTCCGCTAGGCGAGGCGGTTGATATTGCAATTCAAACCGCACGCGGCCTGGTTGCCGCTCATTCGCGAGCTGTGATTCATCGCGACATCAAGCCCGGCAACATCATTCTGACTCAGCAGAATATCGCCAAAATCGTCGATTTCGGCCTGGCGCGCGTCAATACTTCGGCAGGTAGCACGCAAACTCTGGGCACAGCAGGCACCATCGGTTACATGTCGCCCGAGCAGACGCTCGGCAAGCCAGTGGATCAACGAACCGACATCTGGGCTTTGGGAGTTGTGATCACAGAGATCATCAGCGGCAGAAATCCGTTTCATCGCGAATCCCCGCCGAGAACGATTTTCGCCATTCTGAATGAAGCTCCAAAGCTTGCGGATGAAATCCCAATCGAGCTTCAGCGCATCATCTACCGCGCGCTCTCCAAGGATGCTGCCACTCGCTACCGCAGCGCCAGCGAAATGCTCGCGGATCTGGAAGCGTTCCGCAGCCATCTGGAACCCAGCTCCGCCAAATCGCGCATTCCATCTGCCTCGAATGACGTCGCATTCCGCGAAACCGTCGAACACGCCTCCCAGCAGATGTGGCCCCCTCCCACTTCCCGTGCCAAGAATTCCTTCTGGTGGCTGGGCAGCTTCGCCGCCGCGGCAGTTCTCCTGGTACTGCTCTCGTTGATTCCAGCCATTCGAGACGGCATCGGGGGACTCTTTGGCCGCCACGAAGAGCACATAGCTGTGCTCCCCTTCGAGAACGTTGGCAACGATCCTGCCAATGAGGCAGTTTCCGAAGGCTTGATGGACAGCCTCAGCAGTAAGCTGACGAATCTCGACACGGGCAAGCAGTCGCTCTGGGTGGTTCCCGCCAGCGAAGTGCGGCGCCACAAGATCATCGATGCCACGGCCGCGCAGCGCGAGCTAGGTGCGACTGTCGTGGTCCAGGGGAGTCTACAACGCGTCGGCCAGGAGATTCGCCTCACCGTCAATCTCATCAACACAAAAAACCTGCGACAGATCGGCTCGCTGGCGCTCGACGACCGGGCGGGAGATTTCTCCGCCATCGAAGCCGAAGCCGTTTCCCGCCTAGCGAAACTCATGGGCATCGAGGTTACTCCCGAGATGCTGCGGGCTACCGGGGGCGGCGGAAATCCCGCTGCGTACGAGTCCTACCTCAAGGCGCTCGGTTACCTGCAGCGCAATGACAAGCCGGGCAATCTTGATATGGCTCTCGATGCGCTCAACGTTGCACTCAAGACCGATCCCGGATTTGCCTTGGGATACGCGGAGCTAGGCGAGGCCTATCGTTTGAAATATACGCTCGACCGCAACCCAAAATGGACGGACGAAGCGCTCGCAAATTGCCGCAAGGCTGCGCAGCTCGATGACCGGCTGCCGATGGTTTATGTGACCCTCGGCCGCATCCATGATTCGAGCGGGAAATACGACCTGGCGCTGCAGGAGTTTCAACGCGCGATGCAGCTTGATCCCAGGAATGCGGATGCTCTCATCGGCATCGCTCATTCTTACGAAAGCGCAGGGCGAATCACCGACGCCGAAGCCGCTTACAAGAAAGCTATCGCGTTGCGTCCCGACTATTGGGACGGATACAACAATCTCGGCGTTTTCTACGATGGCCAAAGCCGCTTTGATGAAGCCGTCGCTCAATTGCAACATGCCGTGGAGTTAACCCCGGACAATGCCCGCGTCTACCTGAATCTTGCGGCGGTGTATATCGATAGCGGCGATTTCAAGCGATTCCCCCAGGCCGAACAGGCGCTGAAAAAGTCGCTTGAGCTTAGCCCGACTTATCCTGCTTATGCCAACCTCGGGTATCTCTACGTGCAGGAACAAAAATATGCGGAAGCTGTTGCTGCCCTCGAGAAAGGCCTGCAACTGAACGACAAAGACTTCCTGGTTTGGGGTAACCTGATGCTTGCATACCAGGGTCTGGGCAATAAGGAAAAATCTGACGCAGCGCGCGACCGTGAACTTGCTTTGTTAGAGCAGGCTGCAGAATCCAGACCGCGCGACGGGGAGGTACAGTCATACCTAGCGCTGCTGTACGCCAAGAAAAAACAGCGAGAGAAGGCGCTGGCCCGGGTGCAAACCGCTCTTGCTCTCGCGCCCGATGATAACGTCGTCCTTGAAAACATTGGCGAAGCATACGAGGACCTCGGTGACCGTGCCCGGGCATTGCAGTACATACAACGATCTTTGCAGAAGGGCTACAGCCTGGCGGCTCTAAAGAGCAACCGGGATTTGCAAGGTGTGCTATCTGATCCAAACTTTCGGCCCAACGGAAAATAGCTGCTTCAAAAATTAAAAGGAGGAGTCTATGGCTACAGCACGCGTCTATCCTGCGGCAGACCAACCAGTCAACATCAACCCTCAAGGGCAGGCCAACCCAGCCGGATGCTTGATCGAGAACGGACAAAACGTCACATTCACGAACAACTCAGGTTCAACCATTTCAATCCTCTTCGATCAGACCGCCATCAGCAAACAGACGGTTTTCAATGACATCAACAACCTCGCTCCCGGCTCGAACCACACCGAGGCTCCCTTGGTGCGCGACATCACTGTGAATTACAACGTCAGCATGGACGGTAAGAAACGCGAACCGTTTGCCATCGAAGTTGGAGCGGGTCCGCTTGAAATCAGTGTGACCGGCACAGAGCCTACTCCGAAAATCGCCACCGTTCCACGCAACGGCGAGATTCAGTTCAATGCAACCGATTACAAATGCGATATCACTTGGCTGGACGGAGATCCGCTCGACCCACAACTGAACAATGTGTTTGTAGGGCAGTCCAACAATCCGGTCGTGCATGAGCATGGCAACGTAGTAAAGGACTTCCGTTACGAACTCACAAAATCTTCTCAAGTGAACCCTGTCGATGGCGGCGGCACGATCAAGGTAACTTAGCGAGTGTTCTAACTTGGAACGCAAGCCTGCTCCCGCCCTCTGCGCTCTCTGCAAAGGGTGGGAGACTTTTTCGCGCCTCACGTGGGAGTACTAGCGCGTTCGAGTCAATCCCGTAGCAACTTCCATTCACCTGTTCACAGCCTCAACCATCTGCTACCTTAATCTCCTTGAGTGCATTCCAGAATGGCCGGCTGACGCCGGCGCTACGAGGAGACCCGGTTGAAAAATCGCGCGTGGTGGTTGTCCGCTGCAGTCCTGTTTGTGGCAGCAGTCGCCCAGGCCCAAATTGACGATCGAACCAAGCAGCTCGCCCACGATATTTTCAAGCAATTAATCGAAATCAATACGACTGATTCCGTCGGCAGCGTGACTGCCGCGTCTGAAGCAATGGCGCAACGCTTTCGCGATGCCGGATTCCCCGAAAGCGATCTCCGCATTCTCGGTCCAAATGATCGTAAGAAAAACCTGGTCGTCCGCCTGCATGGCAGCGGAAAGCATAAACCGGTTCTTCTCATCGGCCACCTCGATGTCGTCGAAGCCCGCCGCGAAGACTGGACCACCGACCCCTTTCAATTCGTTGAGAAAGACGGTTACTTCTACGGCCGCGGCACGCAGGACATGAAAGATGGCGACGCCATCATGTCCACGACTTTGATCCGATTTAAGAAGGAAGGTTACGTGCCCGACCGCGACATCATTCTTGCCCTCACTGCCGATGAAGAGGGAGGCACGTCGAACGGCGTAGATTGGCTGCTGAAGAATCACCGCGATCTAATCGATGCCGAATTTGTTCTCAACCACGACGGGGGTGGCGTGACCGCCAATCATGGCAAGCCGGAATTTGTCGCGGTTGACGCCACCGAGAAGCTATACGCCGACTATCGGCTTACCGTCACCAATCCCGGCGGGCACAGTTCGCTGCCCGTGCCGGACAACGCCATCTATCATCTTGCCGACGGACTGGGCCGTCTTGAGCATTTTCAATTTCCATTTGAGCTGAATAACGTCACTCGCGCCTATTATGAAAAGTTGTCCACTGTGACGAGTGGTCAAAGAGGCGAGGATATGAAAGCGATTCTGAAAAATCCTCCGGATATGGCCGCAGTCGCGCGTCTGTCGAAGGATCCAATTGACAACTCCACGACCCATACAACCTGCGTTGCAACGCGCTTAAGCGGCGGGCACGCCAACAACGCTCTTCCTCAAACTGCCCAGGCGAATGTGAACTGCCGCATTTTGCCCGGTCATTCGCCGGAAGAAATACGACAGACTTTGATAAAAGTTTTCGACGATCCCAAGATCACAGTGGAGTACGTTGGCGCAATTGGCGGAGCTACTGGTGCGTCGTCGCCACCTGCCCCGCCGCCGCTTCGGCCTGACGTGTTCCGCCCTCTGGAGCAAATCGCGCAAACCATGTGGCCTGGCGCGCCCGTCATTCCAGATATGGCCACAGGCGCCAGCGACGGCAAGTACACTAACGCCGCGGGAATGCCGACTTACGGCATCTCCGGTGAAGCCATCGATCGCGACGACATCCGCGCCCACGGCAAAGACGAGCGCATCCGGCAAGATTCGTTCTACCGCGCGGTGGATTTTTACTATCGGTTTCTGAAGGCGGTGACGTCAGAGTAAAGCTATTTTGTGGAGGCACGGGCGTCCTCGCCCGTGCAGCGCTTCGCGATTTCGACTCACAATGGTGACTGGCGCTACATCGATATAAACATACGACTCTTGACTTCGCCTAATATTCGCCTACAATTCTGGCATGGCAATCACTCGGCGGCAACGGCAGATCTACGATTTCATCTCCGAGTTTGTGCAAACCCACCAATACTCACCCTCCTACGAAGAGATCAAGCAAGGCATGGGACTGAGCTCGCTGGCCACGGTACACAAGCATATCTCGAATCTGGAGAAAAAAGGACTGCTCACGCGCGACTACAACCGCAGCCGCTCCATTGATCTGCTTCCACCCAAAGGCCGGCTAAAGCAATCCATGTCGGTGAATACCGCCATGGTGCTGCCAGTTATGGGACGCATCGCCGCCGGCCAGCCCATCGAAGCGGTGCAGAACCCGGAAACCATTTCGCTCGCCGACTTCGTCCGGTCGAAAGAAGTTTTTGTGCTCGAAGTGCGCGGCGAGTCCATGCAGGACGAGGCCATTCTCGACGGCGACTACGTGCTTGTAGAAAAAACGAAAACCGCCCACAACGGGGACATCGTCGTGGCGCTGGTCGAAATGACTGACGCCACGCTCAAGCGCTTCTATCGTGAAGGCGACAAGATTCGCTTGCAGCCGTCCAATGCCGCCATGCAGCCGATCATCGTGCCCGCAGCTTCAGTGGAGATTCAGGGAAGGGTGATTGGAGTATTAAGGAAATACTAGCGATTAATGCCTGCCCAGACTGAGAGCCTGAGCCCCCGCACGGGCGAGGACGCCCGCGCCTACATCTAACCCCGCCGAGAGTTTGTTCACAACTTTATCTCCCACGTTTCTGCCACCAGATCATCCCGGCTCCAACTGCTATGCTTCTCTTCCCGAACCAGGCGAAATCCCGCTTTTTCGTAAATGCTGCGCGCGGCTTTTAGCTCGCTCTGCGTCCAGAGGACCGTCTTCTTGTATCGTGCTTGCCGCGCGAAGCGAATGCATTCATCTACGAGACGTTTGCCAATGCCGAGCCCTCGCGCTGAAGGCTCTACCAGAAGAAGCCGCAGCTTGGCGGTTTGCTTGGACTTGCTGACTAGAAAAACCGACCCGACGCGCTCGCCATCTTTCTCGGCAATCCAGCATCGCTCGCGCTGCGGGTTGTACCGTTCCACAAACTCTGCCACGATTCGCGCCACCAAGGCCTCGAAGCGCTCGTCGTATCCGTACTCTTGGGAATAAAGCACGCCGTGGCGATAAACCACCCAACCAATATCACCCGGCTGGTGCGTGCGCAACAAGTAGGGAGCTTTCTCGGGAGTTCCAGGCAAGAGGGTGGATTCGATTGTCTGCATGGCCTCGACGATATTGGACTGCTGGCTTGGCGCCAGCGCGCCCAGCATTTTCGCCACTTCCTGGTTCGACCTCGCGTTGAGCGGCTCGAACGCTGCCCGGCCTCGCCTACTCAGCGACAGCAGGCTGCGGCGGGCATCATGTTGCGAGGATTCACGCAGAATCCACCCCCGCTTGTGAAATGCGCGCAGGATGCGGCTCAGGTATCCGGCATCCAGTTCAAGTTCTTTGCACAGTTCCGCAGCTGTGGGCTTCTCGCGGTGGGCGAGTTCGTAGAGCACGCGGACTTCACTCAAGGACAACGAACTGTTGAGCAGCCCTTCTTGCAAAACACCGATCTGCCGCGTGTAGAAGCGATTGAAGCGCCGGACAGCCTGAACGCGTTGACCGAATTCATCGGGACCGGTAGGGCTGCCTGCCATGAAATTAGTGTTGGGCGAATGATTGACTTTGTCAACCATATTGTTGCCATATATAAAAATCGGGCCCGTTTGGAACAAAATAAAAACGCCCGGCATCAACCGGGCGTTTCGAACTCAATTGATCGGCAAATTATCCGATGTGCTTATCCAGTGCCTTCTGAATCGTCTCCTTCGGCACATAGCCAACTATCTGCTCTTTTACCTGGCCACCCTTAAATACCAACAGCGTAGGGATACCGCGCACTCCGTAGCGCATCGGCGTGGCATTATTGCGGTCCACATCCATCTTGCCGACTTTTATCTTGCCTTGGTATTCCTTGGCCAGTTCATCCACGATGGGTGCGATTGCGCGGCAGGGGCCGCACCAAGTCGCCCAAAAGTCCACCAGCACCGGCTGGTCGGCTTTCAGCACGTCCTGATCAAAATTCGCATCCGTCACTTCCACAATCCCGTTGCCCGCCATTTTTCCTCCAATTGCGCCGATCGCCGGAAGCGATACAGATCGGCGAATCAGTCGGTTAAACAACTTCAATTATCGTAGCACTTGTATTGGATGCCTGTCAGCGGCAGAAGTCGCAGGACGGCTTGGCTGTCGACTTTCAGCTATCAGCTTTCAGCTATCGGTTCTCAGCTTCCACTAAGGGCTTTTTTGGTTCCTGGAGTACGCCAAAAGCTGACGGCTGATAGCTGACAGCCTGAAAATAAAAAAGCGTCCAGAACTTTTCAGTTCAGGACGCCCGGCAGCCCTCCCCCAGAACTGCCAAACCACAATTGGATAGTAGGCCCACCCCTCTCATGTGTAAACGTAACTTCCGTAATCCACGGCTCTGTTTTAGGTACCCAAAAACCGGAAACGGAAGTCACGCGCGTTGAGAGACGCTGCGCCTGATGATGTGGGTCAACATACTGATTTAAAAGGGAGAAGAAAGGTCCAGGAAGATCCCAATTACCAGCCGCTAGTCCGGCAGTTTTGCACAGTTCTGCAAGCTTTACTTGTATCTAGTCCAGCTCTGGCCCGTGTCGCTGGTGGTCCAAGTCTCGTGATCGCTAGTGGTGAGTTTGCCATGCTGGGCGTCAGCGAATTCAATTCCGACGATATCTGCGGTGAGCGGGCTGTCGTTTACCGCCGGTTTTACCTGCGTCCAATGCTGGCCACTGTCAGAGGAATGATAGAGTGAACCGCCATTTCCTCCGACCCAAATTTCCGGACCTACAGCAGAAACGGCCCGAAAGATTGCGTTGTCAGCTACTGGAACTGCTTGCCAAGTTCTGCCGTCGAACGATCGCTGCAGGATCCCTTCAGAAGAAACATTCCAGCGTGGAGTCAGATCGACCGCCCGATTGAGCTCAGCTCGTGACTCAATCATTTGGTTTGCCGTAACAGGCGCGACGGCTCCGCCTATGCCGGAACTCGCTGCCATGGGAGCCTTCATGCGAGGGTCCTTGGCGTCCTTCGCCTTTCCTGGCCTGGCATCCGCCACCTCGGCAGAAGCACTGGTCGCCACGGTTTCATTCATTACGGCTTCGTCGCTAGTTCTCGCCGCTGAGCCGAGCGAATCATATGTGATTTTCTTTTGCTGCTCCTGATCCATCGCCTTTGAAAGCAGCGCTGGACTCGGGGCGGCAGGAACTGCCGCAGCCAAAGGTTCTTTCTTAGCTGTTCCAGCTTTCTCGGCGTTGACCGCCAGTGCTCTTGAATTCGCGGCCGCTTCCTTGCGCTGCTTCGCGAGCCCGTGCGACACAACCAAATCCTGCTTCGCTAGTGGCTGCGGCTGAAGCTTCGCCGTAAGGTCAGTTTTCAAGTCGACGCCTTGCGACGCATCTTTGGTGTCCGAAAAAGGCGCCTTCGCAGTGACGCGCGTTTCCACATTCTTCTGCGCCAAATGCCTTGTGGTCACAACGGCGCCAACCACAACCACACAAGCCGCCACTGCGCTCCAGCGCAGAATCGGTGATCGCAGCGAAAATAATTTCAAGGAAGTCTGCGGCTCTGCGATCTCGGGTCGCGCCAGCGAAACAATTTCACGGCACTCTGAGCATTGCGCTAAATGCTCAAGCACGTGCAGCCGTTCCCGCTTGGCGAGCGCGTGCTCAGCGAACGCCGTCAGCAGATCGGTGCCCGGGTGATTTCCAGGATTGCTGGCCCTCCGCAAACGCCCGAGCACGATCTTAGGTACACCCATCATTGAACGTCCCGTTTCGGCATCATCCCTCTCCCGCCTGTGCTTCCGCCTTCTTATCTGAGAACGGTTTTGCGCTGGTTTCTTGCGCCAGGCAGGTACGAATATCCACGTGCAGGTCGCGCACATCCATTTGCAGAGCCTCTTCCGCCTGGCGGCGGCTCATGCCCTTGCGCCGCAGCGTGGCGAGTATCTGCTTTCGAAGTGTTTTGGCTAACTTGTCCAGCCTGCGGCTGATCGTCGATTCATGCACTCGCAGCGTCCGCGCGATTTCTGCCAGCGTGCGGTGATCAAGATAATACGACGCCAGCACGAAGCGGTCTTCGGCGGGCAAGGCGGCCAAAGCCTCATCGGTCGCTGCTGCTACTCTTAGATCGTGCGCCGCTGGCGCGAGTTCTGGTTCCGCTGCGGCGAATTGCACGCCAGCTTCGCTCTCTTCATCCAGACTAACCAGCCGGCGCTGCTTCCTGTAACGGTTGACGTACTCTTGCGCGAGCACCGTACGCAGCCATCCTTCGAGCGAACCGCGGCCAGTGTAGGAAGCAAGCTTCGAAATTCGTTTTCCCTCTCTAGCGCTGGTGCCGTAAAGATCGGCGTAAATGGAATCCGCCAGCTCGCGTGCCGCCGAGCTTTCCTTGGCAATGTACGCTGCAATGTCATACAGCTTTTCGCGATAACGCACCATGAAGATTTCCCAGGCACGCTCATGACCTGCGGCGCACGCCCGGGCCAGCGCCAGTTCTTCCAATCGCAGGCTCGCAAAAAACTCTCCGCGCTCTCGCTCCGAAGGCTGCGGCGGCAAATACTTCGCTCCGATCTCATTCAATATGGCGACAAACTGTTCGCGCCCGAGCCCGTACTCCTGCGTCTTCGCCTGTAGCTCCGCCATACGCGACTCCAACTCCGGAGAGATCACTCCTACGGATTGGACACCGTTCTGAGCCATGGCGGGCACGCCGTTGATCCTACCAATTTTTTAGACGCAAGAAGCTGGATTTTTGCCGTTCGGAAAATATCAGGGTGGGAAAGAAAGACGCCCCGGGCGGATTGCTCCCCTGCACGCCTGGGGTGTCTCTACACACCTGAGGAGAAACACTATGAAACTCAAGTTGTTGCTCTTTGTTCTTGCTCTCGCGTTGATGGCCGGAGTCGCGTTGTTCCGTCCTTGCCGCGCCCCCGCCGGCGAAATTGCTTCAACGTACGGCTACAAAGTTCTGGAGCCGATCCGCCACGGCAATCTGACTGTTTTCCCGGTCATCGCTGCCAAGTCGCATGACACGGCTGAATTCATCACGCTCGATGAGGGACTGCGCTCGGGCGAAGTGGTTGTCACCGAGTCCGGCAATATTTCGCCGCTGATGCGCCCGCGCCATCGCCACGGACAAATCACCCCACCGCAATATGGCGGCGGCGCGCAGGTCAATCAATTAGTTCTGGTAAACAACTCGAAGCGCCCGCTCATTTTGCTGGCAGGCGAAATCGTTACTGGCGGCAAACAGGATCGCGTGATCGGCAAAGATCGCCTCGTGCCTGCGGAAAGCGATCCCATCGATATGAGCGTTTTCTGCGTCGAACCGGGACGATGGACGGGAGCGTCGGCGAAATTTGATTCCTACAACGGCGCCATGGCCCAGCCAGCGGTCCGCGGAAAAGCGATGGCTGAGAAAGATCAGTCTCAAGTCTGGGCGGAGGTAGGCAAGACTAAGGAATCTCTCTCGCGGATGGCGTCCCCGCCTGCAGCTACGGCAATCGGCGGGACCACCTCATATGCTCGAGTGATGGACAACAAAGAAGTTAAGCAACAGGTGGATTCCGTTGCCGAACCCATTCAGCACAATTATCAAAGCCTGATCAAGCAGCTTCGCAATCAGAATGCGGTTGGAGTTGTCGTCGCAGTTGGCGGCCAAATCGTCTGGGCAGACATCTTCGCCAGCACCAACCTGCTGGAAAAATATTGGCCCAAGCTGGTGCGCTCCTACGCAGCTGAGGCGGTTGTAACCAAAGCCAAGGGTTACGAAGCTGATACCAAAAAGGCGCAGGAATTTCTAAATCAACTACAGGGGCGGCACGAGACGGTTGACAGCGAGCCCGGCCTCTACCGCCACACTGAAATCGCCGGAGATGGCTTCAGAGTGTTCGAACTGACATCGCTGCTACCGAAGACCAGCTTTGATCTCCACATCGCTAAGATGGCGGAGTAACCTCTCTAGCGACCATCCGCGTCTATGACAATTCTTCGTGAAGGTGAACCGACGTTCAGAAAGGGCGCCTATGGCCGCTTCCACTTCAGGTTGTAAGCGTCTGTGCAACTCTAGTTGGAGAGGATGCTACGACTTCAGTAGAGGCACTTTCGGGCAAACGCTGGTAGATACTATGCATAAATGGTCGAAGACAAGCTACGCGACCACTTTGACTATTCTCTGGGCAAAGTCGAGGTGGTGATTTATTCCGTCCTCGCCCTGCTGCTCTCGGTGACGGTTCTCGCAGCAATCGCGAGTGCTGGGAAACTACTCTGGGATGCTCTCAGGCACTGGGCAATCGCAACCCAAACGCTGCGGGTTTTGAACGAATTGTTGGTTGTGTTGATGCTGGTGGAGATCTTGCACACGGTTCGCATCTCGATTCGTTCGCATGTTCTCGTCACTGAACCATTCCTGGTCGTTGGCCTGATAGCGTCCATCCGGCGAATGCTCGTGATTAGCTTGGAAATGGCCACCGTTACCAAAGAAGCAAGTTGGTCGAATCAGGGCGAGAGCATTTTCCGGTCATCCATGCTTGAGCTAGGCCTGCTCGGTCTTTTGGTTTTCGTCTTGGTGTTTTCGATTACGCTCGTGCGTCGTTACCCGCCACCGAAAGATTTCAGGGACGTGTGAAGAGCCAGGCCAGGTTGGTTTGTTTTGCTCACCGTGGATCGCAGGGGGAATGGCTACTTCGAAAAGCTTGACAAGATCGGGTGCCTCGTCCCCAAGGCTCTATGCAGTTGGGAACAATTGTGCCATCTCGCGGCTTGTCCCGCACAGTATGGCCCACTGCGGCTGGCTGCTACAATTTCTTCAACAACACCAACGTGAGGTCGTCAGCTAGAGAGGTTGTTTCACGAAATTGGATACGGACGTATAAATCGTCTCGACTAGCTGGCTCGCACTCTGGTGCAAATGCAAACTGACAGTCTTTGACAATCGTTCTGCAGAGTACTGTTCTCCTGCGGGATTCTCGGCTTCGACCGCCCCGTCGGTGTACAAAATGAGGACATCTCCCTGGCGGAGGTCGATCCTTGCACTCTCGTACTCCGAATCAGGAAGCAAACCCAGCACGGGTCCCCCTTTATCTAAGGGGCTTGGATCCAGGCCGGCGCGAATCAGTAGCGGCGGATTGTGGCCTGCGTTTGTATATTCCAAGGAGCATGATTGGGGGCAGAGCTTACCATAGAACATGGAAATGAACCGGTGTCCGCCAGTGATCTGACAAACGACATTGTTGAAAGCTCGTAACAGATCATTTGTACTCGGGAATCGCGGCGCGTCCATGCGCAGGGCAACCTCAATGGAAGGCATCAACAGGGCGGCAGCGACTCCTTTTCCGGAGACATCAGCAATCACCAGGGCGATCTCCCCCGCGGGAAGCTGGATGAATCCAAGTAGTCTCCCGACACTGTCTTGGCTGGGTACATTCGGGCGGCGAATTCAAACCCGGGGACTGTAGGAATCGAACGAGGCAAGATGCTTTGCTGGACTTCTGCAGCTAATTGAATTTCATTGGCAAGCTCGTCGCGCTGTCTTTCGGCCAATTCTGCCAGTCGTCGTCGCTGAGCTCCCAGTTGATTCACAACAACGACAACGAACAGATATCCAAGCAAGATAGTTGCATCTCTCGTTAGGTGTCGGGCTCCCACGTCCCGCACAGGACTAAGGAGGTCATGCAGAACCAGACAGACAACTGAAAGCGCAAGACTGATACGGAGCGGATGTACTAAAGCGCTTAGGGGCGCTCCTTGTAGTATTGGCCCTGAAATAACTCCTCCTCCCGCCTGGTTCCCAAAGGCCAGCCAAATCGGACTTTTTAGCAACCCGCGTGTTATCAGAGAACGCCATGATCCTGCGACAGCCCGGACAGGTGCGAACACGCTCCTGATGGTGTTCTCTAAAGCCTGTAGCGACCGAGCGCGAGACCCGCTTCGCCTCTATCTAAAGCGCGGCGCTTGTACTGGTTCCGGCTGCCGCGAATACTTCGGTAGCTTCTTGCTCCGCAATGGGGATGAAGGTGTGTACAACCTCCGTGTCGAACTGAGTTCCTGCACTTTCCAGAAGCCGACGGACCGCTTCGGTGTGAGGGAGTCCTTTTCGGTAGCAGCGGTTTGAGACCATTGCGTCGTAGGCGTCGATAACGGAGACGATACGCGAGACGATCGGGATGTCCTCCCGTTTCAGTCGTGCAGGATAGCCAGTCCCGTCGAAATTCTCGTGATGATGTAAAACGTACAAACTTGCGTCTTCGAGCCCAGGGAATAAGCGCAGGATGGACCAGCTATATTCAGGATGGCGGTTAATCAAAGCGCGTTCTTCAGAGGTGAGCGGACCTTGCTTTTTCAGGATAGCGTCCGGAACACCTATTTTGCCGATGTCATGAAGCAGGGCCGCGACTTCGACCTGATACATATGTTCTTCGGGAATATTCAGTTTTCGAGCGACTCGGATCGCCCACTCCGCCAATCGCGTGCTATGTACCCCGGTACTGATGTCCTTGAGATCGAGTAGCTGGTTAAACGCACAGATAAGCGAATTGCGAAATGCAAGGTGCTGTTCTTCCAGCTCTTTAATGCGTAGCACTAGAGGACCGGTTTGTGGAGAGAGTGGATCGCCAACTCCGGCAATCGTCATCGTCGCGCTTGCGCCTCGACTCGCCATCAGTGGCATGACTGCACGGCCTGGTAGGTGTCCAGTCGACCGTACCCCAGTTGCGGATCAGAGATGGAGTGGGCATGTGCCAGCCCAGAGGCAACTTTAGAACTTGTGCAGTTCCCGTTGGTGCCCAGCATCAGGGCAGCGGTTCCACTGACGAAGGGCGCACTGAACGAGGTTCCCCATCCAGCGGCATAAGTGCCCCAGGGATAAGTCGTCATTACACCTTCGCCGGGAGCAGCCATCCAGACCGGCGGCGCGCCGTAATTGGTGAATACCGATTGAATATCCGAGTTCGAAGTAGAGGCGACGTCGATCACCGACGGCAACGCGCCGGGATACACCGCTACTTGCTGACCGTCATTTCCGGCCGATGCGACTGAGATCACTCCGTTGCTGTTCGCATATTTCACGGCATTGGCGAGCTCCGCCGAGTAGGTCGGATAGTCGAAGCTCATGTTCAGGACCTTTGCGCCATTCTTCACTGCGTAGTAAATCGCCCGTAGAATATCGGAGTCGTAGCCTGCCCCGTTGGCGTTGAACGACTTCAGCGGCATGATCTTCGCTTGTGGTGCAACCAAATGCACGATGCCGGCGGTCATGGTTCCATGGCCAAAAGCCGAATACTGCGATCCGTCAAGCACAGCAACCGTTCGTTGATCGAGCACCGCAACCGTTCTCTGGTTGACTTGGGCGGTCTGGGCCTGGCTCAGATCCGGCGAAGTGCTAACGTCCGATTTCTCCGAGCCACCGTTAACATTTCGAGTGAAGTCATACCCGGACACAAGCAGATTCTGCAATACAGGATTCGTGGGGTCCACGCCGGTATCGATCACCGCAACCGTTACTCCAGACCCGGTGACGTGAAATGTGGATTGGGTTGAACTGGTGCGTATCACCTGGTTGGCTGGCTGTGCCACATAGCCGTGCCAAACCGTCTCGCCATAGTACGAGGTCGGCTTCTCGTCTGTCAGGTACGAGGGTGCCGGCCCTGCATAGGCCGCCTGAGTATTAACGACCTGGTCTATCTCGACATCAACAATGCCGAGTTGCAGGTTGATTTTCAATAGCGCCGTCACCGGATTCAGAATGGACGGGAAGGTGACCAGAAACAATTGTCCTTGTGGATCGCCCAGCCCACGGACGACATTGCAACCCAGCAGCGCACATGTCAGATTGATGCCTGAAAGTCCCAAGGAGTCGCGTACCACAAGACGAGCTTGGGCGTGTGCCGGTTGTGCAAGCAGTGGGATCAACAACAGCAGGCAGATCGCCACGCCTCGCCGTGCGAAATTAAATCTCCCACTGTCAGTCATCGTCTTCATCGTCAATTCTCCAGTGGGGGAGTTGCTATGTGCGTGGTTCCGAGATTCTAAAGTGACTCCTCTGTATCGCGCTAATTACACCTGTAATCTTTCCTGGTAACCTGCTTCGGTTCCCAACGTAATCTCACTCAGCGGCGCTGACAGCTTTCAAATTTGCTAATGGAATCCGAATTGTTCTCCGGCCATCCACATTAACCGAAAGCCGTAGGCCATCTTGTGGCTCGAATTCGAGTTGAAACTCCCCAGACACGTTTGCCCTGGCCTGGACGATAGGCAGTCCTTTTTCCGTCCAGATCATGATGGAAGCGCCGCTGGGCGAGACGCGCGGGATGCCCTTATCGAGCACCTGGCCAACCACACAGATCTTGTTGGACTGCGGCTGACGATCCAGACGTAGGTCTACCGTGAGTCCTTCGGCCTCGTATATCAGTTGCCTCGCGACCGCTACGGTGGAACGTATTCCCGCCGGCAAGGGCTGCGCGAATGTGTCAAATAAGAGGCTTGCTAAGACCGACGAACGCTGCTCCGGCGAGTGCGTGGCAGCGAATTCCTGTTTCACCATTCGAACTGCGCTGTCCGGGGGCGTGTAGGTTCTTTCATTGCCCAAAGTTGCCTGCACTCGGTTCCAGACATCGAATGCCGCTCTGCAATCCGAACAGCCACGCGCAAGATGCGATTTGACATTGGCTTTCATTTCGGACTCACCGATTCCACGAACGAAATCAGCCCAGGCTTGCTCCGAGAAATGCTCCATTCTTCAACCTCATACGTTCGGATTTGGTGGCCAGTGCTCGCCATTTTCAGCGACGAAGGCTTCTGCCCATCTGATACATAAGGGAGAGCAACCCGAGAAAAAATATAGGGGCAGAAAAAAATATTGAGGCGGACTTAAACCTTTCCTATCAATGTGAAAGGGGCCCAATAATAAGGATGTGGGCAACGTTTCCTCAATTCGATCATCGCGCCTTGCAAGGCCAGCGGCTTCGAGAGACCCTGCTGCAGGCGAGTGTAGAAGGCAATCATGAACTCTTTGGTGCTGCGGTCGTGAACGTCCCACAAACTGAGGACGAGCGATTGCGCTCCGGCCTGGAGCAGGCCGCGAACCAATCCGACCACCTCGTCCCCTGGCCTTACCACATTCAGACCGGTTGCGCAGCCACTCAAGACGATCAGTTCGACCGGGAGCTTTAGGTGATACAGGTCGTACAAACTCAAATACGATCCTCCCAGACGGATGGACGAAAACATAGGGTTGTCCTGACGAAAATATCCATGGGTGGCGATGTGGACGATCCGGCTGTCTGGTCCCTGAGTCCGCAGAATTTCTTCGGTTGCTGCAGAGCCCATGAAGAGTTTTGAGTCCGGCAGAATTGATTGCAGGGCTTGCACCTCATCAGCGATCGAGGGCGCTTGGGCATCCGGGATACCCAGGATCAGCGACTCTCCCCAAGTGTTTGCCTGTTTTTGCTGGCAGAGCGCATAAATGCTCGCACTCGGAGCGTAGGAAACAGAAAATTGATCGACTAGATACGACTCGCCGTCATGCAGGGCATGGAACGGAACGTAGTGAAGCAGGCCATGCGGAACAAAAACCAGGTGCTTGGCATTGAACAAATTACGCACCGGCGCAATCAGCTCCTGATAGAGATTCTTCAGGTGTGCCTGCGTGGATTGCAGCATCGATTCTTGGAATGTGCTGACGTATTGTGGATCGAGCCGAAACTTTGAGAGCTGGAATTGCAACAACTGCAGCAGCTTTTGCACGCGCGATTGCAAGGTTACAGGGCAGATCTGCAAATCATTGTTGCTGAGAACGCATGCGAGGATGCGATCTTGCACGGAGAAATACTCCACCAAGGCGGTGGTCGGAAAAACGGTGGCGCGAATCTCGTCGAGCGAAATGTTGCTCGGCGCCTGCAATCCTGCATCGCTCATCTCAACCGCAGTCGCCTCTTGGGCTGCGCGCATGAGATCGTGTTCCCGCTCCCGCGCCTGCTGCTCTAATTTTTGAATTCGCTCCGGCGACCGTTCTTCAGGGCGAAGTTGCTCTCGTTCAATCAGGTTGTAATACCAGTTCAGTTCCTCGCGCAGGGCGCGAATCGAACGCACCAGTCCACTTTGCCCGGCATCGGCTTCTGAGGGCACGTGTACGGGCTGGAGCAGAAGATCCATCAAGCTGCGGGATTTCGCCTGCTCAATATAGCTGAACGCTTCTTCAAACCCGCCTGGCCGGTGGAGGCAGAGGTCGATGAGGTTCTCATACACCTCAAGTTTGTCGTGGAAGAAGGCGATCTTTAGCTCTTCGCCTCGCAGGTTTCCTCGGAGCGTCTCCAGCAAGCTCCGCGCACGGCAGTATGACTCGTAAGCATGATCGTCGTTGCCGAGTGCTTGTGCGACCTTGCCCGATAGAAACTCTGCCTGGCAGGCGAGCACTGGCCTCTCTAATTCCTTCAACTGCTGAAGGGCGGAATCGCAGTGCTGACGTGCTGTAGAGCTGTCATTCAGGCGCAGCGCGATGCGCGCGAGAAGCAATTCCGCCAAAACCGCTTTGCTGCGCATTGTGGAAGCAGTAAAGAAATCGCGTGCCATAGTCGAGAGCCGGCGCGCCTCGAAGAGTCGGCCTCCATTAAAGAGCACCAGCGCCTGATACAAGTCGATGAGCGAGGGCCAAACCTGATTTTTGTCGCCGACAAACTGTTCTCTTGCCTTGGTAAACAGCTTCAGCCCCTCAAAAACCTGCCCCTGTTGGCTGGCGGCAATGGCGGCGAAGGCCAGCGCCTTGGCAGCTTCGTAGCCAAACCCGAGCTGCTGAAAGGCTTCGTGAGCGGCAGGCGCAAGTTCGGCCGCTTCTGCGCTCAGGTTGAGTTCGAGATAGATCTCAGCAAGATCGAGATTGCACAGCGCCATTTGGTACGCATCGCCTGCTTTTTGTGCGTTGGCGGCGGCATCGCGAAGCATCTGGATCGCGCGTCCATACTCGCCGCGAAGAAAATGGAGATACGCGATGTTGTAATCTGCATAAGCAACGAGAACCGGCATGCCTTTCTGTTCGCAGTGCTGGCGGGCTTGTTGATGGAGTTCCAGTGATTTCGTAAACTCGTTTACGCTGATGTAGCAAAGCGAAAGATTGCTCAGCACCGCAGCGAGGCCTTCGGGATCATCGTGCAAAAGTAGTTCTTGATAAGCGCGTTCGTAACACGCCAGTGCTTCGGTGAACCGATCCTGGCGATGGTAGATGTTCCCGATGTTGATTTCCAGCCGCGCTAAGCGCCAAGCATTTCCTTGATCCGCGAAGATGTTCCGGGCGCGTTCGCCCGCCGCCAGCGCCTGGTCGTAGCGCCCCAGCAGAAGCAGCGGCTGAATTGATCCGCTTAGACTGCGCGCCAATTCGAGCTGTTCGCCTGCGACTTCAAATAGGGCCGCGGCACGCTCGTGCATTTCGATGGCGCTGGAATGTTGGTCCAGAGAGTAGAGCGCGTTGGCTTTGGCGCGCAGGCTCTTTGCTAAAGCCATCGTACTGCCTGCGGTTTCCGCAACCGCAATTGCGAGATCTGCTAGGCGCTCGGCATTGGCGGCACTTACACGGACCTCTTGCCGCACGCGATCGGTGAGCGTGGAGACAAGCTGATCCCAGTCGAGCGACGGATTCTGCGCGATTAATTCCCTGCGGCCAGCGTCGTCGTCAAGCGCCAGCAAACGCTCGATCATTGCGTCACATTCGGTCCGCTGAACGGCCTTCACGCTCACTTAGAACCCCATGTTTTCCAAGTGCTGTTTAAGTTTTGCCAAACAGCGTCCGCGAATAAATCCGATGGAGCCTGTGGCGATGCCGAGTTTCTTCGCAATCTCCTGATAGGGACGAGACGGAGTCTCGAAAAACAGCATACGAATCATCCGCTCACATCGTGGAGACAACTGTGCAATCGCGTCGCGGACCATCTGTTCTTCTTCAAGTTGGACAAGCAGGTCGCCAGGGAGCGCCGACGGACTACCGTTCACTGGCGGTAGCTCGGCATCCTCCTCAGCGAGTGCTACGTGCCTTTCCGCTCTGCGCCGGCATTGAAGGCACTTGTGATAACAAGTCTGCATGAGCCATTTCGGCAAGGCACTCGGTTCGCGCAGTCGTGGCAGGTCGGTAAGCAGGTCGAGGCATACCGCCTGGAAAATGTCGGCTGCATCGTCGTACAGGCCCAGCTTGATGGGAATCGAAAAGATCAGATTCTTGTATTTATCTACGAGGGCTGACCAAGCCTTCTCGTCACCCTGCAGGCATTCAGCTACCAGGCGATCGTCAGGCCAGGAGGCCCGACTTTCGCGCTGCATTTTTGCCGCAACCGTCACCGGATTCCGGCTCTTTCCATGCCTCTGGTTTCGGTGCGTAGGTAAAGCTGGTCGGCATTCCACAGTGTGTAATGATCCAGCACTGCAGGATGAAAATTGCCGACCTGAGCCTTCGCGCCGGCCAGAACATTCGGCGTGGCAAGAAAAACGAAGGGCAGGTTTTCGGCGATGAGTTGCTGAACTCGATTATAAAGCCGCTTCCGCTTCTCGTAGTTCAGCGTGATCATCTGCTGCTGCATCAACTGATCAATTTCTCGCTCCCAATCGCTGGCGGGCTGCGTTTCTCCGAGATGCCACAGATGAGTGCTCCCGCTCGAAAGCCATACATTCATCTCAGGATTGGGATCAGGATCACCGCCGCCCAGGCCCATGATGGCTGCTTCGTAAGCAAAACTCTGGAATACGCGATCGAGCATCGCGCGAAAATCGAGAGGCACAACATGAACCTGCATGCCCAAATGCGCTAGATCATCCTGCACCAGCGTCGCCATCTTCATGCGTTGCGTGTTGGACGAACTGGTAATGATGGAGAACTCGACCGCTTTGCCCGATGGATCGAGCAGTTGGCTGGCGTTATTCCAGGAGAATCCGGCAGACTTTAGCAGTTGTCGCGAGGCGTCCAATGAACGTTGCGGATGAGGGATTGCCTGGTTGACCCAAAGCTTGTTGCCAGGACCGACATTGCCCCAAAGCGCCGTGCCTCTTGCGCCGTACACTAAGCGCACTATCGAGTCGCGGTCAATCGCGGCCGATACCGCCTGGCGAAACTTGAGATCGCGAAACCAGGTTTGTTTGCCGGAAATGATGTTCAATTTTTTAGTTGCAAGATCGTTGAGATTGAAGACCAGGAAGTTGTATTCCAGGCTGGGACCGAGGTCGACCAGTTGCGAGCCAGTACGAGTGCGCTCCTTTGTCAGCAACGCAAAATTCTCTGAGCTCAACCGGCTTACCATATCGGTTTCACCGGCTTCAAAGCGCATTACCTGCGCGTCTTCGCTGCCGACGAAGAGAAATACTAACTCGTCCAGATATGGCAGGCGATGGTTGTCATGATCGGCTTTCCAGTAATAGGGATTGCGTTCTAACACGATTCGCTGTCCGGCGAGATATTCCTTGACCCGGAACGGACCTAAACCCACGACTTCGGCGGGCGGGGTGTTTAATGACCAACTCTGGACGAACCGCCCCTCGCGATAGGGCTTTTCGAGGATGTGCTTCGGCAGCATGGCCAGGCCATCAAAGATTCTTTCTGCGGCGGCATAGGGCCGAGACAGCGTAAATAGCACGGTGTACTGATCCACCTTGGTTACGGTGAGCGGCTTGCCATCAATGATCAGCAGGTCGTGCTGTGGTGAATTCACCGCTTCATCCAGGTAAACCGTAAAAGAAAAAATCACATCGTCTGCGTCGAATGGATGCCCATCCGAAAACCGGATGCCTTTGCGAAGCTTGAGAGTGAACGTGCGCCCATCTGCCGATGTTGTCCAAGACTTTGCCAATCCGGGATCGCTTTGCTGCGATGCCCGATTGATGGTGATCAAGTCCGCCATGAGGCGGCCAATGACCTCGCGTGAGACTGCATCGGTTGCAGTGACTGGATTCAGAGTTTTGGGTTCGGAACGTTGTCCGATTACTAAGTGTCCGCCGTAGCGGCCTACCTCGCCTTCCACGCGCTGCAATTCCTCGGCCGGATTCAGCGCCGCAGGGTTAGGTGCTGCGACGACGCACGGGGCAGCGAGCAGACACACGTAAAGGGCAAGGCGAGCTATGAGTTTCATAACACCCCTTCCCCACAGAACTCTGTTCAGATTGAATGAGATTTTAACCGCGAATGGAGCGCATCAGCCAACCACCAGTAGATTACGGAGGTAACGACAAGCGCGCCCGCAGGAGCCAGCAGCCAGCCGTATGAGACCAGCACGTTATATTGCTGCAGCGTGCTCAACATGTTGCCCCAGCTCGGCACCGGTTCACTGACGCCGAGTCCGAAGAACGACAGCGTGGCCTCTGCCGCAACATACTGTGGAACCAGCAGGGCAGCTTGAGTTAAAAGAACTCCAAATGTTTCAGGGAAAACATGACGGTGCAGAAGATAGAAATCTGAGGCGCCAAAACCTCGCGCTGCAGAGACGTAGTTACGCGCTCGTGCGCTGAGAACCACTCCTCGGACAAGCCGCGCGGGACGCGCCCATCCAATGAGGCCGATGACGCATATAAGAAGGAGGAATGTTCCAGCGGGGCTGACGTGGAGTGGCAGGAATGCTCGCACCGCAATCAGGAAATAGAGCCAAGGCAGTGACAAGAACAGCTCGGCGGAGCCCATCAGCGACTCGTCAAACCACTTGCCGTAATAACCCGAGATTGTACCGATGATAGTTCCTGTCGTCAGCGAGAGAAGTGTCGCCAATACGCCTGCGGCTAGGGATATCTGGCCACCATACAACAACCGCGAAAACTCATCGCGGCCGAAGCCATCAGCACCGAAAAGGAAGATGTGCGCGGGTTCGTCCACTCGGAACAGGTGTGCGTTGGATCTGAACATCCCGAGGATCTGATAATCGTCTCCTCTAACGAACAGGTGAACGGGATATTCGTGAGTGCGGTCTTCTTGATAAGAATCGACCACAAGCATCGAGGCGTAAACAAATGGCCGCAGGTGAAAACCCGAAGCGTCCACAAAGTGCAGCCGAGTAGGTGGAGCATAGGGTAATTCTCGGTTCTGCACACCAGGATCGTAGGGCGCGATGAAGCCGGCGAATATTACAATCACATGCAAGAGCACTAAGGCCAATAACAAAATCAGCATTTTAGTTCGCATCGGATTCTCCGGCGCGAATCCGCGGATCGGAAGCCAGCAACAACAGGTCGGCGATAAAATTGCCGGCCACCATGAACACCGCTGAAAACATCACCCCTCCGATGACCAGATACAGATCACGTGAGAGCGTCGCATCAAGGATTAGCGGTCCCAGGCCAGGCCAGCCAGTGACAACTTCCACCAAAAGCGACCCGCTGAGCAAGCCAGCGAGGGAAAAACCAAACAACGAAATCGCCGGATTCGCCGCCACCGGCAGAACATGACGGAACAACAATCGAGTGCGGCCGATTCCCAGTCCACGCGCTGCTTGTATGTACGGCGCTTCCAACACCTCAAGGACGCTAGACCGGACGTGTCTTTCAATCACAGCGATGCTGGCTAATACCAGGACCAACGTGGGCAGCAACATGCGTTGCGCGATGTCGTGGAATTGCCCCCACATCGAGAGTTCTTGGAAACCCAGAGATCTCATTCCGCCCACAGGCACGATTCGTGTGCGAACCGCTAGCGCGAGCAGAGCGATAGCAACAACGATTTCCGGAATGGAAATTAACAACGAGCTTCCGACTCCTACGACTTTGTCCAGCCACCGTCCGCGAGAAGCTGCCGTCAGGACGCCCAATGGGACCGAAATGAGCCAGGTCAGAAACATTGCCGTTGCAGTGAGCAAGAGCGTATTTTTTGCGCGCGCCCAGAGGAGCGGCGCGACTGGTGTGTTGTACGCGATTGAATACCCGAAGTCTCCGCGGACTAGCGCTGCCATCCATCGCGCATATCTCACCGCCAGTGGTTGATCCAGTCCGTATCGCGCGCGTAAGGCAGAGATGGTCTCGGGCGAAATCTGCGGATTGAGCCGCATCTCGTCAAAGAAGCTTCCAGGCGCCATTTCTGTAAACAAAAAGCAGAGTGCCGACACCCCCACCAGGAGCAAACCTGCACGCAACAGCCTCCGGCCCAGGTATTTCATCGGGAGCCTCCAAGCACATCCGCGTAATTTTTTTGGAAAGCGTTCGCCGCTGCCATCAGCGCTTTGGTCTCCGGGTGATTGGGACTCGAAATCACCTGCGCTGTCGGACCCTGCTCTATAATTCTCCCTGCCGATATGACCGCAATTGCATCCGCCAAGTGCGCCACAAGCGCCATGTCATGGGAGATGAAGAGATAGGTGAGCGAATGCGCTGCTTGAAGGTCAAGCAGCAGGTTGGTAATTTGCGCCTCTGTAGAGAGGTCGAGGCCCGAAAGCGCTTCGTCCAGCACCAGCAGTTTTGGCTGCAGCGCGAGCGCCCGCGCGATGGCCAATCTTTGTCGCTGCCCCCCGCTGAATTCCATCACCGAGCGGTCTGCCGAGTTCGGCGCAAGGCCAACTTCGCTCATTATTTCTTGGGCACGCGTCCGGCGATCCTCCTTGCTGCCGCGCCCCTGAATCAATAATGGCTCCTCGATGATCTGCGCCGCCGAGAACCGTGGGTTCATAGAGGTGACTGCATCCTGAAAAATCATTTGGATTTCACTGCGGCATGAGCGCAGGTCGTGATTTCCCAGCCGTGAAATGTCTGTGTCGCCCACCCAGATTTGGCCGGCATCAGGTCTTTCCAGCCGGCTCACACAGCGGGCAACCGTAGATTTCCCCGATCCCGAGCTTCCGACCAGAGCCAGAGTTTTACCAGTAGCAATTTCAAAATCAATGCCGCGTACGGCGGCGATTGGAATGCGCTTTCGCGCGATGCCGCTGCGGCGCACGTAGTGTTTCGTTAGCCCGCATACGCGCAGGAATGGCAGGCTGTTTCCCGCAATGTGCGCGTCAGCTCCCATACTTGAAGCAGCTCACTCGCCGAAATGGCTCGGGCGTCAGCTCTCGCGGATCGCAGTTCGTGCATACTTGCATTCTTTCCGGGCAACGCGGTTCGAAGCGGCATCCTCCCTCGATGCGCGTCAAATCGGGCGCCTCGCCATTAATGGCCGGAAATCGCGCGTGGCTGCCGGGTACGCTCGCGAAGTACCGCTCCGAAAGACGCACCAGCGCTTGCGTGTAGGGATGAAGAGGTCTCCGAAAAATATCCGCCGTCTTCCCCTCTTCAACAACCTGGCCGGCATACATAATGACAATACGATCGGCAAGTCCAGGAAAAATGGTTGGATCGTGGCTGATCACCAGGAATGCCGTGCCATCTCGCTTGCGAATTTCACATAGCAGGGCAAGAATTTCCGCCTGCAGCGATGCATCGAGCTTGCTGGTAGGCTCATCGGCAATCACTAGGACTGGGCGGCATGCTATTGCTTGCGCGATCCCGACCCGCTGCCGCTGACCTCCACTAAGCTGGTGAGGGTAAGCAGAATAAATTTGCCGCGGTAGGTCGAAACCGACGGCCCGCAACAACTCTTCCACGTGCTGCCTGCGCTTGCTGCCATTCATCGCGAGATGAGCCCGAACGACCTCTGAGATCTGGTCGCCAACTCTTATCACTGGATTCACCGAGAGTGCAGGATCCTGTGAAATCAGGGAAATTTCTTTACCGCGAACTGTCCGCAGCTCCAGTTCTGTCATCGTCGGTAGGTTTCGGCCCCGGAACATAACGCTTCCGCTCTCGAGGGCGTACGGGGGAAGCAGGCGGAGAAGTGCCGCGGCAAGCGTGCTCTTGCCGGACCCAGATTCTCCCAGAACACCTATCACCTCGCCCCGATGTATCTCAAGGCTTGCATGATCCACGGCCCGGACCGGTGCCGAGCATGGCAGCGAATAAGAGATTGTCAGATCGATAATCTGGACAAGGTCGTCGTTAAAAACACTAGCCAACAGGCCTCCTCGATAAGCTAAGTCTTACGTACGTTCCAGCGGTTGACAATTGCTCAAGGAG
>Ga0209469_1000371_pt1 | contig 27873 bp, 25 predicted proteins | sample GraSoiAngelo_123_FD_185880 | JGI IMG/M metagenome (GOLD analysis project Ga0209469, IMG submission 185880) | Grasslands soil microbial communities from the Angelo Coastal Reserve, California, USA - 14_0927_02_40cm (SPAdes) (version 2) | ecosystem: Environmental > Terrestrial > Soil > Grasslands ... | reverse complement strand
GTTCAAGAGCACCGATAGCGGGGCCAACTGGAGCGCCGTCAACACGGGGATGCGGTCAACATTTGTCAGCGCTCTGGCGATCGATCCCCAGACTCCCGCCACCCTCTACGCGGGCACCCTGAGCAGCGGTGGCGCCCGTGGCGACGTCTTCAAGAGCACCGACGGCGCCGGCAGTTGGAGCTGGAGAGACAGGACACGGCCGCTCCTCGCGCTGGCCGTGGACCCCCAGACCCCTGCGACCGTGTACGCGGGTACCGAGGAAGGAGGGGTCCTCAAGAGCACGGACGGAGGGGAGAGCTGGAGCCCCTCGGGGCTGGCCGGCTTCTTACGTTTTGTTAACGCCCTGGCGATCGATCCCCAGACTCCTGCCACCGTCTACGCGGGCACCGTCTCGCCTGTTTTCGGTCGTCCCCCCAGCATCCTTTACAAGAGCACTGATGGCGGGAGCAGTTGGAGCGCCACGGGGCTGACTAACCTCCGGGTCCGCGCCCTGGCCATTGACCCCCAGGCCCCTACGACCCTTTACGCGGGCACCCAGAACGGCGGCGTCTTCAAGAGCACCGACGGCGGGGCGACCTGGAGCCCCGTCAATACGGGGCTGACCAATCTCTTTATCCTCTCCCTGGCGATCGACCCCCAGACCCCCACCCTCTACGCAGGCACCTTTGGCGGCGGCGTCTTCAAGAGCACCGACGGCGGGGAGAGCTGGAGCGCGGTCAGCGCGGGGCTGCCCAATCTCCCTGTCCCCGCTCTGGCGATCGACCCCCAGACCTCCACCACCCTGTACGCGGGCACCCAGGGCGGCGGCGTCTTCAAGAGCACCGATGGCGGGGAGAGCTGGAGCGATTTCAACACGGGCCTGACCAACCTCCTCGTCAGTTCCGTAGTCGTCGATCCCCGGCGTCCCACCACCCTCTACGCGGGCACCCAGGGAGGAGGCGTGTTCGTCATCTTCACGCCGGCCGACGCCAGCGCGCGCCTGATCGAGGCCATCAGGCGCGCGCTCCCGCCCGAGGAGCAAACGAGCCTCATCGGCCCCTTGCGCCAGGTCGCAACGCTCCTGACCGACGCGAACCCGGCCAATGATCGTGCCGCCTGCGGCCGACTCGACGCGTTCATCGATCAGGTGAACGCAAAGGAGCAGAGCGGGGAAGTCACCGCAGCCCAGGCGACTCAACTCAGGCAGGATGCCGGGGACATCACCGCCGCCCTCGGCTGCCCATGAGCAGCGATCAACACAACCCAGAGCAGACTTCGACCCGGAGTTAGCGGGCACGATCTTCACTCCCGCGCCCTGGGTCTCTTCGCCCGCCCGCTGGGGCGATGGCACCCGGCCCGTGAAGGTCCTTTCCCGGTAGGCGCACCCGCAGCTCCTAACACGGAAGGCGCCCGTGGTCGAAAGCTTTCAGTGTCCGCTAGCGGGTCGAGCCTCGATGAGTTCCCGGGACAGCCTGGGGCACGACGGCCAAGCCCATCGCGCGCAGCAGCCCGTCGATCGTACGGGGCGCGCGTCGATCACCCTGGCGCCGTTCAGCCGTCGAGGGTCCGGAGCGCACCCGCCGTTCTCCGATGCGCCGATTGAGGAGCACTCGCACGGTCTCGTTCCCGGCGAACGCGCGCTTGATATGGTCGTACAGATGCGCCCGATGCCCGGCGACGATGATGACCTGCCGGACCATCGCGGGATGGTCGTCGTGCCGTTGGGCGGCAGACGGGCTCCCGTCAAGGCGCCGCGGGCGACGCGAAGACGAGGCCTGGCCCATAAACCGCGAGAGCGATACCCACGTCCGGCTCCCACAGGCGGGGCATGGCTCGGCGCCGATTTTAAAGCACTCGTCGCAATCGAGACACAGGGCGAGGTGTCGCAACGGTAGATGCACATGCGGCGCAAGCTGTCGTACTCGGCTGATCATAGACGTGTGACCTCCAGAATTGGAATAACCTCGAGCGGACCCTTGGCAGTGCCTGTCATGTCCGGAACGGGCTTCTGGCCTGGATTATCGGGGCGCGGCCCCCTCACGAGCATCACGGCATCGTGGAGTCCACGCCCGGCCTCGGCGGGCGCCATCTGACCCGAGCCCTCCATGGCAGGACTTCAGGGCAAATCTGATACCGGAATCGAATTTCCAGAAAGATCAATAACTTCTGCGGCTCTGGTCAGGTGCGGGCTGGTGAGTCTCTAACCGGACAGATCATTCTCAAGCCAGTGAGACGATGAAAGCTGTAGCGCACACTCGCGTTCTTCCTTTGTCATCCGTCATCACGAAGTGACATGATCGCGTACACGCGAGTTTCTCGTGGCGATCGCGGCAGGCGTGGTGGCCGTCCAGCCCGTCCCTGGCACCTATCCACAGGAACGCCCCAGGAACGCCCCGCAAACCGCTGATTCGACGAAGGTCGGAAGCGAAACGGGTATTTTAGGCTAGAATCCCTGCAGGGCTTCCCACCGAACGCGCGCGCCAACCCTCACCCGGAGGACGAGCCATGACGGTCAAGAGTCTGCCCCTCACCCTCGCCGTGCTGCTGGCGCTCGGCGCGGGCGGCGTCACTGCCCAGGACAAGGTCGGCACGGTCCACTTCCCGACGACGTGTAGTGCCGCGGTCCAGGGAGATTTCGAGCGCGCCGTCGCCATGCTCCACTCGTTCTGGTTCTCCGCGTCCACCGCCGCGTTCGCGGCCGTCGCCCAGGCCGACCCCGGCTGCGGGATCGCCCACTGGGGCGTGGCGATGAACCTCCTGGGCAATCCCTTCGGCTGGCCGCCGTCGCCCAAGGCGCTCGCCGACGGCTGGGCGGCCGTCGAGCGCGCGAAGACCGCGAGCGCCAAGACCCAGCGCGAGCGTGACTATATTTCGGCGATCGAGACCTTCTACAAGGACGCCGACACGGTCGACCACCGGACCCGCGCGCTCGCCTACCGGCAGGCGATGGAGCAGCTCACCGCGCGCTACCCGGACGATCGCGAGGCGGCGGTCTTCTACGCCCTGGCGCTCAACGCGACGGCGCTCCCGACGGACAAGACGTACGCCGACCAGCTCAAGGCCGCGGGGATCCTCGAGAAGGTGTTCGCCGCGGAGCCGCAGCATCCGGGTGTCGCGCACTATCTGATCCACAGCTACGATTACCCGCCGATCGCCGAGAAGGGGCTCACCGCCGCGCGGCGTTACGCCGCGATCGCGCCAGCCGCGCCCCACGCGCTTCACATGCCGTCCCACATCTTCACGCGGCGGGGGTTCTGGGGGGAGTCCATCGAGGCCAATCGCGCCTCCATCAACGCCATCAGCAGCCACTTCGATCAGCTGCACGCGCTCGACTACCTGGCCTACGCCTATCTCCAGACGGCCCAGGACGCGGCGGCCAAGCGTGTGGTCGACCAGGTAAGCGAGCTCCCCAAGGTCAACGTCGAGCACTTCGTGACCGGGTTCGCGCTGGCGACGATTCCGTCGCGTTACGCCCTCGAGCGGGGTCGCTGGGCGGACGCGGCGAGGCTCGAGCTCTTCGGCAAGGAGTTCCCGTGGAGCCGCTTCCCACAGTCCGAGGCGCAGCTCGTATTCGCGCGAGCCCTCGGCGCCGCGCGGGGCGGCGATGCGGCGGCCGCCAGGCGGGACACTGACCGCCTCGGCGCGCTTCGCGACGCGCTCGCCGCGGCGAAGGTCGGCTACTGGGCGGAGCAGGTCGACATTCAGCGCGCGATCGCGTCCGCCTGGGTGGCGCGCGCCGAGGGGAAGAGAGACGAGGCGCTCGTTCTCCTCAGGGCCGCCGCCGACCGCGAGAACGCGACCGAGAAGCACCCCGTGACCCCGGGGCCGCTCGCGCCGGCGCGCGAGCTTCTGGCCGAGATGCTCCTCGAGGCGAACGAGCCGGCCCAGGCGCTGCGGGAGTTCGAGGCGTCGATGCGCGTGGAGCCGAACCGCTTCCGGGGGCTCTACGGCGCCGCGCGAGCCGCGAGCCTCGCGGGCGATCAGACCAAGGCCCGGACGCACTACTCCGAGCTCCTGGCGCTCGGCGAGAAGGCCGACACCGAGCGCCCCGAGTTCCGCGAGGCGAAGGCGTTCCTCGGCAAGTAACCCCCAACCGAGAGAGAGAGCCATGAAGCGACGCGAGTTCTTGAAGCTCGGAGCCGTCGCCACCGGGACGTTCGCCGTCGCAGGCACGCTCCGTGTGGGCGGCCGGGCGGCGTTGGCCCAGAGCGGGGCGGTCCCGGCGGTCGACCGCCTCGTGATGACCAACGTCGTGGACAACGTGTACGACATCTTTGCGAAGGGCGGGAAGCTCGACACGATCAGCGTGCAGCGGACTCCGCTCGAGCGTGGCGGCACACTGCTCGCCGAGCACGGGCTGGCCTATCACCTCGAGTCCCTCCGGGGTTCCGAGCGCCGGGAGATCTTGCTCGACTTCAGTCTCACGGAGCGGAACCTCCTCAACAACTACGCGGTCCTCAAGGTGGACCCGTCCAGGGCCGACGCGCTGATCCTGAGTCACGGCCACCGCGATCACTACGGCGCCCTCCCCGACCTCGCACGCCTCGCGCAAGGCAAGCTCCGGCCCGGCCTCACGCTCCATGCGGGCGGCGAGGACACCTTCTGCCATCGCGTCGTCGTCACCCCGGTCGGCACGGTGGACGGGGGCCAGCTCGACCGCGGAGCGCTGGAGGCGCGGGGGCTCAGGGTGGTCCTCTCGAAGGATCCGACGGTCGTCGCCGGGCACGCCTTTACCTCGGGCCAGATCCCGCGGCTCACCGATTTCGAGCGGCCGCCGGCGGCCGCCCGCCTCGAGGCGGGGCCGATGGGCTCCGCGTGCTCGGTCACGCACTTCGGTGCGACGCAGGTCGAGGCCAAGCCGGGCGAGCTCGTCCACGACACCTTCCAGGGCGAGCACGCCACCGCCTATCACGTCAGAGACCGCGGGCTCGTGGTCATCACATCGTGCGGGCACGCCGGCGTGATTAACTCCGTCCGCCAGGCTCAGAAGGCGAGCGGCGTGTCCCAAGTCCACGCGATCGTCGGCGGCTTTCACCTGGCGCCGGCCCCGGACGAGATCGTCGCGAAGACCGTCGAGGCGTTCAAGGCGATCGACCCCGACTACATCATCCCGATGCACTGCACCGGGTTTAACACGATCGTGGCCGTGCACCACGCGATGCCGGGGAAGCTCGTGATGCCCTCCACGGGCACGCGCGTGATCTTCGGCGCCTAACGGCAGCTCACCCCAACGAAACGAGGCCGATCATGGCGAGGGTGCTTCGGTGCGCCGATCTGATGCCGGGCTGCAACTTCGTGGCCGAGGGCAAGGACGTCGCGGAGGTGATGGCGAAGGGCGCGGAGCCTCGTTAAGTCAGCTCGATCCGCGTGACGCGCTTCATCCGAATGCCGATCTCCTGAATCCGCGAAAGGGCCTCCAGGGTCTGGTCAATACGCCGACACGCCGTCGCGTCAACCTCGTCGGCCAGGAGCCGGGCTTGTTTCATGACGGCCGTCAGCGGATTGTTGATCTCGGGCGCGGCCGCGGCGGCGAGGCCGGCGACGTACCGGAGGATGTCCCGTGCTCGGACGACCGCTTCGGCCTCCTTTCGGTGCGTGATGTCACGGGCGATCGACGACGCCCCGACGATCCTCCCCTCCCCGTCCCGGATCGGCGACACGGCGACGCACACGTCGACGCGCCGCCCGTCCTTCCTCACCCCTACGGTCTCGTCGTGGTTGACCCGTTCACCACGTCCAACCAGCTTGAGGATCTTCGGCAGCTCGTCCCCCTGGATGATGATCCCCATCGCCGACCGCCCGAGGACCTCGCGGGCAGGGTACCCGTAGAGCCGCTCGGCGCCAGCGTTCCAGCTCGTGATCACGCCGTCGAGTGTCTCGCCGACGATCGCGTCGTCCAAAGACTCCACGATCGAAGCGGTGAAGGCCAGCGCCGCTTCGGCCGGGCGCTCCTCGACAACGGGGCCACTGGCAGCGCCATTATTGCCACCGTTCCCGTGAAGGCCTGCGACAGCCCGTTCTGGGTCTCCCGCGCGAAGGGCCCAACGCCTCGCAACGTTCCCCGAGTCGCGATCGGACGACGCACCTTGCCCCATGTACTGAAGGATGGTCCAACGCAGGTTCTGATGTCTGGTCAGAATTGCTCACGTTTGGCTCTTTATGGGGGAGCAGGGTTTTGTTCGACAGCGACTACAGATAGCTGGTACTGACGCCCCTAGTCGTGGAGGACGATACTCAGGAGGGAGCTGTGAACGTGCAAGCCGCCATTGTAGTCAATGAGGCCCAGCTTCCGAAACTTGTTCATGAAGAAACTCACCCTCGACCGTGTTGTCCCGACCATTTCGGCCAGTGTTTCCTGACTTACCCTGGGAACGACGAGCTCGTGTTGCCCTTCTTTGCCGAAGCGGGTCAGCAACAACAGGATCCGAGCCAGTCGTTTCTCACTGGAATTGAAAAGCTGATCAACCAAGTCCTCTTCGATCCGAGTATTACGGGACAGCAGGTACGACATGAAGAGCTCTGAGAACGCGTGTTCATCATGCAGCGTCCGTATCATTGTTTCTTTGTTGACTCGAAGGATCGAGCACTCGGTCATCGAGGTCGCCGTGGCCATGCGAAGAGGCTGTCCCGCCAGGCTTCCTTCACCAAAAAAATCCCCGCTCCCCAAGATTGCGACGACCGCTTCTTTTCCGCGCGCGGAGAGGACCGTCAGCTTCACCTTACCCTTCTCAATGTAAAAGACCGCGTCCGCGGGACTGCCCTGCACGAAGATGGTTTGTTTCTTGCGGTACTCCTTGACGGTCTCTCCCCCCTGGACCTTCACAAGGTACGTCCCGGGATCGAATGGCGCGGGCTTTTTCTGTGTCATGAGTCGCCCCCTCATTCCGACAGGGATTCTCACGGACCTATTGGTCGGTCACCACGTTCTTCAATCTAGCTCAGCGGCTCAGACGGAGTCAACAAGGCGTCGCGCGGCAGACGGGGCCCGCCTGAACCGGGCGAGCAGGAACCGGACCACCAGCTCGAGCTTCCGCGCCCGCAGATCCTCCTCGCCCAGCGCGACGCGCGCGAGGAGCCGGCAGAGGCGCCGGTCGGTCGCCGCCGCCCGGATGACCGTGTCCACGAGCGCCGGGCGCGCGAAGAGGCGGCGCTGGATCCTGAGCGAGTCCGCGAGCTCTCGGCCGATCTCCCGCCGCCACCGCGCCTCGTAGGACGCGAGGGCCGCCGTCCCACATCGTCCCCGCGCGAGCGCATCGGCCGCGGTCTCGGCCGCGAGCTGGCCGGTCACCATCGCGTGGTAGATCCCCTCGCCCGTGTAGCCGTTGACGAACCCCGCGGCGTCGCCGCAGACGAGGACACGGTCGGCGTACGTCCGGGCGAGGGGGCCGCCGAGCGGGAGCCGATACGCCTTGAAGTTCTTCGGATTCGAGTTGCCGGCGACGACGCCGCGGGCACGCGCGTCCGCCAGGAAGCGCGCGTGATGCTCGTAGGGTGCGCCGGCGAGCCGCTCCTTGAAGAAAGACAGCAGGAAGCCGACGCCCGCGTCCACGTGGTGGCGCTTTGGGAACACGTAGCCGTAGCCCGGGTAGCCCTTGTACCCGTAGGCGACGTACATCGTGTCGGGATCTGCGGGGACGAGCTCCGCGAGCTCGGTCTCCTCCATCGTGTCGATCGCCAGGGCGTCCAGGGGGAAGCCGTCACCGAGTCCCGCCTGGCGCGCCACGACGCCGTTCACGCCGTCGGCTCCGATCACGAGCCGCGCGGTGAAGACGCGCCCGTCCACGGCGCGCGCGGCGACCCCGTCGGCCGAGAAGAGGAGGTCGGTGACGCGCACGGCCTCGAGCACACGAGCGCCCACGGCGCGCGCCCGCGCGAGCAGCGCCGCGTCGAACTCGGTGCGCCGGAGCGTCAGATAGAACGGCTCGTCCGATTCGGCGAGCAGCGACACTCCCGACGGACCCTCCATCCGCACCTTCCGGATCTCGTGGATCTCGACGGTGGTGCGGAGGTAGTCCGCGAGCGCGGGAAAGCGCCGGAAGACGCCGTAGCGGATGCCCCCGCCACACGGCTTGTCGCGTGGGAACCGCTTCTTGTCGAGAAGCAGCGTGGACACGCCGCGCGCGGCGAGCGTTATCGCGGCCATGGCGCCGGCGGGACCGCCGCCGACGACGACGACGTCGGCCCCGGGCCTCACGACGCGGGCTCCCGGCGCCACCCGCGCCAGGCCAGCGCGGCGGCCGTCCCCTGCGAGAGGACGAGCCCGAGCACCCACACCACGGAGAACGCGCCGCTCCGGAAGCCCCCGGCGAGAACCGCCGGCCCGTGGTCCACGACCGCCACGACGGTCCAGACCGCGCTCGCCCAGAACGTGATGACCCACGCCACTTGCCGGCCCTGGCCGACGCCCACGATCCCCCACACCTGGAGCGCGAGGTAGCCGCCGAGCAGGAACGCGGCGGCGCCGGTCGCGAGCCCGACGCGCTCCGCGATACCCTCGGCGAAGTCCTCGACGACGTGGGGCACGATGAACGGCAGACCGGCCAGGGAGACGAAGATCGTCGCCTCGCGCCGCGTCATGCGCCCAGGGCCTCCTCCACGGGGACCATTCTAGGATGGGGACGGGTACAATGCGCGCATGCCCGAGTTTCTCCCGTTCGTCCGCCGGTGGTTCGCCGAGACCTTCAGCGAGCCGACACGCCCGCAGCGAGAAGGCTGGGAGGCGATCGCGTCGGGGCGCGACACGCTGATCGTCGCGCCGACGGGCTCGGGGAAGACGCTCGCCGCGTTCCTCTGGGCGCTCGACCACCTCCACCGACTCGGCCTCGAGGGGCGGCTGGAGGACCGCGTGTACGTGGTCTACGTCTCGCCGCTCCGCGCCCTGAACAACGACATCGAGAAGAACCTCCGCGCGCCGCTCGCGGGCATCCAGGCCGCGGCCGCGGCCGACGGGACGAGGCTCCCCGAGGTGCGGGTGGCGGTCCGCACCGGCGACACGCTCGCCGCCGCGCGTCAGGCCATGACGCGCCGACCGCCGCACGTCCTGATCACCACGCCCGAGTCGCTCTACATCCTGCTCACGAGCGAGCGGTTCAGGCCGGCCCTCGCGAGGACACGGTTCGTGATCGTCGACGAGGTCCACGCGCTCATGGGGGGAAAGCGCGGCGCGCACCTCGCCCTCTCGCTCGAGCGACTCGCGGCCCTCGTCGAGGCGCAGGCACCGGGGGCGCGGCCCCAGCGTATCGGCTGCTCGGCCACGGTGAGCCCCCTCGACGCGACGCTCGACTTCCTCACCGGCGCCACGGCACGGGACCCGGTCGTGGTGGACGTCGGCTTCGCGCGCGAGCTCGACCTCCGCGTGGTGGCGCCGGTGGACGACTTCCTGACGGCGACGAGCGACACGATCTGGGACGCGACGCTCCAGCTCGTCGCCGAGCTCGTCCAGACCCACCGGACGACCCTCGTCTTCGCTCAGAGCCGGCGGGCGGCGGAGCGGATCGCGCGTGATCTGAACGACCGCATCGCCGACGGCCGCGTCGCGGCCCACCACGGCTCGCTCTCCCGCCGGGCCCGGCTCGAGGCCGAGAATCGCCTCAAGGAGGGCGAGCTCAGGGCGCTCGTCGCCACGTCGTCCCTCGAGCTCGGGATCGACGTCGGCGCGATCGACCTGGTCGTGCAGCTCCAGTCGCCCCGAAACATCGCCGCGGCGCTCCAGCGTGTGGGCCGCGCGGGCCATCTCCTGTCCCGCGTGTCGAAGGGGCGGATCGTCGTCACCCGGGGCGAGGAGCTCGGCGAGGCGGCTGCGGTCGTCCGCTCGATCCGCGCGCGAGAGCTCGACCGGACCGTGATGCCCGAGGCCCCACTCGACGTCCTGGCGCAGCAGATCGTCGCCGCGGTCGCCGCCGAGTCGGTGGGGGTCGACACGCTCTGGCAGCGCTTCCGGAACGCCGCGCCCTACCGCTCGCTCTCGCGGGAGGATTTCGTCGCCGTCGTGCGCGCACTCGCCGAGCCGCTCCCCGCCGAGGTCAAGGGCGCGGCGCCGCGGATCCTGTGGGACCGCGTGAACGACCGGCTCCACGCCCGGCGGGGCAGCCGCTTCCTCGCCCTCACCTCCGGCGGGACGATCCCCGACGCGGGGCTCTTCGACGTCTTCGTCGCCGAAACCGATCTCAAGGTGGGCACGCTCGACGAGGAGTTCGTCACCGAGAGCCTCCCGGGCGACGTCTTCCTCCTCGGCTCGCACGCCTGGCGCATCGTCAAGGTGCGCGCCGACCGCGTGCTGGTCGAGGACGCCCAGGGCATGTCGCCGACGATCCCGTTCTGGAAGGGCGAGCACCCTTCCCGCTCGTGGGAGCTCGGCCTCGCCGTCGGCCGCCTCCGCCGCGACGCCGCCGACCGTCTCGACACCCCGGACTTCGCCGAGTGGGCGGAGCGCGAGTGTGGGCTCGATGGCCACGCGGCGTCGGCGATGCGGCACTGGCTCGTGAAGGCCGGGGAGGTCCTCGAGGGCGTCCCCGACGATCAGGGTGTGATCGTCGAGTCGTTCTCCGACGAGCTGGGCGGGCGCCACGCGATGATCCACTCCGTCTTCGGCATGCGAATCAACGGCGCCTGGGGTATGGCGCTCCGCGAGAAGCTCCGGCGCGCGTTCGGCACGGTCGCCGAAGCGAGCCACGTCGACGATGGAATTCTCCTCTCGTTCGCCCCGGGCCAGGTGCCCCCCGGGCCCGAGCGGCTCGTGCGGCTCGTGGCGCCGGAGGAGGTCGAAACGCTCCTGGGTCACGCCCTCATCGGCTCGCCGCTCTTTGCGACCCGCTTTCGCCACGCGGCGGTGCGCGCCCTCTATATTCCGCGAATGTTCCGGGGCGCGCGCACGCCCGCGTACCTCCAGCGCCTCAAGGCCGACGCGCTCCTCGAAGCGGTCGGGGGCCGGGCCGAGTTCCCCCTCGTGGCGGAAACCCTGCGGGAGTGCTTTAGCGACGCGTTCGACGTCCCGCGCTTGAAGCGCCTCCTCGAGCGGATCCACGACGGGGAGCTCTCTGCGCGCCACGTGGACACGCCGCTTCCCTCGCCGTTCGTCTACCCGCTGCTCCTGGCGTGGGACTGGGCGTACCTCGGCGCCGGCCACGCCGAGGAGCGCCGGAGCGACGCGGTCGTCATGCGGAAGGCGTGGAGCGTGACCGCGGGCCCGCTCAGGGCGGACATCGTCGCGGCGGTGGAGGCGGAGCTCCAGAAGACCACGCCCGAGCGCCGGGCGCGCGACGCCAACGAGCTGGCCGGCATCCTCGACGACCTCGGCGACCTCACGACGGCGGAGCTCGCCGAGCGCGCGCTCGGCGACGCGGACGGGCTGATCGCCGCGCTCCACGGCGAGCGCCGGGTCGTCCAGGTGGAGTTCGCGAGCGGCCGACGCGCGTGGATCGCCGCGCCCGACGGGCAGCTCTACGACGCCGTCGGGACGCCCGACGGCCTCGAGCGCGTGGCACTGCGACTCACCCGGACGCGCGGCCCGGTGACTCCCGCGTGGCTCGCCGGGCGTTACGGCGTCGTGGAGGACGCGGCGACGCAGGCGATCGAGCGCCTGACCGCGCAGGGGCTCGTGCGTCGTGGAGACTTCCTCGCCGACCGTCCCGGGCCGCAGTACGTCCACGTCGCGGTGCTCGAAGAGATCCAGCGCCGCCAGGTCCACGCGCGCCGCGTCCCGCGCCCGGTCGCCACCGCCGAGCGCTTCTCGGCCTTCCTGCTCCGGCGGCATCATCTCCATCCGGACCACCGACTCGTCGGGCCACCCGGCGTGCTGGCCGCGCTCGAGCTCCTGCAGGGCGAAGACTTCCCGGTGCGTCTGTGGGAGCAGGACCTGCTCCCCGCACGCGTCGACGACTACGAGCGGGAGTGGCTCGACCGGCTCGGACTGTCGGGCGAGATCGTCTGGACGCCGTTCGAGCGCCGCGAGGGACGCGTCGGGGTGGCGCTCCGCGAGAACGCCGGCTGGTTGCGGGAGGGCCCGGTCGCAACCGCGGAGATCGACGCCCAGACGAAGAACGTGTTCCTGCATCTCCAGCTCCGCGGTGCGTCCTTCGCCCAGGATCTCACGCGCTGCGCCGGCCTCGGGGCGCCCGAGGTTCTGTCGGCGCTCTGGCGGCTCTTCTGGGTCGGGTTCGTGACCCCGGACACGTTCAGCGCGATCGTCGCCGGGACCGCGACGGCGAAGCGGCTCGACGCCGCGCCTGCCGCCCGGCGGCGGCGTCGCGGGCTCGCGCGCGGCGTGCTGCGCCAGCTCCCGGTGATCGGGCGGTGGAGCGCCCTCGGCGAGGAGGACCGTCTCTCGCCCGAGGAGTACCAAGAGGCGCGCGCGCGCCTTCTGCTCTCCCGGTACGGCGTCGTCGCGCGCGAGCTCGCCCAGGGCGACTGGTCCACGCTCCGCCACACCCTGCTCCGCATGGAGTACGGCGGCGAGATCGCGCGCGGCTACTTCGTCGAAGGTCTTTCGGGCGAGCAGTACGCCCTCGCGGACGCCCTTCCCGACCTCGACACGGCCCCGCGGCGCGCCGAGCCGCACGCGCTCGTCAACATCGTGGACCCGGCGAACCTCTGGGGCCGCGTCTTTCCCCTGGCCCGTCGCGACGGGTCGCGGGCCGCGGCGCCGCGCGTGCCGCAGAGCTGGCTGGTCTTCCGCCAGGGCCGGCCGATCTTATTGTGTGAGGGCCAGGGCCGTGAGCTCACGCCGCTCGCCGGGTGGCAGGACGTGGACTTCCCTGGCGCCATCGGCGCTCTCCAGTCCCTGATGCAACGCCCGCTCGTGCTCCGTCCGGTCCGGCGGCTGGACGTCACCACCTGGGAGGGCCGCCCGGTTCGCGAGACGGAGGCGCTCCCCCGGCTGACCCGCGCGGGCTTCACGGTGGACGGCGGGCGCCTCAGCTGGGACGGCTATCCGGGGCCGCGGAGGTAAGGGATGGCGCGTCGGCTGGCTGTCCGGCAAGCATCGCCGCTGTCAGCGTTCGATCACTCGAGCGTCAGCCTCGAAATCGGGCCGCCTTTCGAATCGCAGACTTCGATCCGCGCCATCGGGTGGCGCGGGTCTTGCTGAGGCCACGCGCGGATGTTGGCCGACCAGCTGCTCGGCTTCTTTTCGACGGACCTCGCGATCGACCTGGGGACCGCCAATACGCTGGTGTTCGTTCGGGACAAAGGCATCGTCCTGAACGAGCCCTCGATCATCGCCGTGCGTCGGGCGGACCGAGCGGTGATCGGGGTGGGGCGCGAAGCCAAGGCGATGCTCGGCCGCACGCCCGACAACATCCTGGCGATCCGGCCCTTGAAGGACGGCGTGATCGCCGACTTCGACATCACACAGAAGATGCTGCGGTACTTCATTTCGACAGCGCGGCGGGTTTCCTCGGGTCGCCGGCTGGGCTCCCGTCTGGAGCGGCCGCGGGTCGTGATCGGCGTCCCCTCGGGGATCACCCAGGTCGAGAAGCGAGCCGTGCGCGACGCAGCGCTCCAGGCCCACGCGCGCGAGGTGTACCTGATCGAGGAGCCGACGGCAGCCGCGATCGGCGCGGGCCTGCCGATCCACGAGCCGGGCGGTCACCTGGTCGTCGACATCGGCGGCGGGACGACCGAGGTGGCCGTCATCTCCATGTCGGGCACCGTCTACTGCAACTCGGTCCGGATCGCCGGCGACGAGATGGACGAGGCGATCATCCAGCACATCCGAAAGCACTACCGGCTCCTCATCGGGGAGCGGCGCTCCGAGGAGATCAAGATCGCCCTCGGCTCGGCGCATCCCTTGCCCGGTGAGCACCGCACGATCGAGGTCAAGGGCCGCGACCTCGTCGACGGTGTCCCCAAGACGATCGTCGTCACAGACGAGGAGATCCGCGAGGCCCTCCGCGAGCCCGTGATGACCATCGTCGAGACGGTCCGCACCTGTCTCGAGCGGACTCCGCCGGAGCTCGCCGCGGACATCGTCGAGACGGGGGTGGTGCTCACGGGCGGTGGCGCCCTCTTGCGGGGGCTCGATCGCCTGCTCCAGAACCTGACGCAGCTGCCCGTGCGCGTGGCCGAGGATCCACTCACCTGCGCGGTACGCGGGGCCGGCAAGGCGCTCGACGACCTGCCACTCCTCAGGAAGGTCGCCATCCCCGCCTGAGGCGCGTCGGCGGGATGCGCTCACGAGCGCGATAAGACTCCGCCGACCTCTCGTCGCTCGCCGTCCGGGTACACCAGCGCGCCGGTCAGCAAGTCGTACTCGGGGATTGCAGGATCGTTCCAGCGCGTGGTGAAGTACTGGTAGAAGGCGGTGTAGAGGCCTCGGGGGTCCTGGCTGTGGACGAACACGTATTCCGGCAAGACGCGGACATCGAGCGCCGGATGGTAGTGCCGCACCCAGGCGTGGTCGCCGAGGATCGCTAGCTTCCAGAGCGGGGGCTCGGGGTAGAACTTCAGTCGGACCCGTTGCGACGCGGCCGGGAGCGCGCGGAGGAAGGCGATCGTCTGCTCCACCTGCGACTGCAGGCTCTCACGGGTGATCGTGTGGTCACTGATCGTCCGGATGCGCTCGATCGCGCCGCGACTCTCGGGATTCAGCAGCATGATCTTCGCGGTCCGGCAGTTCTCGATCACCGCGCGCAAGTCGCCCTTGGGGTCGGCCAGGGTGCGAAAGCCCGTGGACCCGATGATCATGATGTCCCGCATGACGGCGTGCTGCTCCTTCCGCCGCTGGGCCCCCCGTCGGGACAGGACGCCGTTCCCCGAGCTGAAATAGACCATCCCGGCGGTCCGCGCCATCCTGGACAAGCGCCGGTTCTGCCAGCTCGTCCGCGCGTGGCTCAGGACGAGCACGAGGACCAGCGCCACGGCGATCTCGGCGGCGACGAGGAAGACCTTCTCGTTCTCGATCACGGACCAGGAAGCGAGCAGACGCCGGGCGAGGAAGGCGAACGTGAACGGAAGGGTCGCGGCGATCGCGGCGCTCACGATGATGACGCCGACGTGGTAGAGGAGCGCGAGACGGCCGGTCACGACTCGAACGGCGCCCGCGATCACGCCGACGAGGAGCCGCGCGATCGCCAGGACCCAGGCGCGCACGGAGCGGGCCGGCGGAGTGCGGAACGAGAGCCCGTCAGGATTCATGAGAGGATGAGCAGCGCCGTGATCAAGAAGAGGGCGAGCCCGTCGGCCGGTCCGTCCCCGACGAGCAGGACGCGGTCCGACAGGGCGGCCATCAGCCGAAGCTGGCGGTCGCTCAGTGTGGCGAGCTTCTCCGCCGCCTTTCCCTTCGATGCGGGATCCGTGACCTTCTGGTCGAGGACTGCGAGGATCTTCTCGATGTACACCTTGCGCACGAGCGCCGTCGCGGCCGCGAGCGGTGGCTCGCGCGGGTCGGTGCGCGGGGCGGCTGCCACAGCGTGAGTCCATCCTGGGACGACGAGCAACATCGCGATCAGCGGAATCATCAGCGCGGTCATCGATCTCACCTTGCTCATCCCTCGATTCTAGTTGGCGTGCGTGTGCCGTCAAATTTAGTTTGCGTGACGCATCAGCAATACCCGTGCCGATCCGAGCGGCGCGAGGCCGATCCTCCGGCGAGTCTTCGCATCCCGAGGAGAGCAGACAGCTCGATCTCTTCCGGAGTATCCTTCACTCGTGCGCTGGTGAGAAGAGGACCGACGATGAATCGGAGATCGGGTGATTTCCCGACGACGACGTAGGGGCCCGCCGACCTCGGCCACCTCCCGGCCTCGGCGCGCGACTGCTTCCGTCATCGCGCTGACGCTCCTCGTGGCATCGTGTGGCACGCCTCTGACGTGGTGGATGAGTCCGACCGGCCGGAACCATCCGCTGGCCAACCGCATCTGGGACGCCAGAGTCGGCAGCTTCGTCCTCCCCCCGGACCTCGCCGGTCGGCTGGCTGGCGCACGGTTCGTCCTGCTGGGCGAGCGGCACGACAGCGCCGAGCACCACGCCCTCCAGGCGCGCCTCCTGCGCGGGATGATCACGGCCGGCCGTCGGCCCGCCGTGGGCTTCGAGATGCTCTCGACCGACGACGCCACCGCGATCGCCCGCTACCTGTCCGGCTCGCCCAAGGACGCGTCGGGGCTCGGCGAGGCGGTGAGCTGGAAGCGTTCGGGATGGCCGGACTGGCGCCTCTACGAGCCGATCGCCCAGGCCGCGCTCGACGCCGGCCTTCCCATCGTCGCGACCAACCTCTCACGCGTCGCCACCGACGCGATTCGGCGAAACGGGCTGGCCGGGCTCTCGGCATCGCTCGCGCGCCGGCTCGGCCTCGAGGAGCCCCTCGGCCCAGAGACACGGGACGCGATCCGGCGTGAGCTCGAAGAGTCGCACTGCGGCACCGTGGAGGGCGCCACGCTCGAGCGGATGGTGGACATCCAGTGGGCGCGCGACGCGCGGATGGCGGAGGCGCTCGTCCGGGAGGGCCAGCGAGACGGTGCGGTCCTCATCGCCGGCGCCGGGCACGTTCGCACCGACCGCGGCGTGCCGTTCCACCTCCAGCGCCGGGCGCCCGGCGCCACCATCGTGAGCGTCGCGTTCCTCGAGGTCGATGCGACCGTCGACGCGCCCGCGGGGTACGCCGCCCGCTTCGAGGGCGCGCTCCCCTTCGACTACGTCTGGTTCACCCCGCGGGTCGACACCGACGACCCCTGCGCCCGCCTGCGCGCGCATCTGCTAGACTGAGCCGCGTGGCGCGGATCGCGGCTCTCGTCGTGGCGCTCGCCTGGATCGTGAGCGCAGGTCGCGCGGGCGCCGAGCACGAGGTGTTCTACCGGTACACCGTGCTCGGGTACGTGAAAGATGCGCGCGGTCGGCCGCTCGCCCGCAGACAGCTCGAGCTGGTCCGCGAGAAGACCGGCTTCTCGTACGTGAGCGAGACCGACACGGCGGGGTTCTACCTGATCATCGCGCGCCTCGGCGACGAGAGCGTGGGCGAACCCCTCACGCTCAGGATCGAACGGGCCGGCACGCGGCTCGTCGCGCGCTTCGATCCGGCCAACCACACGGACGAGCGGGGCACGCGGGTGGACGTCGAGGGGGCCACGCTCGTGGAGCGCAGCGCGTGGTTCGCGTCGACCCTCGCGGCCGCGCTCGATTCGCTCACGCGCTGAGGGAGGCGCCCATGACGAAGACGGGGAAGGGCATGCGGGCGTACGTGCTCATCGAGACGGCGGCGGGAAAGACCAAGTCCGTGAAGAAGGAGCTCACCCAGATCAAGGGCGGGGCGTCCACCGTCGTCAACCTCGACGCGGTGACCGGGCCGTTCGATTTCATCGCCGTCGTCGAGGGCCCGACGCTCGACGCCGTCGGTCGCCTCGTGACCGACGAGATCGGCGCGATCGACGGCGTGACGCGCACGACGACCTGCCTCGCGGTCGCACTGTAGCGGGGGCGTTGTAGCGGGGTTCCGCGCGGCCGGTGCGATCGGTGGGTGGCCTGCGACGAGGCGCGACCCGGCTCCGTTCTGCTTGTCGCGTCTCGTTGTAGCGGGGTTCCGCGCGGCCGGTGCGATCGGTGGGTGGCCTGCGACGAGGCGCGACCCGGTTCCGTTCCACATGTCGCTTCTCGTTCCAGAGGGGACACAGATGCGCGTGCTGGTGATCGGGGGCACGGAGTTCGTCAGCTTGCATCTGGTCCGGGCGCTGCTCCGCGACGGCCACCACGTCGTGGTCCTCAACCGCGGGCGCCGGCCCGAGCGGCTGCCGATGGGCGTCGGAACGCTCCTCTGCGACCGGAAGGACCACGCCGCCCTGCGCGCGACGCTCGCGGGGGAGCGGATCGACGCGCTCGTGGATATCGCCTACGCGCCGACGACGGGCGCCGACGTCGAAGCGGTGCTGGAGGCGCTCGCGGGGCGCCTCGGACACGCGCTCTTCGTCTCGACGGGGCGCGTCTACGACCACGCGCTGCCCATCCCCTACAGCGAGGCCACGCCGAGGAATCTCCACTGGGGCGAGTACGCGAAGAACAAGATCGCCGGCGAGGACGCGCTGATGCGCTGGCATCACGCTCGGGGTCTGCCCGTCACGATCGTGCGACCGACGCACGTGTACGGCCCCATGAACACGCGGAACAACGAGACCTTCGTCTTCGACCGGCTCGTGCGGGGCCGGCCGGTCCTGCTCCCCGGCGCGGGCGGCTGGCTCCGTCAGTTCGGCCATGTGGAGGACCTCGCCGACGCGCTCGCGGCGATGCTCGGCGTGGCCGCGGCGTTCGGTCACGCCTACAACGTCACCGGCGAGGAGGCGATCACGCAGGTGGGCTTCGTCGAGCTGATCGCCGACGTCGTCAAGCGCCCGCCGACGCTCGTCCACGTCGACACGCCGCCCGGCGGAACGCCCGTACCATTCGGCCAGAACCTCGTCTACGACTGCCACGCCGTCTACACGACCACGAAGGTCCGGCGGGAGCTCGGCATCCGTCCGCGCTACACGCTCGCGGCGGGGCTCGCGCAGACTTTCGAGTGGTATCTGCGCGAAGGCCTCGACCGGCGGGAGATCGACTTCGCCGCGGAGGACAGGCACCTCAGGTGACCCGCCCGAGCGTCCTCGTCTATCACGCCGATCCGAAGTACGCCGAGCTCGTCCGCGTGCCGCGAAACCGCGTGGTCGTCCGCGCGGCCGCCACGCCGAGTGAGGCCGCCGAGCTGATCGCGGACACCGAGGTCCTCTACGCGTGGAAGTTCCCGCCCCACCTCTTCGCGAAGGCGGCCCGGCTCAAGTGGCTCCAGGCCATGGGCGCGGGCGTGGACTGGGCGATCGTCCGGGAGCTCCCACCCCGCGTGGTCATCACGCGCGCCCCGGGCGTCTTCGGGCCGTGGATGGCCGAGTACGTCATCGGCTGGTGTGCGTGGATCACGCAGCGCATCGAGACGTACCGGGAAGCGCAGCGGCAGCGACGGTGGCTCGACCACGTCCTGCCCGACCGGCTCCTCGGCAAGACGCTCACGATCGTCGGCCTCGGCGACATCGGCCGGGCGATCGCCCGCGCCGCGCGGGCCTTTGGGATGCGCGTCGTCGGCGTGAGCCGCTCGGGCCGCCGCGTCCGGGAGGCCGAGCGCGTCTTTAAAGTCGGCGAGCTGGCGCGGGCCCTCGCCGACGCCGACTTCGTCGTCGTCCTGCTCCCCCTCACCCCCGAGACGCTCGGCCTCATCGGCGCCGACGCCCTCGCGGCGATGAAGCCCACCGCGTGGCTCCTCAACATCGCCCGCGGCGCCGTCGTCGACGAGGCGGCGCTCCTCGAGGCGCTCGAGCACCGGCGGATCGCCGGGGCGATCCTCGACGTCTTCGCCACGGAGCCCCTGCCCCCGCACCACCGGCTCTGGCGCACGGACAACGTCGTGATCACCCCGCACATCGCGGGGCCGAGCACGCCCGAGGAGATCGCGCCAGTCTTCAACGACAACCTCGCGCGCTATCTCACCGGCCGGCCCCTCCGCCACGTCGTGGACCGGGCGCGGGGCTACTGAGCCGTGCCCTCACGACGCGGCGCGATCACGATGTCGGAGGCGGAGCTCGCGCGCTTCTTCGACGAGGAGCGCGTGCTGACCTGCGCGACGCGCGGGCCGAACGGGCGCCCGCACCTCATGCCGCTCTGGTACGTGCGCGACGGCCTCACGCTCTACGCCTGGACCTACGGGAAGTCGCAGAAGGTGCGGAACCTCGAGCGCGAGCCGCGCGCGACCGTCCAGATCGAGGCCGGACGCGACCGGTACGGCGAGCTGCGGGGCGCGACGCTCGAGTGCGACGTCGTGATCGAGCGCGACCTCGCGCGCGTCGCCGACGTGGGGGCGCGGCTGATCGCGCGCTATTCAGGCGCCGAGCCGTCAGCCGACGCTCGCGAGCACCTACGCGCGCAGGCCGCGAAGCGCGTCGTCCTGCGCTTCACGCCGACCCGCATCGTCTCCTGGGACCACCGGAAGCTCGGCGGCTCGTCCTGATCCCCGAGCGCCCCGGCGCCGACGCCGGCGCGGGCGCGCCTAGCTCATCGGTTCTCTCAGCTCGGGGATCACCCAGAGCGGCTGGCCGCCGGCCGCGACGCGCTGGATGTTGTCGAAGGCGTTGCGAAAGCACCGCTGCCAGTTGTCCCAGGTCGGCCCCGCCATGTGCGGCGTGATCGTCACGGTGTCGAGGGAAAAGAGCGAGTGGTTCGCGGGCGGCGGCTCTTCCAGCATGACGTCGAGGCCGGCGCCGGCGAGCTTCCCCGTCGTGAGGGCCTTGTGGAGCGCCGGCTCGTCGACGACCGGACCGCGGCACGTGTTGATCAGGATCGCGCCCGGCTTCATCAGGCTGAACTCCCGCTCGCCCATCATCCGCCGCGTGCGGTCGGTGAGCGGCACGTGCAGGCTCACGACGTCCGAGGTGCGCACCAGCTCCTGGAAGAGCACGAACCGAACGCCGAGCGCGTCTTCCGCGTCCTCGGCGAGCCGCACGATGTCGTAGTACTGGACGTGCATGTCGAAGCCGAGCGCACGCCGGGCCACCTTCTTGCCGATGTTGCCGAGCCCCACGATCCCCAGGGTCTTCCCCGAGAGCTCGTAGAGGCGCGTCGTCGCGAAGTCGCCCACCCGCCATTTGCCGGCCACGACGTTGTTGTGCTGCCAGACGAGCTTCTTCGTCACGGCCAGCATGAGCGCCAGCGTGTGCTCGGCGACCGCGATCGCGTTGGCCCCGCCGTTGTTGCAGACGGGGACCCGCGCCTTGCGGGCCGCCTCGATGTCGACCCGGTCGTAGCCGGCGCTGATGAGCTGGACGAGCTTGATGTGCGGCGCCGCGCGGTAGAAGTCCGACCCGAGGCTCGTGCGGGCGAAGCCGACGAAATACTCGGCGTCCTCGACGGCGTCGAGGAATTCGGGCGTCCCCTGCTCGGCGACGCGGAGCTCGTAGCCTGCCGGCATGATCGCGCGGGCGATCTCGACCAGCGGGCCGGGCAGCTTCGGCGAGAGAACGATCTTGGTTGCCACGGGCGCTCCTTTGGAGGAAGATTTCACGCCGACATGAGGATCCTTTATACACCCGTTCTGATCGTCCCGGCGCTCGCCTCCGAGGATCGCGCCGGGATCCTCGAGGCGGCCGGCCCCGGGGCCACCCTCGTGGAGGCGACGGATCCGGCGCGCCAGCGCGCCGAGATCGTGGACACGGACGTGCTGTTCGGTCGCGTGGCGCCGGAGGTCTTCGCCCTCCAACGGCGCTTGCGCTACTACCACGCGATCGGCGCCGGCGTGGACGCGATCCTGTCCCCCGACCTGGTCGAGAACGACGTCCTCCTGGCGTCCGAGAAGGGTGAGGTCGGCATCCACCTGGCCGAGCACGCCTTCGCGCTCCTCCTCGGCCTCACGCGTGGCCTCCACACCGCGCTCCGCACGCCCGACTATAGCCTGCGCGAGCCGATCCGCCGCGAGCAGCGCGAGCTCTACGAGCTGACGATGGGCGTCGTCGGCTTCGGCGGCACGGGGCGCGCCGTGGCGCGGCGCGCGCTCGGATTCGGGATGCGCGTGCTGGCGGTGGACATCGAGGACGTGGCCCCCGAGCCCGGCGTCGAGGCGATCTGGAAGCCCGACCGCCTGGACGAGCTGCTCGGCCTCTCGGACGTCGTCGTCATCGCGCTCCCGCTCACCAAGGCGACCCACCACCTCTTCACCCGTGACCTGTTCCGCCGCATGCGTCCGAGCGCGACCCTCATCAACGTCACGCGCGGCGCGATCGTGTACGGCGACGACCTCCTCGTCGCACTCGAGAAGGGATGGCTCTGGAGCGCGGGCCTCGACGTCACGGACCCCGAGCCCCTGCCGCCGGGTCACCCGCTCTGGACCCACCCGCGCGTAATCGTCACGCCGCACACCGCGGGCGGCTCGCCGCGACGGGCCGGCCGCGTCATCGCGACGTTCTGCGAGAACCTCCGGCGGCTCCGCGCGGGGCAGCCGCTCCTGGCGCTCATCGACAAACGCAAAGGATACTGAGATGAAGGGCATCGTCTTCCTCGGCAACCGGAAGCTCGAGCTCCGCGAGTTCCCTGACCCGACGCCGGGCCCGGGCGAGGTCGTCATCGCCATCAAGGCCTCCGGCATGTGCGGGAGCGATCTCCACCCCTACCGCGCCGTCGGCAACGCCGCCGCCGCGCTCGGCCTCGGCACGGGCGGCGGGCCCGTCATCGCCGGCCACGAGCCGTGCGGCGTCGTCGCCGCGCGCGGGCCCGGCGTCTCGGAGGACGAGGCGCCGACGGGGGCGCGCGTGATGAACCACCACTACAAGGGCTGCGGGCGCTGCAAGCACTGCCGCGTCGGCTGGTCGCAGCTCTGTCCGAACGGCATCGTCGTCTATGGCATGACGGGCCACGGCGGGCACGCGCCCTACATGAAGGTGCCGGCGCGGACGCTCGTGCCCCTGCCCGACCCCCTCAGCTTCGAGGAGGGCGCCGCGGTCTCGTGCGGGACCGGCACCGCCTACGGCGCGCTCAAGCGCCTCGACGTCTCCGGGCGCGACACGCTCGCGGTCTTCGGCCAGGGCCCCGTGGGCCTCTCCGCGACGATGCTGGGCGCGGCCATGGGCCCGCGGGTGATCGCGATCGACGTCGTCCCGGAGCGGCTCAGGCTCGCCCGCGAGCTCGGCGCCGACGCCGTGATCAACGCCAAGGAGGCGGACCCCGTCGCCGCGCTCCGCGAGCTGACCCGCGGCGAGGGCGTCGAGGCGGCCATGGACTGCACGGGCAACCCCGACGCGCGCGTCGCCGCCGTGAAGAGCGCCGCGACCTGGGGGCGCGTCTGCTTCGTGGGCGAGGGCAACACGACGACGTTCGATATCAGCCAGGACATGATCCGGAAGCAGCTCACGATCCACGCGTCGTGGACCTTCAGCGCGATCGGCCAGGAAGAGTGCGCGCGCTTCGTCGCGACCCGCCAGCTCCCGCTCAAGAAGCTGCTCACCCACCGCTTCACGCTCGAGCAGGCGGAGCAGGCCTACCGGCTCTTCGACACCCAGACGACCGGCAAGGGGGTATTCGTCCCATGAAGACACACGATCTACGCGAGCTCGATCGGCGCGAGTTCCTCACGACCGTCGCGGCCGGCATGGTCGTCGCCGGGCTCGCCGGACGCCCGAGCGCGGCGTTCGCCCAGGCCGCGGGGAAGCCGCTCAAGCCTTCGGCGACCGACGTGCTCCTGGTCATCGACGTCCAGAACTGCTTCGTGCCGGGTGGGACGCTGCCCGTCAAGGAAGGGGACGTGATCGTCCCGCTCATCAACCGGCTCGCGAAGGGCTTCCAGCACGTGGTCCTCACGCAGGACTGGCACACGCCGGGCCACGCCTCGTTCGCCTCGACCTACCCCGGCAAGAAGCCGTTCGAGACGATCAGCCTCGCGTACGGAACCCAGGTGCTCTGGCCGGACCACTGCATCCAGGGGACGCCGGACGCCGAGCTCGTCCGGGACCTCAAGATCCCGCACGCCGAGCTGATCATCCGCAAGGGCTACCGCAAGCCCATCGATTCCTACTCCGCGTTCTACGAGGCGGATGGCAAGACGCCGACCGGCCTCGTCGGCTACCTGCGCGAGCGCGCCCTCAAGCAGGTGTTCCTCGTCGGGCTGGCCACCGACTTCTGCGTCGCGTGGTCGGCGATGGACGCGCGGAAGGCGGGATTCGCCGCCTACGTGATCGAGGACGCCACGCGCGGGATCGACGCCGACGGGTCGCTCGCGAAGGCGTGGAAGGACATGCTCGGCGCGGGCGTCAAGCGCATCCAGTCCGCCGACCTGGACGTGTAGGCGTGCGTTCGAGGGCACGTTCGAGTTCGCCGACACGCACGGCGAGACGCTCAAGGCCTCCACCCGGCTCGTCCCCGTGCGCGTCGTCCGGGACGGCGTCGCGCGGCCCGCCGGGCTCCAGCAGTCCCGAATCCCGCCCGCGACGGTGAGCCGCCCCTTCGGGTGAGCTCCTGCGCCTCCGGGTCTCTTGACAACCGCCCGGTCTCGACCGAGAGTCGGCTGGCACAACCGACCGTCCGCGGAGGTGACGCATGGTACCGAGATCCGTCGTCGCGCTGATCGCAATCCTGCTCCTCGCGAGCAGTGTCTCCGACGCCCAGACCCCCAAGCGCGGCGGCGTCCTCCGCATCGGCAACCTCGGCGAGCCGCCGTCGCTCGACCCGCACTGGGGCACGCAGACGATCACCGAGGTGCTGGCGAACCACGTCTTCGAGGGGCTCTACGCCCTCGACGAGGGCTACCGGCCGATCCCGATGCTCGCCGACGGCATGCCCACCGTCTCGAAGGACGGCCTCACCTACGGCATCAGGCTCCGCAAGGGCGTGAAATTCCACAACGGCAAGGAGGTGACGTCGGACGACGTCGTCGCCTCGCTGCTGCGCTGGGGCAAGCGCTCGGTCTACGGCAAGTCGCTCTTCGCGCAGGTCGCCGACTTCAAGGCGACCGACACGTACGCGGTGGAGTTCAAGCTCAAGGAGAAGTCGGCCATCGTGGTGATCTCGCTGGCCGTGCCCAACAACATGGGGGCGATCTACCCGAAGGAGATCGCGGAGAAGTTCCCGCCGGACCAGCGCATCACCGAGTGGGTCGGGACGGGGCCCTTCAAGATCGCCGAGTGGAAGCCCGACCAGTACATCCGCATGGTGCGCTTCGAGGACTACACGCGGCTCCCCGGCAAGCAGAGCGGGTACGGCGGCGCCAAGATCGCCTACGTGGACGAGCTCCGCTGGATCCCGGTGCCGGAGGCGGCCAGCCGGGCGGCGCAGCTCGAGTCCGGCGACCTCGACGTCGCCGACGACCTCGTCGCCGATGGTTACGACCGGCTGAAAGCGAACGCGAACGTCCAACCCGTGATCGTCAAGCCGTACTACTGGCTCGTCGCGGTCTTCAACAAGAAGGAAGGCCTGATGACGAACGCGAAGCTCCGCCAGGCCTGGCAGGCGGCGCTCGACGTCGAGCCGATCATGAAGACCGTCGCCGGCGGCAAGCCCGAGTTCTATCGGATGGACTCGAGCCTCGCGTTCCAGGAGCTGCCGACGTGGCACACGAAGATCGCCGGCCTGCCGTGGAACGAGCGCAGCAAGGACAAGGCGCGGCGCCTCCTCAAGGAGGCCGGCTACACGGGCCAGCCCGTCCGCTTCATGACGACGCAGGAGTACAAGTGGATGTACGACTTCGCGCTCGTCAGCAAGCAGCAGCTCGAGGAGGTCGGGTTCAAGGTCGACCTGCAGGTGATGGACTGGTCCACGCTCGGCCAGCGCCGCGTGCAGCCGAAAGAGTACGACGTCTTCACCACCGGCATGGGCAACTTTTTCGATCCCACGCACCACATCTATCTCACGCCGACGTGGCCGGGCTGGACGGAGGACGAGCAGATCGCCACGCTCATGGCCCAGCTCGCGCGTGAGACCGAGCTCAAGAAGCGCCAGGAGCTCTGGACGCAGATGACGAAGCTCTTCTACGAGAAGGTGCCCGTCGCGCGCTACGGCGATCTCTTCGGGCTGCGCGCCCTGCGCACGACCGTGAAGGGCTTCAACGACAAGACCGAGCGTCCTCGCTTCTGGGGGGTGTGGCTCGACAGGTAGCGTCCGTATTCCACCGCGCGCGGTGAGCACGTGACCGCCTATCTCGTCCGTCGTGTGCTCGCCGTCATCCCCGTGATGCTCGTCGTCGTCACCGTGGTCTTCCTCCTCATCCACCTGATCCCCGGCGATCCGGTCGCGGTCATCCTCGGCCCCGACGCCACGCCCTCGCAGATCGAGGCCACGCGCGCCCAGCTCGGACTCGATCGGCCCCTGTACGAGCAGCTCGGGGCCTTCTACGTGCGCGTGCTGCGGGGCGATCTCGGGCGGTCGTACTTCCTGAACCGCCCGGTCACGCAGGCGTTGTGGGAGCGCGCGGAGCCCACGTCGCTGCTGACCCTCTCCGCGCTGCTCGTGGCGATCGCGATCGGCGTTCCGTCGGGGTTGATCGCGGGCGCCTCCCCCGGCTCGGCGTGGGACCGCGTGCTCATGCTGGCCGCGCTCCTCGGCGTGTGCGTCCCCGGCTTCTGGCTCAGCCTGAACTTCATCTACTTCTTCGCGGTGCGGCTCGGCTGGTTGCCCGCGGGCGGCTACGCCTCGGTGTTCGTCGACCCCTGGGCCGCGCTCCGGTACATGGCGCTGCCGGCGGTCTCGCTCGGCTTCAACCAGTCGGCGCTGATCGCGCGCATCGCGCGCTCGTGCATGCTCGAGGTGCTCCAGCAGGACTACATCCGGACCGCGCGCGCGAAGGGGCTGTCGCAGGGCGTGGTCATCGTCGGGCACGCCTTTCGCAACGCGATGGTGCCGGTCGTCACCGTCATCGGGATCACGACGGCGGTCCTGATCGGCGGCGCCGTGGTGACCGAGATCGTCTTCAACATCCCCGGGCTCGGGCGCCTGATCATCTCAGCCATCCTGCGCCGTGACTATCCGGTGGTGCAGGGCGTCGTGCTCGTGACGGCGGCGGCCTACGTGCTGGTCAACCTGGTCGTGGACGTGCTCTACGTCGTGATCGACCCGCGCATCCGCTATGACTGAGCCCGGACGCTCGACGTGGCTCCAGCGTCTCGCGCGGAACCGGAGCGTCGTCGCCGGGCTCGCGCTGCTGCTCGCCGTCGTGCTGGCGGCAGCGTTCGCCGGGGTCGTGGCCACGCACGACCCAGCGCGGCTCGACCCGCCGAAGCGCCTCCTGCCGCCGAGCGTCGAACACTACCTCGGCACCGACGAGTTCGGGCGCGATGTGTGGAGCCTCGTCGTGCACGGGAGCCGCGTCTCGCTGCTCGTCGGCCTCACGACGATGCTCCTGACGTCGCTCGGCGGGGTCGTGATCGGCCTCGCCGCAGGCTACGGCCGGCGCCTCGACCTCGTGCTCATGCGCGTCATGGACGGCCTCATGGCCTTCCCCGCGATCCTCCTGGCGATCGCGCTGATGGCGGCGCGGGGCCCCGGTGTCGGCAACGTGATCTTCGCGCTGTCGGTCGTCTACACCCCGCGGACCGCCATGCTCATCCGGTCCACCGTGCTCGGCATCCGCGACCTCGACTACGTCCACGCGGCGCGGGCGCTCGGGCGACGCGATCTCGCCATCGCGGCCCGCCACATCCTGCCGAACTGCGTCGGGCCGTTGCTCGTGCAGGGGAGCTTCATCTTCGCCTACGCGATCCTCGCCGAGGCGATCCTGGGCTTTCTGGGCGTCGGGGTGCCGCCCTACGTCCCGTCGTGGGGCAACGTGATCGCGGGCGGGAAGAACGTGATCCGCGAGGCGTTCTGGGTGAGCCTCTTCCCGGGCCTCGCGCTGACCCTCTCGGGCCTCGGGCTGAACCTCCTCGGCGACGGGCTCCGCGACACGCTGGACCCCCGCCTGCGCGTCCCGTAGCGGGCGACGTTCCTTTATTGACTTAACTATTTATCCGATAGATGATCGGCGTCTGGAGGGACGGCGGTGGCGACACGGACGCGGGGCCCGGAGCGCGCGACGGGGGAAGCCGAGCGGGTGCTGGACCTTCTGAACTCGCTCGGCAGCACAACGTTCCGGCAGCTCCTGTGGCAGCGGGCGTCGGAGCTCGATCTGACCTACGCGCAGTCGCAGGTCCTCTTCTACGTCGCCGAGCACCCCGGCGCGCACATGGGCGACGTCGCCAAGGCGTTCGGCGTCACGCTGCCGGCCGTCACGCACATCGTCGACCGTCTCGAGCAGAAGGCGTTCCTCGTCCGCGGGGACCACCCGGCCGACCGGAGGATCTACATGCTCGACCTGACGCGGGCGGGCAAGGCGCTCGTCGAGGAGCTCCAGGCGATGCGCCTGCGCGGCATGGAGGGCGTCCTGGCGCGGATGTCGGTCCACGACCGGCGGCGTGTCGTCATCGGTCTCGAGGCGCT
>Ga0209469_1000366_pt1 | contig 28144 bp, 28 predicted proteins | sample GraSoiAngelo_123_FD_185880 | JGI IMG/M metagenome (GOLD analysis project Ga0209469, IMG submission 185880) | Grasslands soil microbial communities from the Angelo Coastal Reserve, California, USA - 14_0927_02_40cm (SPAdes) (version 2) | ecosystem: Environmental > Terrestrial > Soil > Grasslands ... | reverse complement strand
CTGGACAACACCAGCGAGCCCCCGCTAAGGAGCGCGCGCAGAAAAATCTGCAGGCCGCCATATCGCCGGATGTCGTAGAAGGTGCTCCACACCGCGGAGCCGGCCAGCGTGTGGCCCTCTCTGATCGCGCCCGCCAGGCTCGCCAACGTGTGCACGACCAGCTTCGGCGGGCCGGTCGTCCCGGACGTCAGGAGGATCCACTCCGTTTGATGGCCTCCCCGGCGCTCGGCATCGGTGGGCGCGAGCCGCGGGCGACACGGGACGACGACCCCCACGCCGGGACCGCTGGTCGGCGGCACCGCCCCATCGGACACGAGGGCATCCACCGCCGCGGTCGTGACGATGTGCGACAGATGCTCCGAAGGCAGATCGGGCGGGCCAAGAACGAGCCGTCGGACGACGCCATCGAGCTCGACGAGCGCCAAGGCCGCCGTCAGTTGATCGCTGGTGGCGATCAGGACGGAACGGCCGCGCAGCTCCTCGAGCCGACCCCCGAGGCTCGAGCCCCGGACCAGCTCGCCCAGCGTGACGCTCGCTTCGGCTCCCCACAGCGCACGGTCGGCCAGGTGGCCGGCGGCGCTCGACGAGCTCCAGAGCGAGCGGTCGTCAGGGTGCGGCATCTTCGTAAAACTTAATGAAGTCGCCCAGGGTCACGGGAAAGTCGTCGTCTTTGGCGCTGAACGGGTCGACGCCGAGCGCATCCTCGAGACGCGCGACGATGATGGCGAGGCACAGCGAGTCGAGACCCGAATCCACGAGCACGAGATCGTCGGAGAGCGGCCCCAATACCTTGTTCTGCTCCTTGGCGACCTGCTCGAACTGAGAGAGGACCTTGGACCTCACCGACACCGTCTTGACCCTCATCGTAACCCTCCGACGCCTGCCGCGGGATACACGATGTTTCGGATCAGCACCCGAAGGCGCTCGACACCCTCGAGGAGCTGCGTCGCAGGCGGCAGAGGGTCGTCCGTGAGCGCCATTTCCCCTTCGAGCGCGCGGAAGAGCTCTTGCGTATGGACGACATCGCAGACGCCGTGCACGTCCGTATACTCGCGCTCCGCCGAGCCCTGGCATCTGGCGAGCTCCGCCAAGTAAGGCATGAACCGGGTGATCCAACCCTCGAAGAAGGCCATCATGAGCAGGAGCTTCACCGCCGAGAGCTGGGCCACGAACAGGCGGACGTTCTGCAGATTCCGATGGACCGCCAGCGCGTCCACATCCGTCGGCACGGCGTTGGCGGCGATGGCGAACTTTCGCAGCATCCCAGGGTGGTTGTCGCGTACCTCTTCGAGGAGGTTGTCCCGGATGATCGCGTGGGCTTCGTCTGACGCGACGGCGAGATACGCGGCGGTCATCCAGTAAATGAAGTTCCCTTCGAGCACTGCGGTGTAGCGGGCGATGATCCCGCGCCGCTCGTCGGCCGAGAGCTGTTGAGTGTTGGGGAACGAAGCGAGCAGCTCCTGGCTTGTGCGGTCGATGTGCTCCTGGAGTGGCACGATGCTCGATTGCTTGGGAGTGATAGTGGTTTTCATACGAGTTGAGGACTTTCTCCGCTGCGTCAGCGGCTAGCAAGGATTTGGAAACGCCTCTGTCGTGCTGCGATCACTCGATCGATGACTGTTCGAGGGAGTGTCTGGCGCGCGATCCTCTTGGCGACGGCGGTCAGTCGCTGGGTACGCCGGTAGAGCAACTCGGGCGCCCCCCGTGGATACACCTCGAGGGTGGCCAGGTGGCGAACCTCGCGCGCCCAGCGGAACTTGTACGCCTCGTCGCCGCGGAGGAAGTCGTACTCCTCGGCGCCTTCGGCGATCGCGCTCTTGATCGTCAGGCCGACCGTGATCAGGCCGACGGCGTGCCGCCCGTAGGCGGGATCGAAGCCGGTCTGGACGAAGTAGAACGTTCGACCGTATCGGAAACCGTAGAGCGAGGCGACCGGCTGTCCATCGAGCCACAGCACGAACAGCCTGAGCCAGCCACGCTCGAGCGTCACCCGGCTGACCTCGTCGTGAAACGCGACGAGATCAGCGGTGTGGAGGGCGTCGGACCCTCCAAGGTTCTGCCAGCGAAGGTTGTGCAGTCTCACGAGGTGCACCATGAACTCACGGCGCTGGGGTTCCGAGCTCGCTGGCTCGAGGCGGACACTGAATTTCTTGGTCAGGTTCTTGAGCAGTCTCAAGAAGTCGTTGCGCGGCTTCGACTCGAGTGTCCCGAGGTAGGACTCCCAGGTGTGTCCCGACAAATCGATGAACGGGCAGACGGCGGTCGGGGTCTCCAACATCCGCCATCGACGCTGGGTGAGCGCTCGAGAGAGCGCGGCGGCGGCACAACCGGCCCGTCTGACGCTGGCCAGCTCGAGCGCGAGCCGCGCGTCGGCGAGATACTGGGCGAGTGCCGGAATCGCGTCTGCCTCCCAGCCGCGCCTGACGATCACGTCCAGGTAGTCCGAGCTGAGCCGATCGGCACCCAGAAACTCGACCGAACGGAGCGGCAGGACGCCGGCCACCCGGCGGGCGCGCAGACTCAGGGGGGCGATGGCGACGAGCCGGCCGCCCTGACGGGCGACGAGGAGGAAGAGCCTCCGGTCTCCAGCGAGGTGCGTCCACCAGGCGTAGAGCCACTCCCACGTCAGGAAGAAGGAGTCCGCGAGACTGGCCGCCAGGAGCTCGTCCCACTCCTCCCGGAGGGCCTGGAACGCAGCCGGGTCCTCGATCCGCTGGACCACGATCGTCTTCGCCGCGACAGGGGTCATGCGCATGCCGAGCCGCCGAGCGGCTCCGTCCCGCGATGGTCGAGCGCGCATCTCCTGGTCCAGTCGAAGACGCCATTCACATAGCAGCTCAGGGTCGCGGGCGAAAAGCGCAACGCGGCGTCCACGGTCGCATGCTCCCAGAGGAGCCTCCGCGGCACGGTCAGCAGCGGGTAGCCAGACTCCCGGTGGCCACACGCGGTCACCGCGAGTTGATAGCCGGCGTCCGCCACCGCGCTCACGACGGCGGAATTGAATCGCCCGTCGGGATAGGCAAAGTACCGGACCGGTGCACCGAGCCCGCGCTCGAGGTCGCGTCGGGAGCCGGCGATCTCGTCAACCGTGACGCCCGGCGCTTCGTTCGTCAGCAAGACGTGGCGCTTCGTGTGCGAGCCGATCGCGAGGCCGGCACGATGCATTTCCGAGACCTGATCCCAGCTCAGCGGACGGAGCGGCTCGAGGTCGGCCGCCTCGAGCTGGACTCGCGCTTCGAGGGCCTCGACAACGCGAGCGAGCTCCGCGTGGGGCAGGGTCTCGAGCAAGACCCGCATCGCGGTGAAAGGATCGTCGAAGACCGGCGCGCGGGCGGCAAGCCGGATGCCGTGCTCGGTGAGCTGTCGAATGAGGCCGTCGGAAGTGAACCGCGACGTGGAACGTGCGCGGGCGAGGAGGAGGTACAGCTTGTCGTACATCTGGAGGTGCGACGTTCCGGTGAGGTCCGTCACCACGAAGACGGCGGCCGGAATGCCTTTACGCACGAGGAGCGGGAACGCGTTCTCGTAGACGTCCGCATACCCGTCGTCGAACGAGACCGCCGCCACGGGTCTGTCGCATGGCTCTCCGGACGCGAGCAACCTCAGGAGCTCGTCGAAGGAGATGAAGCGATAGCGGCGACCGATCCAGTCGAGCTGGGCCTCGAACGTCCGGCGACTCACGAGCATCGCTGGAATCGAGACGCGGGCGTGTGGCTCGTAGTTCTCGACGACGCGATGGTAGCCGAGGACGAGCGGTGCGCGGTGAACGCCCGCGAGGACGGCGAACATCCGGTCGCCGCCGGTCTGGTACAGGAGCGACGCGGCCCCACTCTTGACGCGCCGGCGCAGCCTGCCACGGGCCCGAGTCCTCTCGGAATCGAGCGCGACGCCGTGAGCGGTTCCCCTCCGTGTCTGACCGAGCAGCGTCGAGTAGAATTGCTCTGTCTCGCTTACCATGTTCGGCAAAGAGAATCGCTCGGCCACGCGGCGGTGGCCCGCCTGCCCGAGTCGTGCGGCGAGCTCCCGATCCTCGAGGATCCGGGCGATCGCCTTGGCGAGGGCGGCCGAATCCCGCGGTGGGACGAGCAGTCCCGTTACTCCGTCCTCGATCGCCTCGGGCAGGCCTCCGACCTGGGTGGCCACGACCGGCACGGCGGCGGCCATGGATTCGAGCACCGCGTTGGAGAGGCCCTCGCTGAGCGATGGGAGGACCGACGCGGTGACCTCGGAGAGCAGCTCGGGGATGTCCAGCCTGAACCCCGTGAACACCACGCGCCCCTGAAGGCCGAGGCGACACAGGTGGCCCTCTAATTCGCGCAGGTAGTCCGAGTGCTGGACGATCGCGTCGCCCTTCATGGTCTCGGCGTCGCCGACCACGAGGAAACGCGCGTCCGGGAAGCCGGCGGCCACGGAGGCCGCCGCTTCGAGGAAGTACTCGACCCCCTTGAGGCGGTTGATCCGGGCGAGCATCGCGATCAGGGGTGCGTCCGCCGACACCCCAAGTTCCTGGCGCACGCCCGCTCCCGTCCGCGGGCGGCCGAAGCGCGCGAGGTCGATCCCGTTGCGAATCACCACGATCCTGGCTGGGTCATATCCCTGGCCGATCAGCCAGAGCCGGACGGCGTCGGCATTGACCAGGACGACGTTCGCCAGGCGGCATGCCACCCGGTGGGCGCGTCTCTGGTGCGGCGTCAGGAGGGCTCCGGTGTCTCGGATCGATGCCACGATGACGGGTGTGCGGGCGAGCCGGGCAGCCGGGACGGCAAAGCAGTTCGCGTGAAAGTTGTAGCTGTGGACGATCTCGATCCGATTCCGCCTCAGATACCGCGCGAACTTCACCTGCTCTCTCAGGGTGTGAGCGCCGTAGAGCCGGTGGATCCGGTACTCGGTGACGGGTATCCGACGCGCCTGGACATCCGCGAGAAACTCGCCCTCGCGCCGCATGCAGCCAAAATGGAGATCGAACCGACTCCGATCGAGCGCGAGGCTCAGGCTGGTCACGTGCCGCTCCGTTCCACCGACCTTGAAGACCGGGAGGAACTGCAGCAGCCTGATCGGGTTCGAGCCCGTGCTCGCGCGAGCCTGGAGCGTCATCGCGTCTGGACGCCAACGCGCCTCGCGTCGCCGACATCGAGACCCTGCAGGGCGATGGCGAGCCCCGCGAAGAAGTAGAAGGTGACGTTGTAGCCCCCGGGCTGGAAGTTGGCGGCGGCCAGCGCGAACGCCACGAGGCTAATCTGGAGGCCTTCGGCGAGATGGAACAGCTCACGGAACGCGGGGACCCCCGCCATTCGCCGCTGCGCGAGCACCGTGCACCTCACGCTGCTGACGACCAGGAAAAGGAACATGAGGAGCCCGGGGACTCCGAGATCGACCGCGTACTCCAGGTAGCTGTTGTGGACGACGGACCACGTGTCTCCACGTACCTGGTTGAGCCCCAGTGCGCCCATTCCGGCCCCGGTGCCGACGATCGGGTGGCGGAGCACGTACGTCGCGGCCGCCAGCATGTCGCGCGCCCGGGCCTGCGCCGACCCGGTCGAGTCCGCGCTCACGTCGGCGATGGTATCGAGGCGGTCGAGGTAGCCCGAAGGCAGGAACGGCGTCCCCAGAAGGGCGAGCACCAGCAGCGCCCAGGCGAAGCGACGCTCGGGCCGGCCGCGCAGCTTCACGAGGTACGCGAGAATGATGGTCGCGAGGGTCAGGAAGCCCGTGCGCGAAAACGTCGCGACCACGCCGGTGATACCGAGCAGAATACTGGCGAGGAGGACCCCACGCGCCACGGGCCGGCGCTCGAGCAAGAAGAGGGCAACCGTCAGCGGCAGAATCATGTTGAGGATAAGCGCAAGGTCGTTCGGGTTCTGCGTGAGCGGCGCCTCGAAGCCGACGATCCGCTTGACGTGGATGTTCATGTCGACGAACTGCCCCGTGAGGAAGTGTCGGACGGCGGTCAGCCCGATCGGACACGCGATCAAGCTCAGGGCCCAGGCGACCCGGACGAGGCGAGCCGGCGTGCACACCACACCGATGAGGAGCCAGAAGATCACGAAGGTCTTGAGATACATGTTGTGCAGGAACGCGAGACTGCCGCCCGGCCACAGAGAGAGGGGAACCATCAGGAGGGCCCACGCGCCGAGCGCGAGCGCGATCAAGAGCTCTCGCGGGGGTATCGTGAAGGGCTGGCCACGCCTGAATCGATCGACGAGGTGCGTCACGATGCCGAGCACGGCAGCGATCAGCCCGATTCGTAGCGGAGCGAGCGCGGGAAACAAGGACTGCGGCGCAAGGAACAGGATGACGGTGAGGGCCATGAGGGCCCAGAAGGGCGCCGCGCTTGGCTGCGGCGCGGATGGGTCAGTGGGCGCCAGGCTGCCAGGCGCGTCGCCGTCCTCGTCCGACGACGCTCGCCACCAGCCGGCGCGGGGCGTCAGCGTCGTCATCGGCCGGCGTGCCGCGCGTCGTGTCCCGCCCACCGGGCGGCGTCCAAGACTGTCCACAGGCCGAAACGCCCGAAGCGCATTGATCCGTCACGCCGCTCGCAGTCGTCCTCGCAGTTGGTTCTCCGGTGGTCCGATCCGGTCAGCCTCGGACTCCCCCGTCCGGCGACCGCTGAGGACGGCCCGGGCGGTCTCGAACAGGATCCGCAGCTCCAGCCAGAACGATCTGTGCTTGAGGTAGTAGAAGTCGTAGCGGATCTTCTCCATCTCCTCCTCGAGGGTGTTCGCGTAGCCGTAGCGGATCTGCGCCCAGCCGGTGATTCCCGGCCGAACCGAGCACCGTAGCGAGTAGTACGGGATCGCGTCGCCGGACAGCTCGCTCAGGTTGCGAACGGCGAGGATCATGAGCTCGAGGTTCGTCTGCGGATGCGGCCGTGGCCCCACGAGGTTCATGTCGCCCCGCAGGACATTGACGAGCTGGGGCAGCTCGTCGACTCGGAACCGCCTGAGCCACTTCCCCATCCGCGTGATCCGATCGCAATTGTCCCGCTCCCACTCGGACTTCGGCCGGCTGACCGGATGCATGGTGCGGAACTTGATCAGCTTGAAGGATCGACCGCGCAGCCCGACGCGCTCCTGGATGAAGAACACCGGGCCGCGAGAGTCGAGCTTGATCAGGAGCACGACCAGACCGAAGAGGGGTGCCAGGACGATCAGGCCGGTCACCGACGCGAGCAGGCTGAAGGCCCGCGACAGCGCGAGCTGGCGACGCGACGGATGGAAGTTGGGCGAGAAGATGACGCTGCTGGGCGAGAGCGCCTCGAGGGCGAGCTTCCCGGTCAGGCGCTCGTAGGTGTCGGCAGCGTCCTCGACCAGGATTCCGCGCGCCCGCGACTCAAGGAGCGGATAGAGCGGCAGGCGTCCGCGTCGCTCGACGAGCGCGACGACGATCCGATCGGGCCGGGCCGCCTCGATGACGCGACCGAGGTTCTCGGCGTTCTCGACCACGCCGACGATGTCGTATCGCAGGTACGGCCGCCGCTCGATCTCCTCGACAACGTGGCGACCCAGCGCGCTCGCTCCGACGATCAGCACGCGCTCGCCGCCTTGACGACGGCGCCGGACGCCGTGACAGACGCGCAGCCCGAGCAGGAAACCGACGATGATGACGAGGCCCGCCACGAGCGGGTTACCGCCGAGCGGCGCTTCAGGAACGAAGCCGTAGATCATGCTCATCGGACTCCAACGGGGCCGCTAGCCACAGTGCCCGTCCCGCGCCCACTCCATGCGCCGCGACGCCAGGTCGCACAGGATCGGGCCCAGCTTGTCAGGGGCGTGCCGGACCACCGGACCGGACTCGAGGAGATCGGCGCGAACGATCACCGGCCGCTCGCCGGGCAGCACGAAGTCGGGGTCCACAGGACTCGCGCCCTCGGCGGCATACCGGGCGTGGACCTTGCGGGGGATCGGAGTCGTGTTGACGACGACGTAATCGAGCGCCTCCGGGGCCAGGCCATGCGTGGCGAGCGCCCGCAGGTGTTGCGCGACGCCGTATCCATCCGTCTCGCCGCGCTCGGTCATCGCGTTGCACACGAAGATCCGGACCGCCGGTGAGCGCGTCATGGCCTCGGCGACGCCCCGCACGGCGAGCGTGGCGAGGAGGCTCGTGTAGAGGCTGCCGGGACCCAGGACCAGCGCATCCGCTTCGCTCAACGCCTCCAGCACTCCGGGCGCCGCGGTCGCATCGGCAGGCTCGATTCGCACGCGCCTGATCGGAGCGCCCCCGCGCGGGATCTCGGACTCGCCGGACACCGAGCGGCCATCCCGGAGGTCGGCGACCAGGTGAACCCGCTGCGTGGTCGACGGCAGGACGAGATCGTCCACACCGAGCAGCTCGGCCGCTAGCCGGATCGCGGTCACCTCGTCAGCCGCAACCATGTCGAGCGCCGTCAAGAGAAGGTTCCCGACCGGATGCTGAACCGCGCCCCCGTCGAACCGGTACTGGAGGGCGGCCGACACCTCCGGCGCCACCCGCGCCAGCGCGATCAAGCAGTTGCGGATGTCCCCGGGCGGCAGCACCCCGTACTCCCTTCGCAGGACTCCTGAGCTCCCGCCGTCATCGGCGGCCGTCACGATCGCCGTGATCCGGCAGCGCGCGGGAAGATAGCGGCGCAGCCCGGCGAGGACGACCGGCAGCCCGGTACCGCCGCCCAGGGCGACGACCGTCACGCCTTCCTCCACGGTCGGCGCCGCCCAGCCTTGGACGACGGTCCCGCGTACACGTCGTAGTAGCCGGGGTGGTGCGAGTCGTTGCCGTTGAACACGAGGCCCATCACCTTCCCCGGGTCAATCAGGTCCAGGGTCTCGGCCAGCGCGCCCCGCGGCGTACGGTGCGCCGCGACCACGACGAGAAACCCGTCGACGCACTTCGCGATGAGCCGGCAGTCGGGGACGGGAACGAACGGCGGCGTATCGAGGACGATAAAGTCGTAGCGCTGTCGCGCTTCGTCGAGCAGCGCCTCGAGCCTCGGGGACTTGAGCAGCTCGTAGGGTGCGACGGCGGGCCTGCCCGCGGGCAGCACCGAGAGGTTGAAGTGCGGGAGATTCTGCACGACATCGTCGAGCGTGAGACTCGAATCCAGGAGCGCGTCCACGCAGCCGTGCTTTGCGCCGCCGAGGCCGAGCCGGTGCGCCACCATGGGCCGGCGAAGATCCATGTCCGCCAGCAGGACGCGGGCGTGCGTGGATTGCGCGAGCGACCCCGCGAGGTTCATGGCGGTCGTCGTCTTGCCGTCGCCGACCCCCGCGCTCGTCAGCGCCAAGATCTGGAGGTTGGCGCCCTTCCGCAGCGTCTCCACCACGTGACGGAGCACGCGGTACTGCTCGGCCTCGTACGACGTGGGGTCGAACAGGCTGACGAGGTGCTCCGCGGCGCGACGGGGGCGATCGACCGCGAGCCGGGTCGCCGCGGCCGGCGCTTCGACCACCGGCGCCTCGACGCGCGCTGGCGCGCCCGGCTCCACCCCGGCGGATGGTGAAGCCGGGCGCAGCGTCGCGGACTGGTCGGCCGGCGCGGGCGACGCGGACGCCCGCGTCCGGGGCGCAGGCTCCCGCTGAGATCGCTCGAGCGCTTCGAAGAATTTGCTCATCGCCAGAACAGGTCGCGCACGTAGCGCGCGAGTGTGAGGAGCTGCTCGGCTTCGAATCGCACCGGCAAGACGGCGACCCCGGCCAGCACCGCGGCCGCGACCGCGCCCAAGACCCAGCGCTCATGCGCTCTCCTGGCGGGCGACGGCGACCGGTGCGCCGGACGGCGGGGCCCACCCTCGAGCGCCTCGATCGCCTGGTCGACGACATCGACCTCGACCCGTCGCCGCTGGTCGGCGTAGCCGATCACGAGGCAGTGATCGCAGAGAATGTTGACGCGCCGCGGGATCCCACGCGAGTACGCGGCGATCCGGGCCTGAGCCCGGTCGCTGAAGAGGTCACCGTCGTGGGCACCCGCTACGCGGAGACGGGTCTGGATATAATCGCGAACCTGCGCATGCGACAAGGGAGGAAGGCTGCACTGCAGCTCGACCCGTTGCTGGAGCTGCCGAAGCTCGGGGCGGTTGAGCTTCTCCCGCAGCTCCGGCTGGCCCACGAGCAGGATCTGCAGAAGCTTCTCGGTCGGCGTCTCGAAGTTGGAGAGCAGGCGGATCCGTTCGAGTGTGGCCACCTCGAGGTTCTGGGCTTCGTCCAGCACCAGCACGGTGCTCTGGCCAGCGCGTCGCCGGTCGAGCAGGACGCGGCGGAGGGCGAGGAGTCGTTGGGCCGGTGAGCTCCCGGGCGCCGGCGCTCCGAGCTCCTCCAGCGTGTACTCGAGCAACCCGTCGAACGAGAGCATCGAGTTGAACACGTACGCGACCGCGGCCGTGCCGTTGAGGCGCTCGATGAATGCGTGGAGGAGGGTGGTCTTGCCGGTTCCGATCTCCCCGGTCAACACGAGGAACCCGCGGCTCTCCTGGACGCTGTACACGAGCTGGGCCAACGCCTCGCGGTGTCCCGGCGTGAGGTAGAGGAACCTCGGGTCGGGCGTCGAATTGAACGGTCGCTCTTTGAGCTCGTAAAATCCCAGATACATCGGCTCAGGCCCTCAACGGGTCCATCTCAGGACGCGCCCCGCGACAGGAGACGGACCAACTGATCGTTCCCGTGCGCCAGGTGGTACGACGCCGCCACGATGAGCGCCAGACCGAGCGCGACCGAGGCGGTCGCCAGCCAACGCTGACGCGCCTGGCGGGTCATGTCCACGTCGCTGACGATCGTCGGGATACTCGCCAGCACCGGCACCCGCGTGAAGGCGCGGAGATCGTCGAACGTGTGGAAGGACGTATCGAGGTGCTCGGCCAGCGCCGCCGCGGCCCCCGCCCCGACGAGGGCCAGCAGCACGCCGAGGACGGCGAGTCTGAACCGGTTTGGCGCCGCGGGCTGCTTCGCGGTAAGCGCAGAATCCAGGACCCGGAACTGCTCGCCCTGGCGGCTTTGCTCCATGCTCTCTGCGAGTTGGGCATCCTCGTACCGCTTCAGCAGCGAAGCGTAGCTCTCCCGGGCCGTCTCGAAGCCTCGCGACAGCTCCTGGAACTCTTGCTCACGCTGCGGGGCGTTCTCGACCCGTCGCTGGTACATCTCGATCTGACGCCGGAGGCGCTCCTCCTCGGTCTTGAGCGACTTGATCTCCCCATCGATCTGGCTGAGTGCCGTCTTCCACGGGGCGACGGGGGGATCGCCGCGGCCGGCAGTGGCGTCCGCCCCAGGATTCTCGGCCAGCTCACGCTCGAGCGCAGCGATCTCCCGCGTCACGCGAACGACGTCCGGATACTTGTCGCTGAAGTTCGTACGCAGTTCCACCAGCTCCCGTTTCAGCTTGGCGAGCTTCGTCGCCGCGCTGTCGGGGACTCCCACGACGCCGGCTGCGCCCGACTCGGCCAGCTGCTTCAGCAGCGCCGACCGCTGATCCATCGCACGAAGCAGGTTCGCGCTGTTCAGGTGGACTTGGCCCTGGAGTCGCTCGACGGTGGCCGCGTTCACGCCCATCTGCTGGGGAAGCTCGCCGATGTGGCGCGTCCGGAAGTCCCGAACCCGCACGTCCTGCTCGTCGAGCCGCTTCTTCGCCTCATCGAGCTGGACCTTCAAGAACTGGGTCGTTTGCGACGCTTGCCGCTCGCGGATCTTCGAGTTTTCCTCGACGTAGAGGGACGCGAGCATGTTGGTGACCCGTGCCACCGTCTCTGGGTCGCGCCCCCGGTAGCTGAGATCGAACGCGACGGTGGCGCTCCGCCCGCTCATCTGTTCGACCCCCTTGAGCACGAGCTGGATGTCGCGCCGCATTTTCTCGACGGCCACCTCGATCGGCGATCGCTTCGTCAAGTCCGGGTAGAGGCCAAAGCGCGTGATCAACTCCTCGAGCCGCGCGCGGCTCAGGATCTCCTGGCTGATCGTCTGGAGCCTGGTCTCGAGCTCGCCGGTGATCGACGTGCGCACGAACGTCTCGGGCACCTGGTGGCGTTCCACGAGCACGGTGGCGGTCGATTTGTAGATGTCGGGCAGGAACGCCGCGAGGCTGCCCACCGCGGCAACGATCACCACGAAGAGGACGACCGCGAGCCACTTCCGCCGGCTCCACACCTCTAGCGTCAGCTCGAATGCGGAGCCTCGGGTCGCGCGATCCGCCATCGTCTGGCCCTCTCCCCGGCCCGCCTACGGCACGACGACGATGTCGCCGGGCTGGAGGAAGAAGTTCTCCTGCTCGCCGTCTGCCGCGATGACCTTGTTGTAATTGAAAGGAAGTCGCTTCGCGGTCGTTCCGTTGAACCTGAGGACGAAGATTCGTGCGCGAGAGGCGAAGTCGCTGAACGGACCCGCCTGGGCGAGCACGTCCAGCACGGTGGCCCGGCTCTTGAGCTCGTAGCGGCCCGGAGTCTTGATCTCGCCGATCACCGAGACCTTGAAGCTGTGCACCTCGCGGACGATGACCGACACCTCGGGGGTCGGCATGTAGTCGGCGAGCCGCTTCGCGAGCACCTCCCGCAGCTGGGACGGCGTGAGCCCGGCCGCCTGCACGTCGTTCAACAGGGGAAGGGAGATCTTGCCGTCCGGCCGGACCGGCACGGCGCGGCTGATCGCGGTGTTGTTCCACACCGCGATATCGAGCAAGTCCTCGGGCCCGATCGTGTACTGGCCGTCGACCGCCGCGGCCCCAGCGAGTCCCTTCGGCGTCTCCTCCGCCGCCGTGAGGCTGGTGACGATCAGCGGCATGACGAGCATCGCGATCATGAGCGACTTGTGCCAGGCCATGATGCTCACCCTCGTGCAGCCTACGCCGGCGCTACCCAGGTGCAGTCCACGTGCGCGGCGACGCTGCGCCGCAGGAGGTCGACCGACACCACCAGGAGGCCCCGGTTCGGCTTGCTCCGTACGAGAATGCCTTCCACGTCCGTCAGCGGCCCGCGCGTGATCCGCACCCGCTGGCCCTGCCGCAAGTAGGGATACGGCAGGGCGGGAATCCGGGCATCGACGATCCGACGAATCGTGTCGATCTCTCTGTCGGGAATCGTCGTCAGCCGGTCCCAACGCTCGCCCAGAACCTGAACCAGCCCCCGCGCTTTCACGACCTCGACGTAGCTCGCCTTGTCCATCGCGGCGCGGAGAAAGACGTAGCCCGAGAACATCGGCACCCGGATGAGGTGTCGGAGCCCGCCGCGTCTCGACCACTGCTCGATCTTCGGCAGGAGGAGGTCGAACCCTTTCGCCGCGAGCTGGTCGTGGACCAGCTGCTCGCAGTGGCTCCGCGTCCACAACGCGTGCCAGGCCACCGACGAGCGCGGGGCGCGGTCGTCGTGGATGCCGGCGGCGTCGTGAATCGGAAGAACCAGCTCGGTCGTCACTGCTGCAGTGTTCATCGGACAGGCTTCGCCCCCTTTGGTTCAACGCTCCCTTTCGGGACCGAACCACACAGGTTCGTCGTCATCATCTTTTCGCGGCCGGGGTTCGCCTGGCGAACGCGCCCGACCGCCTATGCAACCGTCGGTGCGCGCTTCATCTGGCCCGCGGGGTGCTCTCCGCGCGGGTGTACGCAAGATCTTCAACCTTAGAGCGCCCCCTCGAGCGCGACCGGTTGGTGACCCCACGCCCGAGGAAACGAGGGCTCGGAGACGGCGTGAGCGCCGCGTCCGCCGAGAGGGCGCCCCGTGTTCGTCCCGGGTGCTCGAGCCGCCCCGCGTCCTGTTTGCCGAAGTACCCGCCGATTCCGCACATACCCTTGGCCGTTTTTCTCGCTCGCTTCTGCCCTTAACGGTAGGTCGAGGGGCGCCTCCCCTCAATTCAGTGAACCCCCAAAAGCGGACAGGAAATCACCTGCCTAGGGGCTCCGGTATTCTCCCCGGAGGGGGGCGAACGACAGAAACGACAGATCAGACCTGGATCAGACCCAGGCGAATCGCGTATCGGACGATGCCGGCGGTGTTCGGGGTGTCGAGCTTCTTCATGATTCGGGTTCGGTGGGACTCGACGGTCTTGGCGCTGATCCCGAGGAGTTTGGCGACCTCCTTCGTCGTCTTGCCCTCCGCGACAAGCTGCAGCACCTCGCGTTCCCGCGGCGTCAGCGGATCGGCGGGCAGCGCCGACTTGGCCAGGTAGGCCTGGACCAGGGTGCGCGAGACCCGCGGGCTCAGGTACACCATGCCCGACAGGACCTCGTGGATCGATCGGATCAGATCCGCGGGCGCCTGGGTCTTGACGACGAACCCCTTGATACCCATCCGGAGCGCTTCGAGGACGTAGTGGTCATCCGTGTGCATCGTCAGGAGGATCACCTTCGTCCGCGGGCACACCTGCATGATCTCGCGCGCCGCGCCGATGCCGTTCAGGAGCGGCATTCCGTAATCCAGCACGGCCACGTCCGGGCACGTCTCACTGGCGAGGCGGATGGCCTCCTGACCGTTCGCCGCCTCGCCGATCACCTCCAACCCCTCCCGTTGCAGGAGGAGTCGCAGGCCCTGCCGAACGATCTCGTGGTCGTCGGCCAAGAGGATGCGCGTTGGCATCTTGGTAAAAGTCTAGCGGTGGAAGATGTCCGGAAAATCCGGAAAGCGCCTCAATTCAGACCAGGAAAATACCTAATCCGGCCCTCGGGGACCTGCGTAGGGGGGGTTAGGGCTGGATCAGGCCCCGCCGAACCGCGTACCGGACCAGGCCGGCGGTCTCATGGATGTTGGTCTTCTTCATGATCCGTGTCCGGTGGGATTCCGCGGTCTTGAAGCTGATCCCCAGGAGTTTCGCTATCTCTTTCGTGGACTTACCTTCCGCGACAAGCTGCAGCACCTCACGCTCCCGGGCCGTCAAGGGGTCGGGCGGGACCTCCGACTTGGAGAGGTACGCCTCGACCACCGCCTGGGAGATCCCGGGGCTCAGGTACATCATCCCTCGCAGCACCTCGTTGATCGCCCGCACCAGATCCCCCGAAGCCTGGGTCTTCACAACGTAACCCTTGACCCCTGCCTGGAGCGCCTCCAGGACGTAGTGGTCGTCCGTGTGCATCGTCAGGAGAATCGCCTTCGCGCGGGGACAGGTGTGCAAGATCTCCCTGGCGGCCCCGAGTCCGTTCAGGAGCGGCATCGCGAAATCGAGGACGGCCACATCCGGGCACCGCTCTCGCGCCACGCGGACCGCCTCCTGACCGTCGCCGACCTCGGCGACAACCGAGAACCCTTCGTGCTCGAGCAGGGCCTTGAGACCCTGGCGCACGATCAGGTGGTCATCGGCGAGGAGGATCCGCGTCGGCACCGCCTGCCTCCACAGGCACGGAGATGATCAGCTCGGCGCCCTTTCCCGGGGCCGAGGCGACGTTCAAGGTACCTCCGACCGCGTTCAGCCGCTCCTGGATCCCGATGAGGCCCAGGCCGCGCACTCCCCGTCGCGCCTGCACCGCGAGGACGTCGAACCCCGTGCCGTTGTCATGGATGGAGCAGCGCAGCAGACGCCCGTCACGCACGAACCGGATCGTCACGTGGCTCGCCTGGGCGTGCTTCGTCACGTTGGTCAGCGCTTCCTGGACGATGCGGTACAGGGCGGTCTCGGTCGGCGCGGGCATGCGCTTGCCCGGCGCGCCCTCGACGACGATCTGCAGCCCCGTCCGCCGCGAGACGCCGTCGGCGAGGAATTCGATCGCCGGCTGGAGGCCGAGATCGTCGAGGATCGTCGGCCGTAGCTCGTGAGAGAGGTGTCGCAGCTGCTCTTCGATCTTGGTCAGGAGCCCCCGCACGTCATCCAGACGCCGGGAGGTGTGGGGCGGCAGGTCGCGAGCGACGTCGGCCAGCCCGATGTGGACGGAAGCGAGCAGCTGGCCCGCCTCGTCGTGGAGCGCGTGCGCGATCCGCTTGACCTCCTCCTCCAACGCCTCGTTCAGCCGCCGCAGCGCCTCCTCGGCACGCTTTCGATCGGTGATGTCGCGGGCGACCCCCAGGACGCCGACGACGCGTCCGTCCTGGGTCTGGGGCGTCGCCGTGAACTCCCCGGGAATGTAGGCGCCCGACTTGGCGCGGATGCGCAACTCGAACGTCGGCGGGACCCGGCTCGCCAAGACGACCTGCAAGAGCGTCACGGCGCGCGGGAGATCGTCCGGATGGACGAGGGGCGAGAACTCTTTGCCGATCCACTCGGCGCGGAGCCAGCCGGTGATGGTCTCGAACACCGGATTCAGGGACTTGATCTTCCCGTCGATCGACAGCGTGTAGATGACGTCGCGGGCGGTGTCGACCAGGTTCCGATAACGCTGCTCGGACTCCCGCAGCGCCGTGTTGACCTCCTGGACCCGGCGGTGGGACATCTCGAAGGGCAGCAGGCTCTCGACGAAGAGCTTCTGGGCCATCCGGAGGATCCGCGTCCCCTCCTTCGTGGTCCGGGCTCGCACGAGACACTTCAGCAGCGCGCGCTGCTGAAGCGTCGCCACGTCGAGCATGCCGAGGCCCTTCTTGAGCGTCTTCCGCCCGAGCTCGTACGCCTCCTGCAGCGCCGCCTCACCGCGTCCGGCCAGGTAGTCCTCGAGCGCCCGGTCGTACTCGTCCGCCAGCTCGCGGAGCTCCGGGTTCATGGCGCCCCGCCCAGATACCGGGCGACCAGGACGAGCGCGTCGTCGGTCTTCGTGCCCCACTCTGCGAGGATGCGATCGGCGAGCTGCTGCGGCGACTCGCCGTGGGCGAAGTTCGCGAGGGCGAAATTGCTTCGGACACCGTCGGTCGCGAGGATCAGCGCGTCGCCCCGCATCATCGGGAGGATCGCGGCGAGGAGCGCCGGCAGACGCCCGCCGACGACGCCGCCCCGCAGCAGGAGCGACTCACGACGCGGGCTCACCGAGGCCTGCGCGCGCAGCAGCACGCCCTCGACGTTGCCGACGCCGACCCACGTCATGGTCTCGGCGCGCGCGTCCAGCGCGGCGACGCTCATGACCACACCACGCGTGCCGGCGAGACTCTGATGGCAGCTCTTGATGAGCGTGATGATCGGCTCTTGCGCGTGACGCTCGAGCGATCGCACCGCGGCTTTCGCCGCCTCAGCGGCGTCGGCGCCGTGGCCCAGGCCGTCCACGACGGCCACGAGCACGCCGTCCGGTGCCGGTGTGACCAGGTACCGGTCGCCGGACTCGGTCTGCCCGGGCAGGACCAGCTCGGCGACGGCCCACTCGATCACCCCGGTGCTTACCGTTTCCATTTTCGGGCCGTCACCGTCGTGCCCTTGCCGAAGTCGGAGGAGATCTCGAATTCGTCCATGAGCCGCCGGACACCAGGCAAGCCGAGTCCGAGGCTCCCGGACGTCGAGTACCCGTCCTGCATGGCCAGCGTGACGTCGGGGATCCCGGGCCCGTCGTCCGTGGCGACGACCTCGACTCCGCGCCTCCCGTTGTCGTCGATCAGGCGGAGGATGATCTCGCCGCGCACCGCGTAGCGGACGATGTTCCGTGCGAGCTCCGAGATCGCGGTCGCGACGACGGCCAGGTCGGTCGAGGGGAACCCGCACTGCGCTGCCAGCTCCCGTCCCTTCTGGCGGGCAGCGACGATGTCGGAGTCGGAATCTATCGACACTCGCACTTCATCAGCGATGAGTGCGAACTTCATGCCCAGGGCCCTTCCCCTTGCGATCAAGGTATGCGAGGCCCTCTTCGAGGTCCAACGAGGTCGCCACGCCCTCGAGCGTGAGGCCCAGCTTGACCATCGAGAAGGCCACTTCCGGCTGGATCCCGACGATGACGGTCTCGGCTCCGCGCAGTCGGATCATGTGCGCGACGTCGCGCAGGGTACGGGTCGCGAACGAGTCGATCACGTCGAGCGCCGTCACGTCCACGATGACGCCGCGTGCCCGGACCACACTGACCCGCTCGACGAGGGTATCGCGCAGCTGCTTCAGGTCCTCGTCCGTGAGCGCGGACTGGACCGTCGCGATCAGATACGCGCCCTGCTTGAGGATCGGAACCTGCACGGTTCCTCTCTCCCCGCGCCTACGCGGGCTCCGCGGCTGACTCCCGCGTCAGGACAACCTTGTACCCCAGGAGCCGCTCGGCCTCTTCGATGCCGCCCTGGAGGTCGCCAACCGTGTTCATCTTCCCGAGGTCCACTCCGATATTAACAAGGGTCTGGGCGATTTCGGGCGACAGACCGGTGACGATGACGGTCGCGCCGAGCAGCCGGGCGGCCTCGACGGTCTGGACCAGATGGTTCGCCACGGGCGAGTCGATGTAGGGCACGCCCGTGATGTCCAGCACGACGACCTTGGCGCGGTTGGTGCGGATCCCGCGGAGCAGCTGCTCGGTCAGCTGCCGCGCGCGCTGGGGGTCGATGACGCCGATGATCGGCAGGATGAGCAGGCGCTCGCGGACCTGGAGCACCGGGGTCGACAGCTCGCGGATCGCCTCCTGCTGCTCGCGGATGATGCGCTCGCGCTCCTGGACGAACCCGACGGCGACTGTGATCGCGATGCGGTTGGCGGCGGGCTCGTACGCGTCGAGGATGCGGTTGAGCTTGGTGAAGTCTTCGTGGTACTTCGCGAACAGCGAGCGCGCGAGCACGTCGCGGAGGAGCAGCACGATACCGACGACCTCGTGCGTCTCGACGCCTCGCGGAATGATGCGTTCCGAGAGGTTGCGCGCGTAGGCTTGCAGGGCTTCGTACGTCCCCGTCTCGAGGGCCTCGACGTAGTTGTCGTACACCGAAGTCGCCTCGGCGAAGATCTCCTCTTTCGTCATCGCCGTCAGCAGCTTGGCCTCGGTGATGAGCCGGGCCCACTCTTCGCGCAGCTGAGCGCGCTGCTGCCTGAGGTGCGCCACCAGCTCGCGTAGCAACGAGGCCGTGGACTCGAGGCGGGGCTCGGTCGCGGTCGCTAACTTCCGGCTGTCATTCATCGGGCACCTCCTGCCTGCTCACTGAGACATGGGTCCATGTCCAGAGTCTACCCGGAGCACTCTAAGGTCTCTACCTGAAAGGCCCTATCAGGTAATTACCTGATTGTACCCGGGAATTCACCCGAATTCTCACGGTCAAGCGTCGCGGCGAGCAAGTAACGGCAGCGCCCCACCGCCAGGCTCGCTCGACTTTTCCAGATCAAGCATCTCGGGCACATGCGGAGCCGAATCCGTCAGCTCGAGCCGTTTGACGCGTTTCATGCGGGCGATGATGTCCTCGATCCGCCAGGTGCCCTCCAGGATCTCTTCCACTCGCGCTCGCTCCTGAGCGTCGAGCGTCCCGTCCAACAGCTGCGCCTGGCCCATGATCACGGCCAGCGGATTGTTGATCTCTTGGGCCGCCGCTGCCGCGAGGCCCGCGACGTACCGCAGAGCATCCCGCTCCCGCACGGCCGCCTCGGCCTGCTTCTTGTGGGTGATGTCCCGGGCGATCGCCGAGGCGCCGACGATCCGCCCCGCCGCGTCCAGGGTCGGGGACACCGTGATGGACACGTCGATCCGGCGCCCGTCCCGCGTCACCCGGACCGTCTCGTAGTGATCCATCCGCTCGCCCCGGGCGAGCCGCGCGAGGATCGTCGGCAACTCGTCCCGAAGCTCCGGCGGGACGATGACCGAGATCGGTCGCCCCACGACCTCGTGGGCCGGGTACCCGTAGAGCCGCTCGGCGCCCCGGTTCCAGGTCGCGATGATCCCGTCCAGCGTCTTGCCGATGATCGCGTCGTCCGACGACTCCACGATCGCGGCGACGCGGGCCAGCGCCGCCTCGGTCTCCCCGTGCGTCTTGACGATCGCCGCCAGGAGCAGCGCCACGATGGCCATCGTCCCCATGAACGTCTGGAGCAGCAGCAGCGACTCGTTCTGCGTGTACCGGACGAAGGGCCCCGAGCCGTCGAGCGTGCCCCAGTTCGCGATCACCGAAAGGAGAGCGACGCACGTCGCCGCCTCGCGCGCGCCGAACCGGAACGCGGCCACGACGAGCGGCAGGATGCAGAGGAACGTGAGGGGATAATCCCACCCCCACGACAGGCCGCCGAACACGACCCAGCCGGCCAGGACAACGGAGCCGATCAGCGACGCGAGCTCCAGTGCCCCCGCTCGCGTCAGACGCAGCGCGCGGTCCATCCCCCAGAGGATCAGCACCGGGGCCACCACCAGCGCGCCCGCCGCGTCCCCGAGCCACCACGTGAGCCAGATCGCCCCGAATCGCTCCCAGCTCGCGTCGCCCCCGAGCGACAGACTCGTCACCCCGATCGTCGCGCACACGGCCGTGCTGCCGAGGCCGGCGAGCGCCGCGAACATGAGGATGTCTCGCGCCCGATCGAAGACTCGCCGACCGTTCGCGAAGCGCTTGACGAGGAAGGCGCCGAGGAGCCCTTCGAGCGTGTTGCCGCCGGCGATCCCGAGCGACGTCCAGACGGATCCGGCCGTCGTGACGTTCACCAGAAACGCGCCCAGGAACAGCGCCGGCCAGACACGGTATCCGAGCAGCAGCGTCGCCGCCAGGGCGATGCCCGTCGGCGGCCACACGGGCGAGGCGCTCGCATGGACGAAGGCGAGCGCCAGCCCGAGCTTCCCCGCGACGACGTAGACACCGCCGAGCACCAGAAGTCCCCACGGCATGAGGCGAATCCGGCGCGGGCTCATCCACTCGAATCTAGGCGCGACCCCACGCCCGTCCTATCCGCAGTTTGCCTGATTCCCCTCGCGGAGAACCCCCTCATTGTTCCGTCATCCTGTCACTCCATCCCGTCGCTTCGTTGACTCCATCCCGGACGCAGAGCTAGATTGGACCGGGACCGATCGCGCCGTGGCTTTTCGACCCGCCTCCCAGTGGCTGCTGTCGCGCTACGCCTTGGCCGTCACCCTCGCGGTACTGGCGGTGCTGGCGAGCGTCGAGCTTGCCCCGCGGTGGAACCCGCGCCACCTCCTGTGGCCTTGCTATCCCGCCGTCATGTTGAGCGCCTGGTTCGGCGGCTTCGGCCCCGGGCTCGTCACGACGCTCCTCTCAGGGCTCGCGATCGCGTACCTCGACCTGCCGCCGACTCACTCGCCGATGACCGGGGATCTCGGAGACCTCATGGGGTTCGTCCTGTTCGTGAGTGTCGGCGTCCTCCTGAGCGGCCTGAACGCGCAGCTCCTCGATGCGAGGCGTAGCGTCGAGGCCGTGACCCGTCAGCTCGAGCGCGAGGCCGACGAGCGGAAGACGGTCGAAGCGGTGGCGGCCAAGCTCGTGACGTTCGTGGACGAGCTACAAGCCTCGGTCGAGCGCTACCGGGAGCAGGTCGGGAGTCTCGCCGGGGTGTTCCGCGCGCGGCGCGACGGACGCATCGTCGAATGCAATGACCTCTTCGTGCGCCTCCTCGGCGCCTCCTCGGCCCGGCAGATCCTGGCCATGAACATGAAGGATCTCTTCCTCGATCAGGCGCACTGGCAGGAACTGGCGGGCACGCTGACGCCGGGCGTGGTGGTCAGTAACCGGGAACTGCGTTGGCGGCGTGACGACGGCGCGCCACTGAGAGTTCTCGCCACCCTCCGTGAAGCCGACGGCTTCCTCGAGGGCGTCGCGATCGCGGCGGTCGCTTCGGATCTCGTCTGAGCGGCTACGTCACCTAGTGCCGCACCAGAGCCCAGCCGTACGTTTGGAGGTCCTTGGTGAGGTCTCGTTGGCGCCGCTCCGTGAGGCGGCGCCTGTCGGACCCCACCCGCTCGAGGCTTTGCCGACGTTCCTCCATCCGGCGGTCGAGGAGCACGTCCACGGTCTCGGTGCCGAAGACGTGCTTCAGGTATGTGAATCGAGATGGTTCCGTACGGGAGACGATGAGGAGCAACCGTGCCACGTGCTGCCTCCCCCGGGGGCTAAGGGCCCCCTTTCACCATCCGCGGCTGTCGTGCCTGGGGTGTCCGACAACGCCGGCGCTGGAACGCACCGAGGAGCGAAATCGCCCTCACCCGCTTCTCACCCGGCCTCACATGAGAGCGACCCATGCCCCAGTCTAGAGCGACGCGATGTTTCCGGAAATAGGGCGAACCCTGTACGTGGCACATGGAAAAGGCCGGAAGAGCCCCCCGGGGACAACCCGTGGCAGGCCTCCGGTGAATCCCTGTATAACACCACCCGGCAAACACCGCTTGCGCCGACCGAGGCGCGGCGCTATTCATTGGCGGCGATGCGAGGGACTCTGGACCCCACCCGAGCGGATACCACGCGAAGGAGTGCCATGAAGATCCACCGGCTCTACGTCGACGCCCAGGGCGAGTCGCACTTCGAGGACATGGAGGTCCCCCTCACGGAATCGACTCGCGCCGGTCGGCTGTCGGCGCGCCTTCCCGCCACCGGCATCATCTTCCGCGAGGTCCAGCCCGAGTACGACCTCGACTGGCATCCGGCTCCGCAGCGGCAGTACATCATCAATCTCGACGCGGGCGTGCAGATCACCGCGAGCGACGGCGAGATGCGCCGGATCGGCGCCGGCGAAGTGATCCTCGTCGAGGACACGTGGGGCAAGGGCCATCGCTCCAAGGCGCTCGAGGGTAAGCTGCGCCACTGTATCTTCGTCCCCGTGGACTGAGACCGGCCGCGCGGGTCACGAGAGGTACAACGAGGCAAGCGGCGCTCGCCAGGCGAGGGCGTGGAGCGATGGACCCGGGATCCCGCAAGGACTGGCAGTCGGAGATGGATGAGCTCAGGCACCGCGAGGAGCTCGCCGAGCAGCTCGGCGGGCCCGAGCGGGTGCAGCGGCAGCACGACGGGGGCCGGTACACGATCCGCGAGCGCATCGCGAAGCTCGTGGACCCTGGGACCTTTCACGAGCTGGGCAAGCTCGCCGGCCGCGCCACCTACGACGAGCAGAACGACCTCGCGACCTTCACGCCGTCCAACTTCGTGTTCGGACGCGCCACGGTGGACGGGCGCCCCGTCGTCGTCGGCGGCGACGATTTTACGGTGCGTGGCGGGTCGGCCGACGCGACCATCAGGGGCAAGCACACCACGTGCGAGCGGATGGCCCACGACCTCCGGCTGCCGCTGATCCGCCTCGTCGAGGGCTCCGGCGGCGGGGGCTCGGTCAAGACGATCGAGACGACCGGGCGCGCGAACGTTCCCGCCGTAGACGGCTGGGAGTGGGTCGTCACCAACATGGGCACGATTCCCCGCGTGGCGCTCGGCCTCGGCTCCGTGGCCGGGCTGGGTGCGGCGCACCTGGCCGCAGCGCATTACTCCGTCATGATCAGGGAGAAGTCCGCGCTCTTCGTGGCGGGGCCGCCGGTCGTCGAGCGCCTCGGCCAGAAGCTCACCAAGAATCAGCTCGGCGGCTGGGAGATCCAGCTCAAGGCCGGCGCCGTCGACGACGCCGTGGACACCGAGGAGGAGGCGTTCGCCCGCGTCCGGCGCTTCCTGTCGTACCTGCCCTCGTCGATCGACGAGCTGCCGGCGCGGGGGCCGCGGATCGACGACCCCGAGCGCCGCGAGCCCTGGCTCTTCGAGGCGATCCCGCACGACGTCCGCAAGCCGTACAAGATGCGCGCGATCGTCGAGGCGGTCGTGGACACAGGGTCGTTCTTCGAGATCGCCCCGCTCTACGGCCGCCCGATCATCACCGGCCTGGCGCGCCTCGACGGTTGGCCCGTGGCCCTGATGGCGAGCGACCCGTTCTTCTACGGAGGCGCCTGGACAGCGGACAGCTCCCAGAAGGTGGAGCGTTTCGTGGATCTCGCGCAGACCTTTCACCTGCCGGTCGTCTATCTGGTCGACTGCCCCGGCTTCCTCATCGGCCCAGACGCCGAGCAGACCGGCACCATCAAGCAGGGCGTCCGCGCGATGTCCGCAATCTGGCAGACCACGGTCCCGTGGTGCGCGGTCATCGTCCGGAATGTCTTCGGAGTCGCCGGCGCCGCCCATCGGAACGGCAGCCGCTACTGCACGCGCTACGCGTGGCCGTCGGGGCGGTGGGGCTCGCTGCCACTCGAAGGCGGGATCGAAGCCGCGTACCGCGCCGAGCTCGACGCCGCCGCCGACCCGAAAGAAAAGCTCGCGGAGATCGAGGACCGCCTCACCAAGCTGCGCTCGCCGTTCCGGTCCGCCGAGACGTTCTGGATCGAGGAGATCATCGACCCGCGCGACACCCGGCCGCTCCTCTGCGAGTTCGCCAACCTCGCGGCCCCGCTGCGGCGGCCCGGCCCGTCCCCGCACCACATGCGGCCGTAGCGCGATCTTGCCATTGATCACCCGCACGCGGCGAGCAGGCGAACGCAGGAACCTCTGATGGCACGCGCCTCGCCCCGCCCGCACACGCTCGCGCCGGCTCTCACCCGGATCCTCTGTGTCGCGGCGCACCCCGACGACATCGAGTTCACGATCGCCGGGAGCGTCGCGAAGTGGGTCCGCGAGGGGCGCCTGGTCGTCTTCTGCCTGGTCACGAGCGGCGGCGCGGGAACCAACGAGCACACGCCCTCGAGCGCGGGCCTGGTGCCGGTCCGGGAGCGGGAGTCAGCGGATGCGGCGAAGATCCTCGGCGTGAAAGACCTCGTGTTCCTCGGGTATCAGGACGGTGTCCTGGAGCCGACCCTCGGCCTGCGCCGTGACTTGACGCGCGTGATCCGCCGCTCCCGTCCCGACGTGGTCGTGTGCGGCGACCCCACGGTGCGCTGGTACGGAAACGAATACCTCAACCATCCGGACCACCGGGCGGTCGCCAGCGCCGTGCTCGACGCGGTCTTCCCGTCCGCGGAGACCCGGGCCGTCTTTCCCGAGCTGCTGACGGAGGGCCTCGAGCCCCACCACGTGAAAGAGGTCCTCCTCACCGGCGCGGTCCCGCCAGACACCTGGATCGACGTCGGCGACACGCTCGCGCTCAAGTGCGCGGCGCTCAGGGCGCACGTCTCGCAGGTCGGGTCGGGAGACTGGGTGGACAAGCTGTTGCAGGGCTGGGCGGCGCGCGACGGCAAGCGCGCGGGCGTCCAGTACGCCGAGGCCTACCGCCGCTTCGTGTTGCGAAGCGGGACGTAGTGCCGGCGCCGAGCGCCGTCAGGCGTAGCGGATACCGATCACCTCGGCGACCAGCGCCGGGCGCTCCTGCCCCTCGACCTCGACGGTCATCTCGGACGTCACCCGGATGCCGTTGCCGGGCACCTCTTCGGCGTTGACGATCCGCTGGCGCAGGCGGACGCGGGATCCCGCCGGCACGGGGCTGATGAAGCGAATCTTGTTCGAGCCGTAGTTGATACCCCGGCCCCGCCGAGTGATCTCGAGCAGCGTGGCGGCCATTCGCGGGATCAGCGACAGCGTGAGGTAGCCGTGGGCGATCGTCTTGCCCCCGGGCATCTCGCGCCGGGCTCGCTCGACGTCCACGTGAATCCACTGGTGGTCGCCCGTGGCGTCAGCGAACCGGTCGATCATCGCCTGATCGACCACGATCCAGGCCGAGGGACCCAGTTCGCGTCCGACATGCTGGAGAAGGTCCTTCGGAGTCTCCACCGTGAGCATGGGGCCTCCCCCCCAAGCGCCCGTGCCCCGGCGGGCGATCGGGCGCGATGCCATCGCGGGAACGAAGGCGGGCAGGACGCCCGAAGCGCTCCGTTCCACCTCTCTCGCTATTCTAATCACTTAGCGTGTGGCACCCGGGTTGCTCTCGACCGGGGCAGGATGCCGAGCTTGGTTCGAGACACGAACGACCGGAGCGAGAGGAGGACCACGATGCTGACCCGAGTGCTTTCGATCACTGCGGCGGTGCTTTCGCTGACGGCGTCGGTGGCGGTGGCGGAAGGCCTCACCGATCGCCTGCAGGCAACGCGCATGACAGCCCTGAAGATCGACAGGGAGGCCGGCAAGTTCATGTGTGCGGAGCACCGGCGCTGGCAGGCCGTGTCCAAGGCAGGCTTGAGCACCGTCCATTCCGGGGACATCGTCAGGGTGGACAGGAAAGACGGGCAGCTGCCGAGGATCACCGTGGTGCGCCGCGCTTCGGAAGAGCTCGCCAGCCCCGAGATGTAAGCCCGCCGACGGGCGCTGCGCCCACGTATCGGGCACGCCGTGCGGTTCACGAGCTCCACGTGACCGTGAGCTGCACGGCGCCGGGCGATCTAGTGGTTTGGAAGCGCCGCCCACGACATCTCGCGCGGGTGGCGCGCCTCGAACTCGCCGATCCGCGCTTCGAACATCGTGCGCGCGTGAATCTCAACCACGGCCGCAAGCTTCCGTCTGGCCCCGCGCCACCTCAAGAGGAGGAGGCCGGCTCACCCTCCGGTACGCGTCACTGACCCTTTCATTCGGCCCCCCACAACGCATCGCGCAGCTCGTTCAGGTCAGCCGCCCTGATCGTCACACCCGGTATGATCACAGGGGTGGTGTAGATCGGCGGGACCAGGCCGGCCTGGACGTAGGCGTCGTTCAGCGCCGCTCGAAGCTCAGTGATGTGAACGGCTTTCACCGGGATCACATTCTCGGAGATCGTCGGATCCGTAAACGCAAACGATGCCAGTCCAGAGTTCTGCGTGCGAAGCGTGTCAATCGCCGACCGGAGCTCGGCCACGTCCGCGGCGCTGATGATACTCGTTCCAGCAGTCAGCTTGGAATTGGTGAAGACCTTGGAGAAGGTTGCCTTCACCGACTGGGCCGCGGTCATGGTGACCACACAGGGACCGGTGCCAGAACAGCCGCCCCCGCTCCACCCCTTGAAACCCCCGGATGCCGAGGTCGCGGTCAACGTCACTATCGTCCCGCTCGGGTAGGGCGCTGAACAAGTCGCACCGCAGGAGATTCCCGCAGGGGCACTCGTCACCGTGCCCTTCGCAGACCCTCGAGTGCCCGTGGAGAGATTGAACTGTGTCACCGCGCCCGGGAACGTGGCGGTGACCGTGGTGGCGGCGGTCACCGTCACGCTGCACGACCCCGTGCCGGTGCACCCGCCGCCACTCCAGCCGCCGAAGGTGGAGCCGGCGGCGGGGGTAGCAGTGAGCGTCACGGCGGTGCCGCTCGTGAAGCTCGCCGCGCAGGTCGCGCCACAGGTGATGCCCGCCGGCGCGCTGGTGACTGTCCCGCTCCCGGTGCCCACCTTGCTAACGGTGAGCGCGAAGGTCGGGAGGCTGAAGGTCGCGGTGACCGTCGTCGCCGCGGAGACCGAGACCACGCACGACCCCGTGCCCGAGCACCCGCCGCCACTCCAGCCGGTCAAGGTGGACCCGGCGGCCGGGGTTGCAGTGAGCGTCACGGCGGTGCCGCTCGTGAAGCTCGCCGCGCAGGTCGCGCCACAGGTGATGCCCGCCGGGGAGCTAGTGACTGTCCCGCTCCCGGTGCCCACCTCGCTGACGGTGAGCGCGAAGGTCGGGAGGCTGAAGGTCGCGGTGACCGTCGTCGCCGCGGAGACCGAGACCACGCACGACCCCGTGCCCGAGCACCCGCCGCCACTCCAGCCGGTCAAGGTGGACCCGGCGGCCGGGGTTGCAGTGAGCGTCACGGCGGTGCCGCTCGTGAAGCTCGCCGCGCAGGTCGCGCCACAGGTGATGCCCGCCGGGGAGCTAGTGACTGTCCCGCTCCCGGTGCCCACCTCGCTGACGGTGAGCGCGAAGGTCGGGAGGCTGAAGGTCGCGGTGACCGTCGTCGCCGCGGAGACCGAGACCACGCACGACCCCGTGCCCGAGCACCCGCCGCCACTCCAGCCGGTCAAGGTGGACCCGGCGGCCGGGGTTGCAGTGAGCGTCACGGCGGTGCCGCTCGTGAAGCTCGCCGCGCAGGTCGCGCCACAGGTGATGCCCGCCGGGGAGCTAGTGACTGTCCCGCTCCCGGTGCCCACCTCGCTGACGGTGAGCGCGAAGGTCGGGAGGCTGAAGGTCGCGGTGACCGTCGTCGCCGCGGAGACCGAGACCACGCACGACCCCGTGCCCGAGCACCCGCCGCCACTCCAGCCGCCGAAGGTGGAGCCGGCGGCGGGGGTAGCAGTGAGCGTCACGGCCGTGCCGCTGGCGAAGCTCGCCGTGCAGGTCGCCCCACACGTGATGCCCGCCGGGGCGCTGGTGACCGTCCCGCTCCCGGTGCCTGCTTTAGAGACCGTCAGGGTGAAGGTCGGCGTGAAGGTCACCGTCAAGGTGTCCGTGGCAGTATTGCCGGCGGCGTCCCGGGCTTGGACCGTCAGCATGTTTGTGCCCATCTGGAGGACGATCCCGCTGGCCGTCCAGGCCGTCGTCCCGGTCGCCGTCCCGTTGCCGCCCAGGCTGTTCGCCCACGTCA
>Ga0209469_1000347_pt1 | contig 29036 bp, 26 predicted proteins | sample GraSoiAngelo_123_FD_185880 | JGI IMG/M metagenome (GOLD analysis project Ga0209469, IMG submission 185880) | Grasslands soil microbial communities from the Angelo Coastal Reserve, California, USA - 14_0927_02_40cm (SPAdes) (version 2) | ecosystem: Environmental > Terrestrial > Soil > Grasslands ... | reverse complement strand
TGAAGATCCTGATGATCCCGGCTTGCTCGACGATAAACAGGCGCCCTGAGCCGTCGCCGGGGTGCGTGACGTACACGGGGTGGACGAGACCGGAAACGACAGGTTGCCATTGCACCTGCGGGAGGGTCGATGAGGCCATGCCACAGCCCGCGGGAATGCCGCCAAGATTCAAGAAATCACAGCCCGCGGCTGCCATCGCCACGACGACAATCGGGGCCAGACGGGAAACCACTCTCAAGAAGATTAAGCGCCCAGCGCGGCGGCAGCCTTCTCGTAGTCGGCCGGCGCAACCCACACGATCATCCCGTAGCGGCCTGATCCGGCGCCGAGCGCCGTGAGGGCGGTGATGTTGATCTTCGCGTCGGCGAGTTTCTTGCCGTGTTCGGCTGTCGCGCCGACCCGGTCATCGCCGGTGATCAGGAATGCGCGCTTTGGCCCCGTCAGCGTCAAGCCGGCCCCTTGAGCCGCCTGTGTGAACTTCTTGGCGTCTTCGGGGACAAGATCAAGTTGCGCCCGCCCTCCTCCGGTCGGAAAGGCGTGAATCGCGAGAAGAAGGACGCCTGCATTCTTGAGCGCCGAGAGTACCTTCAAGCCCTCGCCGGGTCTGTCTGGCACGGGCACATAGTAATATTCGACCCGCCGGACCTTGTCGGCCACCGTAGTCACCTCCTACTAGACTCGTCTCTTTCTATGATACTCACGGCGCCGCCATCTGGAACGGCGGGGAATCTCACACGGGCGGCAAAAGTGTATATCCGGTGGCTCGATGAAGCGGGAGATGAAGATCCAGGCTGGCCCGGTGCGTGCCGAGGCCGAACTCAACGACACGGAGACCGCCAAAGCCGTGTGGAACGCACTGCCGATCCGGGCGAGCGCCAGCATCTGGGGCGAGGAGATTTTCTTTGAGATCCCGGTCCGCCACCCCCAGGAACTGGGCCAGGAGACCGTGCAGGCGGGCGACCTCGGCTACTGGCCGCCGGGCCGCGCATTCTGCGTTTTCTTCGGACCAACGCCGGCCAGCAGGGGTGACGAGATCCGGCCTGCCAGCCCGGTCACGGTGATTGGACATCTGCGTGGAGACCCCAAGGCGTTCCGGCATGTGCGCGACGGCGCCCGCGTCGTGCTCGCCCGCCGTGAAGAGTCTCGAGAAGTTGAGTGAGGAAACAGCAGGCATCACCGCAGGGGCGTTGAATTGTCCCCGCAAGTTCCCCACAGAAGACTGGAGGCTGCGCATGCGCGTGCTATGGACTATTTCCATCGTTTCGGTATTGGTGATTTGTCTCGTCCTGGGCGCCGGGCCCGGGACCGCCGCTCCTAACGCGATCGTCATTTACTCAGGGATGGACGAATACACCATGAATGTGTTGACGAAGGCCTTCGAGCCGATGACGGGCATGAAGGTCGAGTCATTGATTCTCGCGGCGGCGGGGACGATGGCCTCGAGAGTGCGGTCGGAGGCCTCCGCTCCTCGCGCGGATATCTTCCTGGGCGGGTCGGTTGAAATCCACGAGCCGCTGGCCCGGGATGGTCTGCTCGTCCCGTATCACGCACCGGAGGAAGCGAGCGGTAAGATCCCATCCGAATACATCGACCCCCGCGGGCTCTGGCACGGATTCTACGCCGGCCCCCTGGTCATCATCGTCAACCGCAGACTCTACGAACAGGAGATCAAGCCCCGCGGCGGTCCGTACCCGCAGACCTGGGATGATCTGCTGCATCCGGCCTACGCCGGGAAGGTTGCGGCGTGGAATCCCGCGACGGTGGGAGGAGGGTACATCTTTCTCGCCACGCAGATCTTCCGGGCGGGCAGCGAGGACAAAGGTTTCGAGTGGCTCAAGCGTTTCGACGCCAGCGTCCGCGTCTACGGCGCAACGGGGCCGAGCACGATCCCCCTGGTCGTCCGAGGAGAAGCCGTGGCCGGGGTGGCTTGGCTGGACGACAGCGCTGAAGCGAAAGATAACGGCCAGCCCCTGGAGTACGTGATCCCCCCCGATACCGGAGGGGAGATCGGCGGCATCTCCATCGTGAAGGGGGGACCGAATACTGACGGGGCCAAGCGCTTCGTCGATTTCGTCCTGCTGAAGGGCGCGCAGGATGCCATCGCCCGGTTCGGCTTCAAGTACCCGGTGCGCACCGATGTCCCAATCCGCTCCGACTTCCCCGCCCTCTCGTCGTTGAAGTTCGTCAAATATGATCGACCATTTGCCCTGCAAAACCGCGACCGCCTGACGAAGAAGTGGGATGAGCTGATAGGTAGCCAGCGACGATAACGCAGAAGTCTATGGGCCGGATCGTCCGATCGGTCATACGATTGGGCGATCCGGTCATGTTTATGGGCGCATGGGGTACGGCGCTGCTGATTGCGCTGTTTGTGCTGTACCCCGTGTTTCGCGTCCTCGCCTACCCCTCCGCGACCGACTTTCTCGCAGTCCTGGATCATCCCCGCTGGCTCCGAGCCATCGTGAATACGCTGGTGATGACCACGCTGTCCACTGTAACCGCGTGCCTGCTCGGTTTTGTCTTTGCGCTGGCATTGACCCGGCCGGACCTCCCCGGGAAGGGCCTCTTCCGCACCATCTCGATCCTGCCGCTCTTCTCCCCTCCATTCGCGGTGGCATTCTCGTATCTCTTGCTGTTTGGCAGGCTGGGTCTCATCACACACACCGTGTTCCACCTGCGCGTTGACATCCTGGGCTGGCGGGGATTGTGGCTCTCGCAGACGATCTCGTTCTTTCCGATCGCGACGCTGGCGATCAGCAGGGTGCTCGAAAACATCCCTCCGAGCATTGAGTTTGTAGCGCGCAATCTGGGGGCGGACGAGGTGAGCGTCTTCCGGACGGTGACCGCCCCTTTGGCGCGGCCTGGCGTTGCCGCGGCGATGCTGCTGGTGGCATTGTACGTCCTGGCCGATTTTGGGAATCCGTTGGTCATCGGGGGGGATTTCCCGATCCTCGCCACGGAGGCCTGGTATCAAATCGAAGGATGGGCGGACCAGCGCGCCGCGGCGATGCTGGCCAGCCTGCTGCTGCTGCCGGCGGCCCTCCTGTTCCTTTTGGAACGGCGCTGGGTCGGCAGGAGACTATACACCACCATCCTCGGCCGCGGAGCCCGCGGGGAGCGGGGCCCGACGCCGCGCGGTCTGCGGGTGTTCTTGGTGGCGTTCTGTTCGCTGGTGGCGATCTTCGTGGGCCTGATCTACGCGGGCATCGTCATCGGGAGCCTGACACGAGTCTGGGGAGCAGACTGGCACCCGACCCTCCGCCACTGGGCCGAGGCCGTCAAGCGCTGGCCTCATGTCCAGAACAGCCTCGTGGTCAGCGGGGGGGCGGGGGTGATGGCGGCGTGTCTTGGGTTCGTTACCGCGTACGTGGCGCGTGGACGGGCGGTCGCAGGTGGGGCGATCCTTGGTGCTGGCGCCGTGATGCCCGCGGCGATCCCGGGCGTGTTTCTCGGCATCGGCTACCTCCTGGCTTTCAACGGCCCACCGATCCCGCTCGCGGGGACCATCTGGATTCTCATCCTGGCGCTGTCGTTCTGGAATCTCCCCTTCGCCTACAAGACCACGGCCGCCGGATTTCGACAAATTGACCGGGCGCTGGAGGAGGCCGCCAGCAATCTCGGGGCCTCCTGGCTCCGCGTGCTGACCGATGTGTACCTGCCGCTCCTGAAGCGCACGGCGTGGGTGGCGTTCATCGCCACGTTCGTCAACTCTGTCACCAACCTCAGCATTACGATGTTCCTTGTGACTGCTCGTGATGTCGTCGCCACGGTGTCCATCCTGGCGCTGGTCTCCGACAACCGTCTCGGTGCCGGGGCCGCGCTCACGACGTTGCTCCTGGCCCTCACGTTTGCCGCGCTGGCGCTGAGTTTCCGCTGGATGGGACCTGACGTCCTGGTGGCTTGAGGCCGGGTAATTCGGCGGCTCTGTGGGCAATACATACACGTACGGTGGGGAGGGTCGCCAAATGGTCATCCGCGATATTATGTGGTATCTTCAGCGTGTTCAGGCCCGCCGCAGGGGTCGCTATGACGGGGCGCAGGGGGTCCCAATCCTCGAAGAGGCATCCACCTTTCCTGCCGGTGAGTTCCGGCTGAAGCAGATGACCGACCGGGCGCTTGAAGAACTGGCGAGGCACTGGGCGCACATCGACAGGCGGCTCAAGGGGCGGTATTGTGGGATGCTGCGCGAACTCCGCCTGCTGAAGGTCTCGTTAACGGAGACGGAATTTGAGCTCCGAAGGTTTAAGGTCACCCACGATGACAATATGAACGGCATCAATCAGGATCGCAAGGTGAAGCGTACGAAGTGGGGGCCCGAACATGAGTGGCGGTTGAACCCCCTGGGATATTTGATGTTCATGCTCGCAATCCTGATCGGAGAGTTCCCTCTCAACGCCATCGCCTTCCGCCTGTTCGGAGAGGCGGAAGTCCTGACGTACGTGATGACGCTGGTGCTGGCGGTGTCCCTGGTGGGCTGCGCGCACGTCCTGGGGATCTTCCTTTCGTTGGAGAAACCGACCATCGTGCAGCGGGTCTTGCTGGCCGTGTGCATCGTGGCGCCGCTGGGAGCGATCTTTGCCATCGCGCTTGTCCGCGAGGCCTACGTGATTGAGTTGGGACACACCGGTCTGAGTCCCCGAGCGGTGACCGCCACGTTCATCTTGATCAACCTGCTCATCTACTCGATTGCGACCGTGCTCTCGTACTTGACGCACGATCCGGTGGTCCAGCAAATCCGGTTGACTGAGGCGCCGCTGCGGCAGGTCAAGCGGCGGCTGGCGCGGATGCAGCGCAGGAAGGAAAAGCTCGAGATCCGGTTGCAGTATCTAGTGGCGTGGCGCCAAAAGACGCTGCAGGCCGTGATGCACGAGGCGCACATCATCACGAATGCCTTCGCGGAACTCATTCAAGAGTATCGGATGAGCAACCTGGAGGCGCGGAAAGAGAAGACCGTGCCAGCCATTTTCAAGAACCAGCCCGAATTCACGTTGCCCATGACCATCCAGGTCCTGGACTGGTATTGCCCGGAAGTGCCTGATCTGGTGGCGACGAGTCGAGTGATGACATCAAGTGAAAAACAGGCCTCCTAGAACTGCAATGTCCTGGCGCGTCCTGACGCTCTCGTTGCTCCTGCTGCTCGTGGCGGCCGGTTGCGGCGAGAACTCCGTGCACAGCCGCGTGACGACGGTATTGTTCGACCTTTCCGGAAGCACCAGCCCTCAGGCCATCAGGCAGCAGTACCTGAAAGATTTCTCCAAGATCTTGAATCAAGTGGCGAACGGGGGCGTGATCGCCGCCGATATCATCGACGATAATCCGGTGGCCCATTCCACCTTCCCCATCAACGAGTCATTCGATCGATACGAGCCGATGAAAGAGAACAAACTCGACTATGAGCGGCGGATCAAGCAGCAGCGGGACACCGTGCTGAAGGAAGCCGATGCCATCATGCGCAAGCGCGCGGCACCCGCCACCGACGTGATTGATGCCATGCAACTCGCCGAGCGCGTCTTTTCAACGTACGAGGGGAATCAAAAACTGCTGGTGGTCTTTTCGGATATGATCGAGGAGTCCAGGCGCTATAATTTCACCACCGAGAAGCTGACCGCGGCACGGATCGGCCAGATCATTGCCAACGAACAGGACGCGGGGCGCTTGCCGGATTTGCAAGGCGTGGAGGTCTGCGTCGTCGGAGCAGGTGCGACGACCTCCGGAGGCCTGCCGGCCGACAAGCTCCTCACGATCCGTGAGTTCTGGATCCAGTATTTCAAAGCCGCAGGAGCGAACCTCCCCAAGGAACGGTACGGATCCGCGCTGCTCAAGTGTCCGTGAGTCACACCAACCGTTCGCGAAGGAGCACCGCCAGCTGATCGAGCGCGTGCTCGAAGGCTTGTGGCTCCAGCGAGCGGACGGTGGGAAGAGTCATCCAGACTGTGTTGGACTGCTCGTCGGGCTTGGATTCGCCGACCACGACGACCGGGCGGCGAGCATGACGAAAGCCTTCAACCAGCACGATTTGCGGAGGAGACCCCCCCAGCTGTTCTGCCGTCGCGATCGCCATGTCGATGGCCGCATCATCCTCCAGTTCACGGCCGTCGAGCCGCAGACGTACCACCGCTTCATCCGGGCCGGCCAGCAGCACGAGCCCGGCGCCTGCCTCAAACATCAGGGTACTATCTGATCCCTCATGGTCGATGTCGAATCCATGCGCCGCATGCTTTACGGTGATGGCGCGCACGCCGCCTTCTTTCAGGCGACGCAGCAGTCCCGTGATCACCGTCGTCTTCCCCCCGCCTGAGCTTCCCACGATCCCAACCACCAGTGGTGCCGGACTCGCCTGCGGAACGACGAACGCCTCCCGATCCTCCGGGTGGTCGAGCAGGAGAGCGGGAACTCTTGACCCTGCGCGCAGCCGTGGTGTGCCCGGGCGTAATAGGAGCAGGCCGTTAGCCCGGATCATTCCCCCAAGAATCCCCAGCGCTTTTTCCGTGAGTAGCCGCGCAGACAGGCGGCCCTGGCCGCTGTCCTCGACCCGGGCCCACAGCGCCCGGAACCGGTCCGCCGGGCGGTCGAGATCGGCATCAAGCCTCACCGGCACAACCGGTCTGACGAACGATGTGCGCCCGCTCAGCCGGCACAGCAGCGGGCGAGCCAGGAGGTGGTAGGTGGCGAGCGCGGCCGCCGGGCTCCCGGAGAGGCCGATCACCCACATGGATCCGACAAGGCCGGCGAAGAATGGGCCTCCCGGCTTGAGGTCAATCCGGCCGATGATCCGCTTCACGCCAAGGTCAAGCCAGGTGCGAGGGACCTTGTCGTGAGGGCCGACCGAGACGCCACCAGTGGAGAGGACCACATCGTAGCTTACGTCTGCGGCCTCTTTGAACGACTCACGCAGCGCCTCGGGGCGGTCTGGCACAATGCCCCGGTAGTCGACGAGCCCGCCGATTGACTCGAGTTCCCCAGTGAGCGCGTAGGCGTTGGAGTTGAAGATCCGGCCAGAAGGCGCGTCGGCGCCGTCGCGAGCTTCCACCAACTCATCACCGGTGGAGAGGAGGGCGATGCGGGGCCGGCGGTGCACGCTCACGTCGCGGATGCCCGCGCCCGCCAGCGCGGCGACTGCGGCGGCGCTGATGACTTTGCCGGCGTAAAGCACAGGAGCCCCAAGGGGGAGGTCCTCGCCCGGTTCCGAGATGTGCCGCTTCGCCTCCGCCGGCCGCTCCATGACGAGCTCATCGCCGTAGCGCCGCACCCACTCAATGGGCACCACCCGGTTCCCTCGCAGCGGCATCGCTCCACCTGTCGTGATCGACCACGCCTCGCCCGGATCCGGACCCTCGCCCGGCGGCTCGCCCATCCGCACCTCGCCGCTGACGCGCAGACGCACCGGATGCGCCGGCGAGGCCGCTCCCACATCGAACTCGTGACAGACGTAGCCGTCCATCGCGGCCCGCCTGAATCCAGGGAGCTGGTGCGGCGCGGTGACATCGGCTGCGGCGACGCGGCCCAGCGCCGCCGTCACCGGCACACGCTCAGCCGGCAGCGGCTGGACGTGAGCGATCAAATCCGCAAATGCTTGTTCAACTTGTTGGGCCATGAAGCACCAGGAGAGGTGGGCAGGCGGATGGTACGGCTTGGATCACCCCTCCTGCGGGATTGGCGTCAGGACAGGAACCCGAACCCGCTCGTGCCCCGTGTAGATGTTGAAGCGGTCTCCGCGGAGGAAGCCGACCAGGGTCAACCCAAAGTCCCGCGCCAGCGCGACGGCCAGGCTGCTCGGCGCCGACACGGCGCAGAAGATGGGTGCGCCGGCGACCAGGCACTTTTGCAGGAGCTCGAAGCTGGCCCGGCCGCTGACCATCACCAGGTGGTCCGTGAGGGGGAGGCGTCCCTCGAGGAACGCCCAGCCCACCAGCTTGTCCATGGCGTTGTGCCTGCCGACATCTTCGCGCAGCGCCAGTAATGTTCCACGGGCATCGAAGAGGGCAGCCGCGTGCAGCCCCCCGGTCGTCTCGAAGACTCCCTGCGCCTTGCGGAGTTTGTCGGGAAGAGAGGTCAAAAGATCTGCATTGATCTCTGGCCCGGGTGCCACTGCGCAGCCGCGAATCTGGAGCGCCTCCAGGCTTGCCTTGCCGCAAACACCACAGGCGCTCGTGGTGTAAAAATGCCGTTCCAGAGAAACGAGGTCCGGCAGCGAGTCGCCGCGGAGTTGCACGTTCACGATGTTGTACTGCTGATCGGCATCGACCTCGGGATCGAGACAGTAGGTGATCCGGGCGAGCTCATCGCGCGTCTGAAGGACACCTTCTCCGAACAGGAAGCCACTGGCCAGTTCGAAGTCGGCACCCGGCGTGCGCATCGTTACGGCCACGGTCTGCTTCTCGCGTCCCGCCAGCAGGCGGATCTCCAGCGGCTCCTCTGTCGCGAGGTAATCGGCGCGCTGTTGCGCCCGCCCCTCCTTTACAACCTGGACATCCACAGGAGTCTTCGCCGTGGGACGCTGGTCGCTGTGCCTGCTGTGCAGATACGCCACGTTTTATCACCAGCTCGACATGCGGCACGCCGTGCGGAAGTGTCACGCTCTTCTGCAGTCCAAACGTGCACTCCTCTTCTCTATAAGATCGTGATCTTGGCGAGACGCGATGACCCTCGGACCAAGACGGGATGACCCTCGGATGAGGGACCCGTAGCTGAGTCACTCCATAGCCGCAATTTCGGGTCCCGATTCCGAGGGTCATCCCGTCTCGTCCCGGTGCTTGACAACGGCCATGGGCCGGGTAAAAATTACATCAAACTTCCTTCACCGTGACCGTACTCCCAGCCTCAGGGAGGGAGCACCATGAGTGTTCCGACGATGACGCGCCGCACCTTTCTCAAAGTGGGGGTGGCCGGCGCGGCGGTGAGTGTGTTTGGCTTCGACGTCAAGCCCGCAGCAGCCCAGGCCCGCAGCCTGAAGATTGATCGCACCACCGAAACCCGCAGCGTCTGTCCCTATTGCGCGGTGGGGTGCAGCGTCATCATCCATACCCTCGGAGACAAGGCCCGCAACGTCACCGGATCCACCGTGGTGCACGTCGAGGGAGATCCAGACAGTCCGGTGAACCGGGGCACGCTGTGCTCGAAGGGCGCCACCCTCAAGGACGATATCGTCAACGACCGGCGCATCACCACGCTACGGTACCGGGCTCCCGGGTCCGACCGCTGGGAGGAGAAGTCCTGGGAGTGGGCGATCGACCGCATCGCCCACCTGATCAAGCAGACCCGCGACGCCAAGTTTGTAGGCAAGGACCACAAGGGGCGCACCATCAACGCGCTGACCGCCATGGCGGTGGTCGGCGGGTGTACCGACTCGAACGAGAACAACTACCTCATCCAGAAGGCCTTCCGGGCCGGCCTCAGTATCATCCCGGTTGAACAACAGGCACGAATATGACACGGCCCCACGGTGGCCAGTTTGGCCGCCACGTTCGGACGAGGGGCAATGACGAATGGCTGGACCGACATCTCCAACGCGGATGTCATCCTGGCAATGGGCGGCAACCCGGCGGAGAACCACCCGGTCGGATTCCGTTTCGTCATGGAGGCCAAGCGCCGGCGCGGAGCCAAGCTGGTGGCCGTCGACCCGCGCTTCCAGCGTACGGCCGCCGTCGCCGACCACTTCGTGCAGATCCGCGCGGGCACCGACATCGCGTTCCTGGGTGGGCTGATCAACTACGCGTTGCAGAACCGGCGCTTCCAGGAAGACTACGTGCGGCTGCACACCAACGCGCCGTTCATCGTGCGCGACGGGTTCACCTTCGACGAGAAGACCGGGCTCTTCTCAGGCTGGGATCCTGATAAGAAGCAGTACGACGCTTCGACCTGGCAGTACGAGCTGGATGGGCAGGGGAACGCGAAGGTCGACCCGACCTTGCAGCATCCCCGCTCCGTCTTTCAGCTGATGAAGAAGTTCTACTCTCGCTACACCCCCCAGAAGGTCTCTGAGGTCTGCGGCTGCAACGCCGAGGCATTCACGAAGGCAGCGGAGATCATCACCTCCACGTACACGCCCACCCGGGTGGGGACGATCATGTACGCCCTAGGCTGGACCCACCACAGCTTCTCGGTCCAGCTGATCAAGACGGCCGCCATGCTCCAGCTGCTGCTGGGGAACGTGGGCATGCCGGGCGGCGGGGTGAACGCCCTGCGCGGTCACGCCAACATCCAGGGCGGCACCGACATGGGGATGGCCTACCACAACGTGCCGGGCTACATGCCGATCCCCAAGGCGGCGCACCAGAGCCTGGAGGACTACTTCAAGGTCGCCGTGCCCAAGCCGTTGCGCCCGAACTCGGTAAACTTCTGGTCGAACACGCCCAAGTTGTTCATCAGCCAGCTCAAGGCATATTACGCTTCGGCGGCGACGAAAGGGAACCAGTTCGGCTACCACCTGCACCCGAAACTTCCCGAGAGTGCCGCCACCGGCAAGCTGGAGAACTGGAGCTGGGCATTCATCTACGATCACGCGGCCCAGGGTCAGGTCGAGGGCCTGGTCGACTTCGGGATGAATCCGGTCTGCAACGGACCCAACTCGCGGAAGATGGTGTTCGCCCTTTCGCAGCTGAAGTGGCTCGTGGTCGCCGAGAACTTCGAGACCGAGACGTCCTCGTTCTGGAAGCCGGAGATCCTGGCCCTGGCCGGCAAGAAGACCGAGGACGTCAAGACCGAGGTGTTCTTGCTCCCAGCGGCCAACTTCGCCGAGAAATCCGGGTCATTTACCAACTCATCGCGCTGGGCCCAGTGGAAATACAAGGCCCTCGACGCGCCGGGCCAGGCGAAGCCGGACCAGGAGATTGTCGGGCGCATCTTCACGAAGGTGCGCGAACTGTACCGGAAAGAAGGCGGCGCGTTTCCCGACCCTGTCCTCTCCCTCGACTGGTCCTACGCCAATCCGCTTTCCCCCTCGGAGGACGAGGTGGCGCGGGAGATCAACGGCAAGGACCTGACCACCGGTCAGCAGCTGCCATCGTTCAGCGCCCTCAAGGACGACGGTACCACGTCGAGCGGAAACTGGCTGTACTGTGGTTCGTACACGGCGGACGGGAACATGATGACCCGCCGCAGTACTGAGGATCCCAGCGGCATGCAGCGGTTCTCCAACTGGGCCTGGAGCTGGCCGGCCAACCGGCGGATTATGTACAATCGGGCGTCCACGGATGCGCAGGGGCGGCCGTGGGATCCGTCGCGGACGGCCATCGTTTGGAATGGGAAGGCCTGGGTCGGCGATGTTCCGGATTACCCGGGAACATCAGAGCCGGAGAAGGGCGCGGGCGCGTTCATCGTGCTTCCCGAGGGCGTGGCCCGGCTGTTCACGCCCGGGGACACGCTGAAGGAAGGTCCCTTCCCTGAGTTCTACGAGCCTGTCGAGTCGCCGGTGGACAACCCCATGCACCCCACCGGGCAGAGCCGCAATCCAGTGGCGACGATCTTCAAGACGACGGAGTGGGACAAGCTTGGCACAGCCAAAGATTTCCCCATCGTCGGCACGACCTACCGGCTCACGGAGCATTTCCACTACTGGACCAAGAACCACGAAAAGTCGATCGAGATGCAGCCCGAGTTCTTCGTGGAGATCCCTGTGGAGCTCGGTCAGGAGATGGGGATCAAGGACGGGGAGATGGTCCGGGTCAGCTCGGCGCGGGGGCACATCGAGGGCAAGGCCATGCTCACCAAACGGATCAGGCCCATGACCATCGCCGGCAAGAAGGTGTATCAGATCGGCTTCCCGATCCACTGGGGGTTCATCGGCCGTGGGAAGCAGGGCGGCAGCCTGGCCAATATCACCACCCCGCCGGTCCTGGACCCGAACTCCTTCTGTCCGGAGTACAAAGGCTTCCTCGTGAAACTCGAGAAGGTGTGAGCCGATGAGCCCATCGATCAGCGCACCGGCCTTGCAGGTGAAAGCGGTGTCGGCCTCGCCTCGGGGAGCCGCGGGGATCAAGCAGGTTCCCGAAGTCACCAAACTGATTGACGTCTCCGTCTGCATCGGCTGTAAGGCCTGCGAGGTGGCCTGCCAGGAGTGGAACGACCTGGGAGTCGACAAGATCCGGACCCTGCCCCCGGGGACGTACCAGACGCTGCCGGACCTGGAGTACAACTTCTGGCAGCTGATCAAGTTCAACGAGACGGAGCGCGACGGACGGCTCCTCTGGACGCTGACCAAGTATCAGTGTATGCACTGCGAAGACCCGGGGTGTCTGCGGGCCTGCCCGGCGCCGGGCGCAATCGTGCAGTACTCCAACGGGATCGTCGACTTCGTGCAGGAGAACTGCATCGGCTGCCAGTTCTGCGTGACCGGGTGCCCGTTTGACGTCCCGAAGATCAGTCCGTCCACCGGCAAGGTCTATAAGTGCACGCTGTGCTCGGACCGGGTCGGCGCGGGGCTGGAGCCGGCCTGCGCGAAGGCCTGCCCCACCAATGCCATCTCCTTCGGGACCCGGGAGAAAATGCTGGCGCAGGCCACTTCTCGGGCCGAACAGCTGAAGGCCGACGGAAATGCCGCCGCGACTGTGTACAACCCCGAGGGCGTCGGCGGCACGCACGTGGTCTATGTGCTGCCGCACGGAGACGAACCGGATCTGTACGGGTTGCCGAAGAACCCCAGGGTGACGTTCGTGAGACTCTGGAAGGGGCCGATGAAGTGGCTCGGCAATCTCGTGTTCGCGGGTGGCATCGTTGGCGTTCTGCTGCATTATTTGGGGTACGGACCCAGAGACGTCGAAGAACCCCGCCAGGACGTGCACTGAGGGGATCGCGATGGCCCAGCGCGCAGCACCGCGGAATCTGGTCGTGCGATACACGATGAGTGAGCGGGTCGTCCATTGGACGGTCGCCCTCTCCTTCCTCTATGTGATGTTCACGGGGCTGGCGCTATTCTGGCCTCCGTTCTTCTGGCTGGCGGACGTTTTTGGCAGCGGTCCGGTCATCAGAGTGTGGCATCCCATCGTCGGGCTGGCCTTCATCGCCGCCCTGGCGGTCATGTTCACCAGGTGGGTCAGGGATATGTTCCTCGACGGTGAGGACCGCAAGTGGCTCGCTCACGTCCGGGAGTATGCCACTGGAGAGGATCGCGGGGTGCCTGAGGCCGGGCGCTTCAATGCCGGTCAGAAGTTGCTGTTCTGGCTGCAGCTGGGTTCTGCCGTGCTGCTGGTGCTCTCGGGGGTCGTGCTGTGGTTCCCGGGATCCTTCGGGAGAGCATTGCGCGAGGCTAGCTTTGTCGTCCACGATCTGGCCGCCATTGCCGCAATCGGCGGCATAATCCTGCACATCTACATGGGCGTGTTTGTCACCCGCGGAAGCGTGCAGGCGATGACTCGGGGGACGGTGTCCCCGAGGTGGGCGGAGGCGCACCACGGTCGCTGGTTCAAAATGATGCGGTCGGGGAGTCCCGCTCCCCACCGGTGAGCGCCGGTTTCCGCTCATTGCCCCTCGCAATGTTTCCGAACGGTCGCTGATCGCATTGCCTGACGTCCTCGTTTCTCCCTGGGAGCAGCGGATCCGCCGCGCTGAGGAGCTGACGGCGCGGTATCCGTATGCTGCGGAACCGCTGCGTTTCTACCAGGAGCTCGTCCGCTTCCAGGAGGGGATGCAGGAGTCGTTGCGGGCCACGCTTACAGACCTCGGTCGGCCCCAGAACGGAGACGTGTTCCCCTTGCGCGCGCTGCTCCGTGAGGAGCACCGTGACCTGCTGCTGCCAAGATTCCCGGAGTTCCTCGATCATGTCCGTCGCACCGGCTCACCCGCGCTGGCGGACGCGGCGGCGGCGTTGCGGTCTGTGCCGGAAGACCGCTGGGAGGCGCTGCTCGAGGCGTACTGGTTCCAGGACACCGGTGGAGAGAGCGCTGACAGTGAGGTGATGGCGATCGATTTCTTCCCCAAGGCGTTTCTGCAGCCGTACGCGTCGCTGCTGGCCGGCGGCCTGCGCGGCGATGGCGAGGAGGCCGAGATCGACTGGAAGGTGGCCGAAGGCATCGCGGCGTGCCCGATGTGTGGGGCGCGGGCGCAGGTCTCTGTCCTGCGCCCAGAAGGACATGGATCTTCACGATCCCTGGTCTGCTCACTGTGCGCGACGGAGTGGCGGTTCAAACGGGTTCGCTGTGTGGCGTGCGGGGAGGAAGAATTTGAGCGCCTGGTCTTTCTCACCACCGAGGAGTTCCGGCACGTGCGGATCAACGCCTGCGACACCTGCCATACCTATTTCAAAGAAGTGGACCTAGTCAAGGAGCTAGCGGCTGTCCCCGTGGTCGATGAGATCGCCACGATGCCGCTGGACGTCGTGGCCGTGGAGCGCGGCTACCGCAAGCTGGAGCTCAATCTTATCGGAATGTAGAGAACCTACACAACCTACACAATCAACTGATCAAGAGAGATCTTGAGATTGTGTAGCTTGTGTAGGTTGCGTCAGGCGACCGGTATCGGCAGGCGTCGGACGAGCCGCTCGGCTGTTGCGCGGAAGGCCTTTGCCGCCGGGCTCTCCGGCGCAGAAAGGATTACCGGGACGCCGTTGTCGCCTCCCTCACGCACCGCCGGGTCGAGGGGAATTTCGCCCAGCAGCGGCACACTCTGGGCCTCTGCCAGTCGCTGCCCGCCTCCCCGTCCGAAGATATAGACCGGCGGCTGATCGGGCGCGGCCTGATAGTAGGACATATTCTCGATGATGCCGAGTACCTCGATGTTCACCTTTTCGGCCATCCGGGCGGCGCGCTGCGCCACGCTGACGGCGGCCGCCTGCGGGGTCGTAACAATGACCATGTGGGTCTGCGGCAGCGTCTGGGCGATCGTGATGGACACGTCGCCGGTGCCGGGCGGCAGGTCCAGCAGCAGGTAGTCCATGTCGTCGCCCCAGTGCACCTCGTTGATGAATGTGGTCAGCGCCTTGTGCAGCATCGGGCCACGCCAGACCACCGCATCGGTTTCGTCCGGGAGCATGAAGCCGATGGACATCACCCGGATGCCGTCCTTCTCCAGCGGGACGACCATCTGATCGATCATGGTCGGACGGCCCCGCACCCCGAGCATCCGGGGAATAGAGAACCCGTACACATCCGCGTCGATGATGCCGACCCGGTGGCCCAGCTGCCGCAGCGCGACCGCCAGGTTCACCGTGACCGTGGACTTTCCCACGCCGCCCTTCCCACTGGCGATGGTGAGGACGCGGACGGGAGACTCGGGGGTGATGAAGGAGGAGCGGCGGGTGGTGCTGACCTCGCCGCCGCGCAGCTTGGCGATCAGCGCCTGACGCTCGTTGGGCGCCATCTCGCCCAGGGTGACGTCCACTTCCCGTACGCCAGGAATGGTGCGCACGCGCTCACGAATGCTGTTGACGATGGTCTCGCGCAGCGGGCAGGCGCTGATGGTCAGGAGGGCATTGACGCTGACGCGCCCATCACCGACCTGAATGTCGCGCACCATGTCCAGATCCACGATGCTCTTGTGCAGCTCAGGGTCTTCGACGCTTCGCAGCGCCTCCAACACCTGCTCGCGGGTGACGATGTGCGGATCAGCGGACATGATGCATTCCTCGGCGCGCAATGTCGCGGTGTGATTCCATCATAGCACAGGGTCAGCGGGCGGACGGAGTGGATCGGGCTGCGCGGCACTCCTCGCACTCACACAGCTCGAACCGCAGCATGGGAAACGGGTACAACCCCGTATTGTGCCCGTCCCACCACGTCAGTTGCAGGGCGTAGGCGCCGACGCGGTCGATGCGCATCGGATGGACGTCCTCGCGGATCGAGGCAGGGTCCACGGAGCGCCGGACCGGCCACTCGCCCCGGCAGTGGGCGCAGGGACAGGCCACGCGGAGCGCCTTCCAGGAGTATGTGGAGCGGTGCCCGTCGGACCAGGTGATGCGGAAGGGCTTGCTGACGACGCTGCCCAGCTCGACCGGCGTGGGCATCCGGGGGCTCATGGAGAAACTCTTACGTATGAAGCGAGGTGAATCCTTGGCCAAACGTTATCGGGTAAAGGCATGGGATCCGTCGCTGTGGGTGAGCCGGAAACCCTTCGGCATTGGCGAGCAGCGTCCCAATAACTACCTGGAGATCTGGAAGGCGCTGTGGGAGAACAAAGATCAGCTCCCCTTCGCCTGGCGGATCTTACAGCAAGGCGTCTGCGACGGATGCTCGCTGGGGACCGCGGGGATGACGGACTGGACGCTGCGGGGCGTCCACCTGTGTAATCTCAGGCTGCGGCTTCTCCGGCTGAACACCATGTCGGCTCTGAACACAAAGGCCTTGGAGGATCTCTCCGGCTTGCGCGGCAAGCGAAGCGACGAGCTGCGCGCGCTGGGTCGCCTGCCGTATCCCATGGTGCGGCAGCGGGGGCAGGCGGGATTCCGCCGGATCAGCTGGGACGAGGCGCTCGACCTCATCGCCTCGCGCATCCGCGCCGCCTCACCGGACCGCCTCGGCTTCTACCTCACCAGCCGTGGCATGCCCAACGAGGCGTATTACGCCGCCCAGAAGGCGGTGCGCGCCATCGGCACCAACTCCATCGACAACGCCGCCCGCGTCTGCCACTCCCCGAGCACCTTCGCCCTCAAGCAAGGCCTCGGTGTGGCGGCGACGACCTGCTCGTATTCCGACCTCATTGGATCTGATCTGGTCGTCTTCGTAGGTGCCAACGTGGCCAACAACCAGCCGGTGATGATGAAATACCTGTACTATGCCCGCAAGGCTGGGACCCGGGTGGTGACGATCAACAGCTACCGCGAACCTGGGATGGAGCGGTACTGGGTCCCCTCGGCTCTGGAGAGCGCGCTCTTTGGGACGAAGATGACCGACCGGTTTTTCCTGGTGAACGTCGGAGGCGATATCCCCTTTCTCAATGGTGCCCTGAAGTGGATGATCGAGCGAGGCTGGGTCCACCAGGAATTCATCGACCAGCACACCGCGGGTTTCGACGACCTGCGGGCGGCGTTGCATGGCCAGTCCTGGGAGGAGCTGGAACGGCTAAGCGGCACGTCCCGGCAGGAAATGCTCGAGTTCGCCCGGATGGTGGGTGAGGCGGAGACCGGCATCATCGTGTGGGCGATGGGCGTCACACAGCACGAGTTTGGTGAGGATAACGTCCGCTCGATCGTCAACCTCGGGTTGAGCAGGGGGTGGGTGGGCCGTGAGCGCTGCGGGCTGATGCCGATCCGGGGGCACTCCGGCGTCCAGGGGGGCGCCGAGATGGGTGCCTACGCCACAGTCTTTCCCGGGGGCCTCCCCGTCACGCCCGAGCACGCCGCACGATTCTCAGAGCTCTGGGGATTCCCTGTGCCGGCGACCAGAGGGCTCACCGCGCCCGAGATGATCGATGCCGCGTACGAGCGGCGTCTGGACGTGCTCGTCTCTGTCGGGGGGAACTTCCTGGAGATCCTGCCAGATCCAGCGTATGTGCGCGAGGCGATGGAACGCGTCCCGCTGCGCGTCCACATGGATATTGTGCCGAGTACCCAGATGCTCCTTAATGCCGGCGAGGCAGTCATCATCCTTCCCGCCGCGACGCGCTATGAGACGCCGGGTGGTGTTACAGAAACGAGCACGGAGCGGCGCGTCATCTTCAGCCCGGAGATTCCCGGGCGGCGGATCTCGGAGGCGCGGCCCGAGTGGGACGTCTTCATGGACTTGGCGCGCCGGGTACGCCCCGACCTGGCCGGCCGGTTGGGCTTCGAGAGTACTGCGGCGATTCGAGCCGATATCGCCCGCGCCATCCCCTTCTACGATGGCATTCAGCGCCTTCAGCACGCGGGAGACCAGTTCCAGTACGGCGGCCCTCACCTCTGCTGGGGATGGAAGTTCCCCACGCCGGACGGCAAGGCCCATTTCTCAGCGGTTGGTCTACCGCGACTCGAGCTGCCCGATGGGATGTTCCTGCTGGCGACCCGCCGCGGCAAGCAGTTCAACAGCATGGTCTATGAGCGGAAGGATGCGCTGACCGGGGCCGTCCGCGACGCGGTCATGATCAGCGGAGAAGACGCCCAGCGGCTGACGCTGCGCGACGGAGACCCCATCATCCTCCACAGTGATGCTGGAGAATTTCGCGGCCGTATCCTCATCGCGCCAGTTAAGCCTCGAACTCTTCAAGTGCACTGGCCCGAAGGACAGGTCCTCATCGACCGGCGCCGCCGCTCGCCACAGGCGGGGATTCCCGATTACAACGCGCTGGTGCGCATCGTCCGTGCAACTCCACAGCTACCAGTCCGCTAGTCCAGAGAGCGGAAGAGCGCCGCGGCCCGATCGTATTCCTCGGGCGTGTTGACGTTCATGAAGCTGCGCAGGGCCGGATCCCACTTCCGCAGATCCTCCTCAGGGATCAGGCGCACGCGCAGCGCGGGCTCGGCGAGCAGCCGGCGCAGCGAGCCACCCCCGCGCCGCAGCAGGTCCTCCGCGGTCTGACCGACACTCCGGTGATAGATGGCACACAGCGGGTGTATGTTGCCCAGCGCCTCGGGGACGATGGCGCTCCATCCGGGTGCAAGATCGATCAACCCTGCGAGCAGCGCGCGTTCCACGAAGGGAAGATCGCAGGCGATCGCCGCCGCATACTCCGTCTCGGTGGACATGAGGCCGGCGTGCAGTCCGACAAGCGGTCCCTCGCCGGGCCACCGGTCCGCGATGACGGTCGTGCCGCAGTCCCGGTACGCATCCGCGTCCCGGGCGACGACGATCACCGGATGGCAGACGGTGGCGATGCGCTTGACCACCCAGGTCAATAAGGGGAGATCACCGAAAGGCAGCGCAGCCTTGTCGCGGCCCATCCGGCGGCTGTGCCCACCGGCCAGGACCAGTCCGGTGATCTCTGCAGGACCTGTGCTCAACGGCCGCGTGGAGCGGGGAAGTTCGGCGAGCCGTAATTGGGCCCCTCCGGCGTAGCGGTAAGCATAGCGCGGTCGCGTCCACTCGGCCGCGGACTGGGACGGGGCTCGGTTCCACGGTAGGGAATCGGAATGTACTGCACAGACGGCCGGCGATGTCCGGCCTGCGGGTACAGCGCCATCAGCGTGTATACGGACGCCGGCACCTCGGTAGAGATGGGCAGGCCAATCGTCTTGGCTTCCCGTGCCGTGATCGGATAGTCGTGCGTCCATGTTCCTGACGACAGCAGCCCAGCGACGCGTTCCGCGTCTGCGCCCATCCGATCTTCCAGCAAAGACTGCACAAAGGACCGCACCTGCCGCTGTGCCTTCCCGGCTACGTCGGCAAGGATCACCGTCTGATCGTCGATCTCTTGGATCGGTTTCTGCTCCAGGACTTTGATGATTGACGATGCGGGATATTGGCCCAGTTGAGGATCGACCGGACCCAGGACGGCGTGCCGGTCCATGATGATTTCATCCGCGGCGAGGGCGATCAGCGTTCCGCCGGACATGGCATAGTGGGGAACAAGCACCGTCACCTTCCCGCCGTGCTCCTCCAGGGCGAGGGCGATCTGCTCGGCCGCCAGCACCAGTCCGCCCGGAGTGTGGAGGATGAGATCAATCGGCATCTCCTCGGGCGTGAGCCGGATGGCGCGCAGGATCTCCTCGGAGTCATCAATGTCGATGTAGCGGAAGAACGGGAAGCCCAGCAGGCTCATCGTCTCCTGGCGGTGGATCATGGCGATGACCCGAGAGCCGCGCTGACGCTCCAGCGTCGCCAGCAGTCGTAACCTGCCCTGTTCGAGCCGCCACCGGGCCAGGATCGGCTGAATAGCTGTAATAATGAAGAACACCCAGAACAGGTCTGAGATCGACAATCGCATCACCCGACCCTCGCAGGAAATGGATGCGGTATTCAGCATGGTACACAGGACTCCTTTGGGGAGGAAGAGGCTATGATGCAGCCGGCAGAAGTGCGGCCGTTTGACATGCGCCTGATCCAACGCGGAGCGCGGTTGCGGCGGTCGCCGTATTTCGAAGCCACGCAGCGGTACGGCTGCCGCGCCTACACCGTGTACAACCACATGTTTCTACCCAGCTACTATGACGATCCCGTGGCGGAGTATTGGCACCTGCTCGAGCACGTCACGCTCTGGGACGTCAGCGTGGAGCGCCAAGTCGAGATCACGGGGCCGGATGCATTTCGCTTCACACAGCTGCTGACCCCACGGGATCTCAGCCGCTGCCGGGTGGGAGCGGGCCGGTATGCGCTGATCACGGCCGAGGATGGCGGGATCATCAACGACCCCGTGCTCTTACGGCTGGGTGAAAATCATTTCTGGCTGGCACTGGCCGACAGCGACGTCCTCCTCTGGGCCAGGGCGGTGGCAATGCGCACGGACATGCGCGTGGAGATCCGGGAGCCCGACGTGTCCCCCCTCCAGGTTCAGGGCCCGAAATCCAGAGCGGTTATGGAGGCACTCTTCGGGGATCGCGTCAACGATCTGCCGTACTACAACTTCTTTGAGACCAATCTAGACGGCATCCCGCTGGTTGTCACCAGAACCGGATGGACCGGGGAGGTGGGGTACGAGATCTACCTCAGAGACGGAAGTCGTGGGGTGGAGCTCTGGGAGCGGATCATGGAGGCAGGCGCGCCCCACAACATCCGGCCCACCGGCCCATCGGACATCCGGCGCATTGAGGCCGGGCTGTTGAACTACGGGGCGGATATGACGCTGGACAACAATCCCTATGAAGTAGGTTTGGGACGCCTGGTGGAACCGGACAAAGAGGCTCAATTCATCGGGAAAGACGCGTTGAGGCGCATCAAGGCCAAGGGGGTAACTCGAAAGCTGGTGGGCGTCGAAATCCACGCCGATCCGCTTGATCTCAACGAGACTGTGTGGCCGGTTTCCAGCAAGGGCGCCAGGGTTGGGATGGTGACGTCCGCAGTCTACTCCCCGCGCTTGAAGCGAAATATCGGGTATGCCATGGTCCCCGTTGCCCACGCGGCGGTGGGAACAGAGCTGCTGGTGGAAACGCCACTGGGAGCGGCGAAGGCCACAGTGGTGACCATGCCCTTCGTGGACCCGAAGAAGCAGATCCCCAGGTCATGATTCAGGGAGGGACCTGAGATGCCCCAAATTCCGTACGTCGATCCTGCCACAATCAAAGATCCTGAGATTCGTGGCTACCTGGAGCTGGCCCGCCGGGAAGGCACGCCCAGACCGGAGAGCCAGGCCATTCGGGCCCACAACCGCAGCGTGATCAGGGCGTTCTCCCAGGCGTGGGACCTCACATTTCGCCACGGCGTGCTTGATCACCGGATCAAAGAGCTCTGCCGGGTCTATGTTTCCAAATCGATCGAGTGTGAATACTGAGGGGTGCAACGGTCCGTCCAGGCTGGACGGCAGGGTGTGAGCGAGGCACAGTACGACGAGTTGGTCGATTTTGTCACCTCCGACAAGTTCACGGATCGCGAGAAAGCCGCCCTGACCTATACGAGTGCCATCATGTGGAACGCGGAGATCGCCGACGACCAGCTTTGGGGCAAGCTCAAACAATACTTCACGCTCCCAGAGCTGGTCGAGCTGGGTTTCTTTGTGGCGCTCACGTTGGGGCAGCAACGGTGGATCAAGACGTTGGGGATCCGTCACGGTGAGGTGCTCGCCGACACCGACATAAGTTCGTGAATCCCCATGCGTCTGTTCGGATACTCTGCTAGAACGCCGCAGCATTTGCGCGCTTAATCTATCCCCATAAACTCCTTCAAGGCAACTAGTTCTTGATGAGTAGTCTGAGTGGTGTGAACCAGGGGAATGGTCCGCGCGAAACCCCTGAGGTGTTGGCACCTGCAGACCAACCGGGATGAACACTGGAGGTGAGGAGAAATCCGGCTGGCCGCACGCCCGATCCTCAGAGACAACCACGGGAGAGGCGACCATGAAAACGGTACTTGCAGCAATCAGCGTGATGGTTCTTATGACTGTAGCGTTCGCCGGCGCGCCCCAGCATGCCGTTCGGGCCGGGAACGGCGCGCCCAGCGGCCCCCACTACAATCTCAATATTATCGGGGTCCCCAAGGACAAAAGCGCGGACATGACTGGTGACAACGGGCATCGCATTTTTGTGGACCTCGGCAGCAAGAGTGGTGCCGCGGTGACCACGAGAATCATGCTCTCGCAGAGCTTCGACGGCACCTTCGAGGTTCTGGATGCCAACGGCACGGATGGTGAGGCCAGCTTCAAACTGCCTGCGCCCGGGACCTATACCGTGTGGGCGCGGGCGCTCGGAAAGCCGGGCGGATCGGCGACCATGACAACCTGTGCGACCGATCCCCTGGACCCGACCGCCGTCATCTGCTCGCTGGAGAACGAGGTCTTCGTGCGCGGGACCGGCAAGAGCCAGTTCAAGAACGTCACCGACGCGCTGACGACCATCGTACTGGCGCCGGGCAGCGACGTCGCGCTTGCGTGCGGGTCGACACAAGTCAGTCTGTTCGACCCCTGCCTGACGGGATTTCTGTGGCAGTACGACAACAATGGCTTGAAGCTCTTGCAGGTCCGCTTCTACTATTAGTGGTTCCGTGTGTGCAGGCGGGGCGAATACCCCGCCTGCACATTTGCCCCGCTACTTGAGCGTACCGGCCATGAGTCCGGAGACGAAGTAGCGCCCGAGGAATACGAAGAGCGCCAGCGGCGGCAGCGACGTCAGCGTCGCGCCGGCCATCTGGATGTGCCACAGCTGGGCGTAATTGCCTTTGAGGCCGGCGAGCACCGGCGTGGCTAGTTGGTTGAACGTCCCCTGCGTCATGGCCGTGGGGATGAGGAACTCGTTCCAGATCGTGGTGAAGATCAGGATCGCCGTGGACAGCAGGCCCAGCTGCGCCACGGGGAGGAGAATCCGCCAGTAGAAGGTCACCGGGCCACAGCCATCCAGGGCGGCCGCCTCCTGCATCTCCGCCGGCACCGTCTGGAAGAACGTGGCGGTGATCAGCGCCGCCATCGGCGTGTTCAGGAGCAAGTAGGCCACGATCAGGCCGGGCCGTGTGTTGATCAGCCGCAGGTCCGCCAGCAGTTGCGTCAGCGGGATCAGTACGATCTGGTACGGCAGAAATGTGGCGATCGTGGCCGCGAAGAAGACCGCCTGGGAGTGCCGGAAGCGCAAACGCGCCAGGAAGAACCCGGCCCCCGACCCCAGCAGCACAGCCAGGGCCGTGGCTGGAAGGGCGACCAGCGTACTGTTGACCAGCCCGTGCCGCAGCACGCCCAGCGCCACGGCGTAGTTCTGCACCTCGAAGCCGCCAGGGGGAAGGACGTACTGACTCTGGGTGATCTCCCGGATAGTCTTCAGCGAGTTCGCCAGCATGACATACAGCGGCAGCAACCACAGCAACGCCAGCCCAGCGATGCACACCCGCCAGGGCAGACGGGATGCCGTCTTCACGCCGCGAGCCTCCGCATCGACCACCAGGCATATGGGACGACGACGGCTACGGCCAGAATGAGAATGAGAACGCTGACCGCGGCGCCGATGCCGACGAACTGCTGCCTGAAGGTGGCCACAAACATGAAGAACGGGAGCACCTCGGTCGAGATCCCCGGCCCGCCGAACGTCATCACCCACACCAGGTCGAACACTTTCAGCGTGACCAGGATCAGCATGGCCACCACGATCATGGTGGCGTGGCCGACGTTGGGAATGACCACATGGCGAAAGGTCTGTACGTCGGTGGCCCCGTCGACCCTGGCGGCTTCGAAGATCTCCCGCGGCATGTCGCGAATGGCCGCCAGGTACAGGGTCATGGCGAATCCCGTGTACTGCCAGACCGCGGCACCGACGAGACAAAAGGTCGCGAGGTGCGGGTCGGCGATCCACGGCTGCGCCCACCGGCCCAGCCCGAGCATCCGAAACAAGTTGTTGATCACCCCGGCATCGGGATCATACATCCACGCCCACAGCGTGCCGCTGACCACAAACGACAGGGCGATGGGATAGAGAAAGAGGGGCCGCAGCACGCGTTCCGCCCGCCCGACCAGGTCGAGGCCGTAGGCGAGGAACAGGCCTAGCGCTGTGGTCGGCGCGATGAACACGACCAGCCAGATCAGGTTGTTCCGCAGGCTCGTGAACAATCGTTCCCGCAGTGCGCCGCCCAACAAGGTGCGGAAATTTTCCAGACCGTGGTACTTCCAGACTGGCGCCATGCCTACCCAGTCGTCCAGGGAGACGGCCACCGTCCAGGCCATCATCCCGTACATCACGAGCACGATGAGCAGCAGCGGAGCGAGAAACAACAGGGCGTGCGCGCGGGTGTAGGCCATGAGGGGCGGCGCCCCCGCTTCGCCAGTCGCGAAACGGGAGCGCCGCGGAGAGCTACTTCGCCCAGTACCAGCCGCTGGAGTCGGAGACTTTGTCCAGCTCCATGGCGCTGCTGATTTCGTCCAGCGCCCGGTTGATGTCGGGGCTGTAGAGGAACCGCGTCAGGATATCCTGCCAGTCGCTGAGGAACGCCGGCGGCGCGAGCACACCGTGAATCGAACTTGGGACGATGCGCTTGCTCTTGAACGTACGTGAGGCCTCCTGGTGGAGCTTGTCCGGATAGGTCGTGTCGGGCACGGCCTTGTGGATGGCAATCGAGCCCTTCACGATATTGAACTCCCCCTGCACCTTCGGATCAGTGAGGTTGGTGAGCCAGGCGGTGGTCGCCTCCGGATGCTTCGCCCCTGTCGGCCGCACGAACGTGTCCACGATCATCAAGAAGACTTCCTGCGGCTTCTTGGGGAAGCCCGCCGCGTCCCAGTCCACGCCTTCCTTGTATCCGGCCTGGACCAGCAGCCCCGCGGCGAAGTCGCCGATCACCATCATCCCCATCTGCCCTTCAGCCATCGGACCGGCGATGTCACTCCACGTCTTGGCGCCGTGGAACTGGTACAGGTACGGGATCAGATCCTTGAACTTTTGCAGCGCGGCGCGGACTTCCGGCGCGGTCTTCACGCTGAGCTGGCCGGTATAGAACTTCTCGTAGACGTCGGGCCCTCCGGTCGAGAGCAGCGTGACGTCAAAGAGGAAGACCGCCGGCCACTTCTCGCGCGTGCCGATGGCGATCGGCGCGACGTTGGGCTTGCTGGATTTGATGCGCTTGGCGGCGGCGATCATCTCGTCCACGGTCGTCGGCGGCGCCAGCTTGAGCTCGTTGAACAACTTGGTGTTGTAGAAGAGCCAGTTGGCACGGTGCGCGTTCATCGGAATCCCGTAGTGTTGCCCCTTGAACGTGGTCATCTTCCCGATGACGGCAGGATAGTTGGCATCCAGCTTTTGCGCTCTCCACACGTCATCCACCGACGCGACATAGTCGCCGTCGACGTACTGCTTCAACTCCGCCCCGCTTAGCGATTGAAAGGTATCGGGCGGGATCTTGGCAGCCAGCATGCCCAGCAGGACGGTCTTCAAGGTAATGCCGCCCCCGCCGGCCACCGGGTTGTCCACAATCTTGGTGCTGGGGTTCTTCTTGGTGAACGCGTCGAAGATCACTTGCATCGCCTGCCGTTCGCCGCCGGCCGTCCACCAGTGGTAGATGACCAGTTGCTGCTGGTCGGCGGCATAGAGGACCGGCGCCGCCGTCATGACGGCGGCCAGCATGATAACCAGCCACTGCGTGATCCTGGGACGTCTAATCATGCTCTCTCCTCCTCGTATGGAACCCTGTGACGAGTCGTGGGGATGACGGTTTTCGGGGAGGAATCGAAAACCTCCTGTCGCGAAAGACCTGCTCACGCATGCCAGATCACGTCGAACCAGATGTGCCGCAGTGGAGCCCGGTACCCGACGCGTTTCTCGGCATCTACTACCTCGAGACGCGCGACAACCTGCACCGGACCGCGGAATTCATCGCCCTGGAGGAGAGTGCAGGCTCGTGGTCGGGGGGGAGTGCGGCGACCCCGCTGTATGCGCGATCGCTGGGGCGTGTGCATGATGTGCACGAGCTCTCTCCGGGCCGCGGCTACGCCGCCATCGCCTACCCGGTGTCGAATCTGCCCGAGCGGGGCTCCCCCTTCGCCGCCATCTGGCTGTATCTGCTGGCCGGCCCGCTCTTTGAACGGCCGTTCGCCGACGTCATCCGGCTTGCCGACGTCGTCCTCCCCGACAGCCTCCTCGCTGCGTTCCACGGCCCCCGGTTTGGCATCGCGGGGAGCCGGGCGCTGCTGCGCCTGGGGAAGGAGGCGCTGCTGTTCGGCGGGATCGTCAAGCCCGGTGCCGGGCTCACTCCCGATGAGGTGGCCGCGCGCTGCGAAGCCGCCGCGCGCGGCGGGGTGCATCTCATCAAGGATGACGAGAAAATGAACAACCCGACGTATTGCCCGCTCTTGGCGAGGGTCAGCGCGGTCTCGCGCGCGCTGCGCCGGGTGGAAGACGACACCGGGCAACGGGTCATCTACTGCCCGCACGTCACCGGCCGTCCCGACCAGATGCTGGAGATGGCCCGCGCCGCCGTGGCAGCGGGGGCTACCGGCCTGATGGTGAACGTGTTTGCCGCCGGGCTGGCCGCGCTGCAGATGCTCAGCGGAGACGCGCTCACCCAGGTGCCCATCTACGTCCATTCGGGCGGACGCTCGGCCATCGCGCATCGTCCCGGCAACGGCATCGATGTCCGCGTCTTCGCCCGATTCGTCCGGCTGCTCGGCGGCGATTGCCTCGACCTGTACGCCCAGGGAGGATACCTGCGCACAGAAGGGCCGGCCCAGACGAGGAGACTCGCGGAGGTGCTGCGAGGGCCATGGGGATCCATCCGTCCGGTCCTCCCCACCTGCTCGGGGGGGTTGACGGCGCAGACTCTGCCTGCCAACTACGAGACCCTGGGCCGAGATATCCTCCCGATGGCCGGTTCCGCCATCTTCGGTCACCCCCACGGCGCCGCCGCAGGCGTCGCTGCGCTGCGCCAGGCAGCCGACCGTTACTTCCAGGGTCTGGCGTCTCCATCGTGGTCCTGATCCTCGGTCCCAACCTCTGTCTTGACCGGGTGATCGTGGTCCCCGGCTTTTCCTCTGGGCGCATTCATCGTGCGGAGCGCGGCATCTCCCTGGCGAGCGGAAAGGGTCTGAACGTCGCCCGCGTGGTGCGTGCGCTGGGCGAGGATGCCACCGTTATCGGTATGGTCGGCGGCGATGACTCCGGGCGCGCGATCATCCGGGGAGCCCGGGGGCAGGGGATCTCGCTGCGCGCGGTGCGCGTGCAGGCGACTACCCGCATCTGCACGCTGATCATTGATCCAGGCAACGCCGAGACGGTCATCAACGAACATGGACTGGAGGCCGGCGCAGGAGTCGAGGCACAGCTCTTCGCGTACCTGCGGACCGGCCTGCGGCGCGCCCGATACCTCGTCCTTGCTGGCAGTCTCCCCGCCGCCCTGCCTGCGAATTTCTATGCCCACTCGATCGAACTGAGTCGGGAGGGACACGTCCCGGCCCTCCTGGATGCGACCGGCGATTCGCTTCGCCTTGGCCTCGCCGCGAAGCCCGACCTGATCAAAGTCAACCGCGCGGAGCTGGCTGACGCGGTCGGCCGGCCGCTCGCTTCCGTTGACGATGTGCTCGCTGCCGCCGACACCCTCCGTGCACAATCGGGCGGTCAAGTCATCGTTACGATGGGAGCGGAAGGCGCGGTACTGGTCACGGCTGAAGGCCGATGGCATCTCAGCCCGCCTGGGGTGACGCGGGTCAACACGATCGGGGCAGGGGACAGCCTGACGGCGGGCGTGGTGGTCAGCCTGCAGCGCGGTCATTCCCTGCTGGATGCGGTGCAGACGGGTGTGGCGGCCGCGGCGGCCGACGTGACGACGCTCCTTCCCGGCACCGTCGACGCCATGCAGGTAGACAGCCTGCGTCCTCAGGTTGTGGTGCAGGCGCGGCCGCGGTGAGTGGGACGGCGCGATGCCGGACGTGACCTGCATGGGTATTGTCGTCGCCGACATCATCATGCGGCCGGTGGATGCCTGGCCGCAACGTGGCCGGCTGGCGCTTGAGGAATCCATCGTGTTACGGTCGGGCGGCCTGGCGCACACCACCGGAATTGTGCTGGCAAAGCTCGGCGTCGATACGGCTGTGGTGGCGCGGGTGGGCTCCGATCTGTTCGGCGACTTTCTCGTGCAGATTCTCGCCGACCACGGTGTCCGGCCGCACGTCGTGCGGGAACCGCGGGTGCCGACCTCGACGAGCGTGGTGGCCGTCAGCAGCGGCGGGGAGCGTTCGTTCATGCACATGATTGGGGCAAACGGAAGATTGATTCCCGAGGACATCTCTGACGATCTGCTCCGCGCGACGAGGATCTTCCACCTGGGTGGATGCTTTGTGCTGCCCGCACTCGATGGAGAGCCGGCCGCGGGGTTGCTCCGGCGGGCGCAGGAGCAGGGATGCCGCACCAGCATGGATCTGGCGTGGGATCCCTCCGGCCGGTGGATGTCGGTGCTGGAACCGTGTCTGCCTCATCTGGATTTCCTGTTTGGCAACCAGGATGAGCTCGGTCATGTCACGGGGCGTCGCGACCCGGCAGAGATGGCCGGGATGCTGCGGGCGCGGGGCGTTGGAGCCGTTGCCGTCAAGTTGGGCGACGCCGGCGCGTTTGTCGATGCCGCCGGCTGGCGCGGACGCGTGCCGGCCTATGCCGTCGAGGTGGTTGATACGACCGGCGCGGGCGACGCATTCTGCGGCGGATTCCTGGCCGCAGTGCTGGCAGGCTGGGAGATGGAGCGCGCGACCCGCTTTGCGAACGCGGTCGGCGCCCTGTGCGTGACGGCCGTCGGCGGCACGGCCGGCGTGCGAAGCCGCGAGGAGACACTGCGATTCATGGAGAGCGGTGCGATCCGCAGCCACGCATGAGTCGAGTTGAGCTGGCGCTCGACAGGTTGTTGGAGCGGGGAATCCTACCGCTGCTCCCCAACTACGTGCGGCGGCTCTACATGGACGGGGGCCGGCTTCTCATTTCGCACCGCCCAGGCGGCACGTATAGTTCCCGCGTGCGGATGTGGCGGCCAGAGCGGTGGATTGGGTCGACCGTCACCGCGATGAACCCGCACCCAATTCCCGACGAGGGGATCAGTCGCATCAGCACACCCGCCGGAACAATCAGGCTCCCTGTGGCGCTGCGGCTGCGCGGACTG
>Ga0209469_1000317_pt1 | contig 30135 bp, 30 predicted proteins | sample GraSoiAngelo_123_FD_185880 | JGI IMG/M metagenome (GOLD analysis project Ga0209469, IMG submission 185880) | Grasslands soil microbial communities from the Angelo Coastal Reserve, California, USA - 14_0927_02_40cm (SPAdes) (version 2) | ecosystem: Environmental > Terrestrial > Soil > Grasslands ... | reverse complement strand
GAGCAATGAGTCATGTTATCCGGGTCTGTAGGGAGAACGGGGTTACCACGTCCATATGTGGACAGGCGCCGTCGAACTATCCGGAGGTTGTAGAGTTTCTCGTGCGAGAAGGCGCGGTCAGTATGAGTGTGAATCCTGACAAGGTGATAGAGACGAAACAGCTGGTCGCGGGGATAGAGCAGAAGCTGATCCTCGAGGGTATGAGGATGATGCGACGGAATAATGGTGATCCCCCGGTCTTTCAGCCGAGGTGGCCAAAATAGCCGCCTCGTCGATCTTCGATGAGCTTGTCGAGTATATCGGTGAGAACTATTCTCGGGCTTCGAAAATTGTGGAGCTGGGAGTAGGGAGCCGGATTGAAGTTGCTGAGAGGATCAAGAAGCATCTTCCGCTTACCGAGGTTCTCGTTATGGACAATGATGAGACTTCGGTCCGGCGGCACCTGACGAGTCCGGTCCGGGCTGTCGCGGATGATGTGATGTCTCCGCAGATGCCGATCTACAAGGATGCGACGCTCGTCTACTCTGTCCATCCGCCGTTGGAGATTGTTGGGCCGATGATGGAGCTGGCGGGGAGGGTTGGAGCGGATCTTCTGGTCGTGCCTAGGTCGGATGAGCAGGAGATGTTTCATCACGCTGATTGGCAGAAGCTGGTCCGGAATGGAAGGACCGTCGGCTGGCTACGAATCTTCAGAAGAGATACCCTAACCAAGCGGAACTAGTCAGAGTCTCTGGAAAAAGTCTCGGCTCTCACTAGCTTGCGTCGCGCGGGGACCAACTACTTTTCAGAATTTGAGAGGACGGTTTCGCCAGCTCGCCTGTTTTCCGGGCGAGTCTCATGATTCGGGGCGCAGAATGGGCTGATCAAAGCTTGTCGAAAGCGCGGGTTACTCGGAAGAGAATGGCGCAAGAAGCGGTTCTGGCGGACGGATTCGGGATTCGGGCTTGTTCCGGGCGATTTTCTAGGAGGAATCTGGCTCCAAGAGCACTATTGTGTCGCGGGATTTTTTTATTTTCAAATTCTAAGATGGGTCCTCCTGCTGTCTGAAACGTTTTTGGGCGAGATCTCCGGTTTGTCGCGCAGAACGGGCTGATCAGCGTTTTTCAGTAGTTGCCGCGTGGCGGCTCTCCAAGCGTGCGAAACCCTCCGCGTGGGACCCCCCTCCCCGATTCGAGATCAGGGTTCATTCTGCGCCCAGTTTCGACGAACGCAACACTTTCACGATTTGAGAACGGTTCCCTTGTCTGACAGGTTCGTCTTGACGAAGGCTATGTCTGGATCAGCCTCGCCGTCTCCGCCATGATGAAGGATACGACTGTTCTATTGATTATCCTGGAGCCCCCGTTCGCGGCCTCTCTCACCTTCTCGGCGACCAAGCTCCGCTCATACTCGACTGTTCGCTGTGATGCCTCGATTCCCCTCCTCCGGCAGAAGTTGAACGCCCAGCTGAACGCTTCGTATTCACAGAGATACTCGGGTTTCCTGTCCCAGGAATGATGATTGCTCATGATATGGCCGATCTCATGAAGACCCGTGAAGAAACTGGAGAACCGTTTAGGAGTGGGGATGAAGATCCGCTTCCGGCCGAGATCTGACCGTCCTCACTGGGCACCATGGTCATGATAGTAGACGCGGATTCCTGCCTTCTTCGCCGCTTCTTCTATGATGGCCCGATATTCCATGCCGAGGGGGGCATCTCGCATTATTGTCGGCCTGTCCAGCAGGCGTTCTTGGTCTTGTCGTACCAGGAGTTGACGTACTCGCCGGTGCTGATCCTGTTGCAGACGAAGTTGGTATCGCAGTAGTCGCAGATCTCTTCGTTTCCGATGACCCAGCCGGTTCCAGGGTCCATGTCGGTCTTCAACTCAACCATCTCCTCCGATAGGCCCTGGATCAACGTATCGAACGGATCCTTGGTGCACTGGTTGCATCCTCTGGCGCACGGATAAGGCTCGAGTGTGTAGAAGGGTCCGTCGGGTCCGTTGACTGTGTCGTGATAGTCGCAGAAGGCCCCGCAAGACTGGTCGCCTGATAGAGAAGCGGTTGTTCCGGGCGGTAGGAAGATGTTGTAGGCACCAGTGCTTCCAAGGTCTGCTACAGCGCTGGCGCTTATCCATCCTGTGATCATCTTTCTGATCTCATTGTTTGAGAGTTGCGAGGGCGGGTCTTGTCGTATCGAGACGGCTCGGATCGTCTTGCCGATTCCAACATTGTACTGGCGTAGTCCCCCCGAATAGCTCGCGTCGGATTCGAGATGCGCTACTGCGAGTTCAACCCGGCTGATCCACTGGGCGGAGGATGGTTTGGTGTAATATGTGCCCCAGTAGATGTCCTGCCAAGTATAGCCGTCCTGCCAGAGAGGACCGCCGTTGTATTTCACGATGGACGATACTGCGGTGGGATGGACTCGATGGTTGCAGGGCTGTGAGTAGTGCCAGATCCCGGACGGCTGACGGTCATATGTGAGGTCGTAGTCGATGACCGGGATTCTGAACTGGCTAGTTGTTCCTCGTACGCCGACATGGCGGAAACTTGTGGCGCTGGCTCCGCAGAGCGGACACGTGGACAGGGTCTTGCAGGAATCGCATCTGTTCATTGCAGACAGTGAGCACTCACGCTGCTCTTGAAAGAATTTTCCTAGTAGACTGTTACCCCTGGAGAATCTCAGTGGTTCAGACGCCGAGAAATAGCATGTCACCGATTCGGATCTTCAGAACAAAACATGTCCAAATCTGATTCAACCAGCTTTGTCTTCGCAAACACTAAGGGCGATCTCGGACGCATCATCACCCAGCTCAAGAGAACCACTAACGTGGGGTCCATAACTCCCGTCACCGGACGATTCGATCTGGTGATCCGGCTGAAGACCAACGAGCCTACGAAAGCCTTGAACACTGTCGAGAAAATCCGGAGCATCAGCGGAATCACATCCACCCAGACCGCGTTCTCGATCGAGAGCGTCACCAACGCCAAGAACAGGGAAGAGTCGAACGAGCCTCCGCTCGCCTATGCTCTCGTCAAGGTCAAGGGCAAGTTCCGGAGCGTACTGCAGAAGCTCAAGACATTCCCGAACCTCGTAGAGGCCCACCTGGTCCCTGGCGAGTTTGATGTCATCGCCTCGTTCAACGGTTTCAGCCAGGATGAGCTCATGGAGAGTTCCGTTGAGAAGCTTAACAGCATCAACGGTATTACGGCGAGCGAGACGCTCATCAGCTGGACGCCTTCCAACCAGCCACAATAGGAAACGGGGAGTCTGGACAAGACTCTCCCGTCCCCTCTTTGTTTCGAATCTAGAATCGCGACGCAGCGTATGGTCCTATGTTTCCTTTCAAGAAAAGAGCCGGTAATTTAGGTCGAGGAGCGATATGGCGTCTCATAGGCACGCAGGTCCCGTGCGTACTGGATCGTTTGTTCGTCGCAACGGGCCGTTGGTAGTCTGTTTGTTAGCCTAGAACCGGAAATAGGAAACGCCGGATCTGTGCCGCGAGAGTAGCCTGTATACCTGATTTTCTAGATTTTCTGGGTCTGCAGAATTTAGCATGGAAATGAGGTCGTAGACGGCTCGCTCATCATTTGACAACGCTAGAGGATTAACACAATCACGAGCAGGTTTCCAATTCTAAGGCATTTCCAAGGCGTTTTGCAGCGGACTAGCAGGGCTCCCGATGTCGGAGTTGGCGGGCCCGGTGGGATTCGAACCCACGATTTTGGGCTAGCTCCGAAAGCTCAGTTCTCAGTATTGAGCTGTCTCCGAAGGCCCACGTCTTGGTCCTGGCTCGACTACGGGCCCTGGAAATCGCGTCGGGACTCGGAGTATTATTGTCTTGGGCAAGACCTGCAAAGTTCTAGAGCTCTGATTGCTCTTCATTGCTCGCAGCGAAGATCCATCATCCTAGGATAAGATTTCGATTGTTAGGAAACGTCCCGCCGTTTTGTCTTGACCCTACTCTTCGGCCGTTCTCCGTGCGACGTGTCTGAAGAACCGTCGTATCATCCGTTCCATCCCACGGACCTCGGGCGCCGCCTGGTTGAATATCGACACAAAATCGGAATGATACTGCTTTGCTAATTGAGTATCAGATAGAAATGTTGCGTTTTCAAAATTCGCATCTTCTGCGCGTTGAGTATAGTTGTAGCTTCCCCATTCCACTGTTCTTCCATCAACAATGATGAACTTGTTATGCATGATTCCCCCTGCCGGGGAGATGACCCGGACGTCTGTCCCGGCGCTTTCCAGCTGGTCATGGAGGCTAGCTTGCTGTCCCTTCGTCTCGGACTTGTCAAGGACGACAGAGACGTTCACTCCACGCTTCAGAGCATCCAGTAGTGCCTTCGCGATATCCTCGTTCGTGAAGGCATAAGCGGCCATCTCTATGCTTTGGGCAGCGCTACCTATCATGGAGATGATTTCTCGTTCTACCCCTCCGCTAGGAGAGAAGAGCGCAGTAATGGTCTGAGTCGATGACCTTGCCTCTGCTTGGGCCGGTCTTGATGGGGAACTCTGAGATTCTTCCGTTGACTCCTCCACATTTTCTGGGACCGAAGAATCTTCGACTTTGATCTGTGAGGGGCGTACTTTGGCGGTTTTAGAAGATGGTCTGAGAGTGACCTTGGCACCGGTCTTTCCCTCCAATGAGAGAAAGAGCTCGGTTCGTTTTCCGGACTTCCAAGCGCCTTCAATCCAGAGTTCAATAGAGTCAACGTTGAGATCCTTGAACCAGTCTAGAAGTTCGTCCAGCTTCAGCCTTAGCCCTTTGAAGGGTGTGGCTCCTACGACTTGAGCTGCGGGGTTTTCTGGCGGCCTGAAAACCAGAACTATTTCATCTTCGTCCCTCGGCCGACCTCCGCCCAGCGCGCTCATGGCCCTATCTCCTCTCAACGCGTCTCTTGAATAGTCGATTGAAACCGTGAGTGCCTCGCTTGAGTTTATGCACCGGAAGTTGTGGGGTTTCTAGCTCTCACGAATGCGAGATAGGCACCTTACTAACCGGCGTCAAACAAAACCCTGGTTCGAACTACCCGAGGTCAAAAATATCTGAAAGTTTTGGGCGCAACTCTCCCACCGCTCCGTTTCTTCAGCCTGATAATACCGAGAGGGCATGAACCCGCGTTTTAAGGTTCAAGCCGAGAGATGATTATTAGATGGAACTCTCCCTCAGTCGGCAAGGTGTCAATCACTTCCCGGACGGAGAGGACAGGCATGGTTGTCTAGTTGGCATCCTGTATTGACGTCCAGTATGTTACGAAGTCTTACGGAAAGACCGTCGCGCTTGACGATGTATCCTTCTCCATACCCTGTGGCGAGAGGTACGCTCTATTGGGCCCGAATGGCGCGGGCAAGTCAACTACACTGCGGCTTCTTGTGGGGCTCTTGAAGCCTGACACTGGGACGATCAGGATAGATGGTCATGAGCCCTTCAGTCCCGAGGCCAAGTCGACCCTCGGGTACCTCCCCGAGGATGCGACACCGTACAGGACACTATCAGTCCGGGAGAACTTGGAATACATCGCAGCTCTACGCGGAGTCAAAAACGTGGCGGATGCCACGAACAGATTCTTGGATGAGCTGAGCCTCCGCGAGTACGAACGCGCAAAAGTTGGCAAACTATCTCGCGGTAACATGCAGAAACTCTCCATCGCTCTCGCGCTCGTCCACAATCCAAAGATCGTCCTACTCGATGAGCCACTCAACTACCTCGACATACCTACCCAGGAGAGAGTTTTCAAGATGCTCAAGTCACTAGACTCGACACAGATCGTCTCCACACACATCATGTCGATCGCCACCCGCCTTACAAACAAGGTCTTGATGATCGCCAGAGGCAAGATCGTCTGGAACGGGACAATCGATGCACTAAAGGCCATGGAGGTAGGTGATGAGTCGATAGAGAGTGTGGTTGCAAGGCTGATGACCAGTGCTTCCTAAACTCGTCAAGTTCGTCCTCCGGACAAGATTCTCTAGACCCTTACTTGGCCTAGTCGCCTTTTTCCTCGTCTATGATACCGTGATAAGAGCGTTCACGAGCGGAAATGCCCCAGAGTTTTCTGGCGGATTCTCCTACTACGCCGTTGGCTCTTCGATATTCTTCGTCGTCATGAGCCTTCTCTTTGGAGGACTCTTCGTAATGAAATCCGACAGGGACTACCTGTTGACACTTCCGTTGCGACGAAGGGACCTCAGCATCTCGCTCTTCATCGCACAATTCGTAGGATCAGGAATAACGATCCTCTTCCTATACGGCTTCTATGTTGCGGGTGCTGGCGACCTCGAAACTACAATCATTCTAATTGCAAACTTAGTCCTACTGGCCTGTGTGGTGACCTCGTTGGGAGTGATCTCCAACATACTCCAAACATGGAAGAGAGTTGCCCTAGCGGCTGCTCTCGGCCTCTGGTGTTTCTCCTCGATCCTCAACTTCCCCTTTACACCGGTCTCCTCGTTTACGGGAGAACTCGTCTACGGAAGCATTGTACTATTCGGAGTAGCATCTGTTGTCGTACCTGTCGCACTGAGAGAACTCGCTTATCTCGAACTGGGGTCGATCAGGAGTCTACTGAGAGCTACTAGCTCCGAATACAAGAAAAACATGAGCTTTGTGGGTAAGGGACCGATACGGGCGATATACTCCTACCACTTGTCATTCTTGGAGATGATGGGAAGGGTCAATATTGGCGGGTCCACAAGCTACAGGGCTGCCCGCGTTAGGACATCTACTGTCCTCGTCGTTTCCGTTGCAGCCGCCGCGGTCTATCTGTTTCTGACTGGACTGTTACCGTTTACTCGTTTGTCCGTTAGACCCGCGGTCGTGGTCGTTCCGGTTTTCATGGGAATAATTACACTTGTATTGATGTCTCAGGGAACCTTGTCTAACGAGAGGGGATGGTTGGCTTTCACGGCAATGGACCCTGCAACCTACCTTCGCCATCTTCTCTTCTCCAGGGTCATCTCGGCTCTCGCGATAATAGGTCCGTTCGGCGTGGCTGACATAATCCTGGCTTTGCTCGGAATACGAGCAGGGGCGGGCTCTGCTATCGTGCTCCTAGTCACGGTTCCTTCGGCATCAATCCTGGCCGCTTATCTGGTGGCGAGATTGGGCGCTGTACAGCAGGTGAGGGAGGAGGGAATGATGCCCGGGCAGTTCGACCTCAGACAGTTCCTTGTTATTCTTCCAACTTATGTTGTCGTAGGGCTCATATTTGTCTCTGAGATATCGCTGACCGCCTCGATAGTCATCGCGGCTATGCTAACAGTCGTCTCGACATTGTTGATGAGTATTGCCGGTGTATGGAGAGGGATAGCGTACCGTTTGACTGAGAGAGGATTCGTGTGACCGAGAACCGTCAGTCTGCAAACTTGTAGTGCCGGTAACCTTCGGCAGTCACGTCGATCAGTACGAACTCGTTTTCAGGCTCGAACACGAACCTTCTCGCCTCCGGCAGGGGTCTTCCCTCGTGAAGGGCCTCATACTCGGCTAGCGATACTGGCCTTCGATGATGCAGTTTCTCTGTGTGGCCAAATCCCTTTGCGACTGTTTTCCATTCTTCTTGGACGATCCAGCTTGACGCTTTCGCCTTGGAACCACTGCCATAGTTTCCCGATCCCCCTCTCTTCCCGACGAGATCTGCATCCTTCCTCGCCTTTGTTTCGAGGAGCATTGATAGGCAACTCTTCTCCGATGCTGAGTAGCTGTTGCCGCTCTCTCTCGCGTGAATCAGACCCTCAGCGACCTTGTCGTTGTATTCTGTTTGGAATCTGGGCGTCTCCATGAAATGTCTCATGTAGTCGGATTCTGCCTTCTCAAACTCCTCTCTCTTCTTGAATCCGGCTCGTTTAGGCTCTATTCCTATTTTCTTGACGATCTCGTCCCAACGGGAGAGACCTCTCCAGAAATGCCGTAACAAGTATGCGAATGCTTTTTCTGCCATCTTTGGATAGGGTACGTGAAACGACATCGGTCCAAACTGATCGATAAGGGATTCTCCAGGTCCCGGGCTGACGAGGCCAGAGGCTATTGCTTGTTCGGCCCAGTCGTCAACGGCCCCCTCCATGGCTTTGAGATAACACTTCTCCGAATGCTTGCCGTGAACAACCGCAGTGGTTGAGAACAAGGGTCTCCAGAAGTCGTCTTCGTCCTCCATGTATGTACCGATCACACTGTCGAACGCGAGCAGTCTCGGGTTTTCCTTGATGAGGAGTGCTACCGCGCCTGCGCCTTGGGTGGATTCTCCCGGGGTATTCAGGGGATACTTGGCGATGTCTGTTGAACAGACGATGCTGCACCTACTGTTGCTGCGTCCTGCCCATGCCCAGTCGAGCGAACTCTCTAACGCATCGGCCGTGCTTACGCAGGCGAACTTGTACTCGACCCCGGAGGTTCTCTTGAAAGAACCTTTGCCGAATTTCTGCTCTAACATTCCATGGACGTAGGCTGCGACCGGCTTGGACTCATCGACCCCAGTCTCGGTCGCGATGTCAATCCTTGCGATCTCGGCTGGCAAAAGCTTGTCTCGGTCAATCAGCTCGTAAATAGCGTTAGCAGCCAGGACAGAACTGTCCTGGTAAATGTCGGGAATGGACATTTTCGCGATCCCGATGCCGTGCAGAAACTTTGCAGGATCCGAATTTCGTGACTGTGAGAATTCTGTCGGCTTATCCGGGTGATTCTCATCGGCCAATTCCAAATACGATCTGGGCACGTATACCGCAATATCATCGATGCCAACCGGAATTTTCAGAAGCCAGCCCCCGTACCATTATCGATACTACCCGACTTCGTTGCGGACCCGGAGAGTCCTTAATGGTTACGAGAAGATAGGCGACTTGTTCTCCTGAGAGCGATTATTAGTTACAATGGGTGCAGGATTTTTTCGAGCAAAAATAGCATAGTAGGGGCATTATCGGATTCTGTATCTAATACGATATAGTTTATATCCAACCCTTTGCCGGACGAGCGGAGGTCGAGCAGATGACGGGAATAATCGACGTGTCCCAGCTTGTCAAGACGTACGGCGACGGGACCAAGGCCGTGAAAGGAATCTCTTTCAACGTTTCAGAAGGAGAATTCTTCGGTTTCCTCGGACCGAACGGTGCCGGTAAGAGCACCACCATCAAGATTCTCACGACGCTGCTTCGGAAGACTTCAGGCTCCGCAACAGTTGCAGGATTTGACGTGGAGACCGATGGTCCCAAGATAAGAAAGATGATAGGAGTTCAGAATCAAGATACCGTCGTTGACGAAGATCTCACGGGCCGTGAGAACATGATTCTGCAGGGGGAGATGCACCAGATGCATGGTCAGGCTTTGAGGGAGAGAGTTGATCAGCTTTTCAAGATAGTCGATCTGGTAGACGCGGCTGACAAGCGTGCCGGTTTCTATTCTGGAGGAATGAAGAAGCGTCTCGATCTCGCAACCACACTTGTCCACGATCCGAAGATCCTGTTCTTGGACGAGCCGACGACGGGTCTGGACCCGCAATCACGGGCCGCGATCTGGGCCTATCTCAAACGGTTGAACGAGCAGGGAATCACGATATTCATTACGACACAATATCTGGAAGAGGTGGACAGACTATGCCGTCGCCTTGCCATCGTTGACCTTGGCGAGATCGTTGCCCAGGGTAGCCCGGCCGAGTTGAAACAGGAGATCGGAGCTGATTCGATATCCCTAGGATTCGAGAACACGACGGTGAACGGCGGCGAGACCAGAGAAAAAGCCCGTCAGGTTCTCGAAAAGAGGTTCGACGGAGTCTCCAATATCGTGAATTCTGACATCGGGTTGACAGTCTACGCGAAAAACGGTAGCTTCCTAGTTCCCGAACTCGTGAGAGCGTTCGACGAGGATGGAATCAGACTATCCTCGATAACAGTCTCTTCTCCGACCCTCGACGACGTGTTTCTCAAACACACTGGTAAGAGAATTAGAGTTGAAGAGGTGAGCAGCGCGAACTATCGCGGAATGTTCGCTAGGAGGAGACGATAAGAGATGTCGTTCCTCTCAGACTCGTTCCATCTATTCGTACGTTGGATGAAGAAGCTCGTACGTAACCCAATTCTGATCTTCTTCTCGCTCTTCCAACCTGTAATCTTTCTCGTACTGTTCACACAGCTGTTCAGCAAGTTCGGCCAACTCCTAGGCCCAGGAGTAAGCTACACAGTCTTCGCCACAGCAGGCATTGTATTACAGAACGCGTTCTCCAGCGCTTTCCAGTCTGGCACGGCAGTAGTTGATGACATAAAGTCTGGATTCCTCACCAAGATGCTTGCCACACCGGTAAACAGGTCGGCCATCCTATTCGGCAGGATCATGAGTGATGCGTTCCGAGTCGTTGCTCAAACGGTAATCATACTTGCCCTAGCGTACCCGCTAGGGGTTTTTCCCGAGACCGGCGTCATAGGCTATGTTCTCATAATTCTCACTGTAGCCTTCTTCGGTCTGGCCTGGTCCGGAATATCACTTGCCTTAGGGCTTAAGACCAAGAGCGCTGAGACCGTGTTTGGAATAGCAGGATTTCTGACTTTTCCGCTCTTGTTCATGAGCACTGCCCTCGTGGGACAAAAAGTGATGCCTGATTGGATGCAGACTGTCTCTTCCTACAACCCAATAAGCTTCGCAGTAAACGCAATTCGCAACCTGATCACGGGATGCACTCCCGACCTTAGCAATTGCGCGATTGGATACGATTGGAGCACGATCCTCCAAGCCTATGGAGTAATCGCCCTTATTGGGATAATAACACTCGGAGCCACACTCTACCTCTTCCGAAAAGTCGTCAGCTGAGATTCACCAATGCGAATTCCGCAGAATGCGCAAAACCCACGGCTAGTAGACGGCCGACGGAGAAAATCGTTTAGGAGGTAGCTGCAAGATGAATGCTCCTTCGATCGAAGCCGTGAACTTGTCGAAACGCTATGGCTCGTTCCCCGCTCTCTCCAACCTCAACTTGAAAATCGAGGGCTCAAAATGTGTCGGCTTTCTCGGTCCCAACGGCGCAGGAAAGACAACAACCCTGAAGATCTTCACCGACATGATCCGAGCCTCAGAAGGAAGAGCCCTCATAAATGGCATCGAAGTGCATCCTAACAAGAAGAAAGCCTTGGAGTCCGCCGGAGCACTGATCGAGAGTCCGGAGATCTACCCATCTCTCACACCGAGAGAAGCATTGTCGATGGTCGCAGAACTCAGAGGATTGCCCAAGGGAGAGAGGCGCAAGACGATCGAAGATGCCGTTGCCGAGGTAAAGATGGACGAATGGTTGGACAAGAAGGTTGGAAAATTCTCCAAGGGAATGAAGCAGAGGATCAACATTGCCGCAGCACTTCTCTCGGACCCGGAGGTCGTGCTACTCGATGAGCCCACTACGGGTCTGGACCCGAGAGGCATGTCCGAGGTCCGAGACATCGTCAAGTCTCTCAAGAAGCGAAACAGACTCATCTTCATGAGTTCGCACCTCTTGAACGAGGTCCAAGACATCTGTGACGAGGTCGCCATGATCGACCACGGAAAACTACTTGTCTATGACACGCTGTCGAATGTCACGACGAGGTTTTCAAGTGACGGCGGGAACGTTGTCGAAATAGAGTTCTCGAGAGACATTGATGATCAGGCAGTCAATAGGAACATTGGCACTCTTACTAACGTGAACTCAGCCGAGAGAATAGATTCTAGAAGGGTTCGCATAAGATTCTCTGGAGGAGCACAGATCCAGGAGAGACTTCTCTCCGACATCGCCACGATGAAGATCGGCATGATAAGCTTCCACTCTCCCACTTCCGCGCTCGAAGACACGTATCTGAATCTCATCAAGGACACGTTGTGATCAGACAATGAGCCAGTTACGAACTGCACCTGCTTCATCGAGGAGGGGTCATATCCTTCCGAGCAGCGTCTCCCAGGTTGGGACTGTGACCAAGTACGAACTTGTCAACTACTTCAGGTCTCGCAGATTCTTCGTACTACTAATAATCGGCTTCGCTATCAGCGGGATCCTCACCGGCCTGGTTGCATACTATGGAGTCAGCACCTTCGCCTCTTCCGCCCTCGGATTCTACGCGTTCTGGTGGGGATACTCTATCACTTTCGTAATCGCGATCAATGGCATTTTCTTTGGCGGAGACGCCATCTCCGGAGAATTCCAGAACAAGACCGGCTACTTCCTGGTAGCGAACCCTTTGCGCCGGGTCTCGATCTACATAGGAAAATGGCTGGGAGCCTTCGCCGCTTCCCTGATGGTATTTGCGTCTTATGCGGCAGTAACAATTGGCAATGGCGTCTACTATTTCGGCATCGGTATTCCTTACCAGTTTGGCGAATCACTTCTCTTCTCAATCCTCTACCTGATGGCAGTGCTTGGGTTCACCTTCTTCTTCAGCTCCCTCTTCAAATCCAGCTCCATATCCATACTTGTAACCGCCATACTATTCCTCTTCGCCTTCCAGATTATCCAAACACTCGTCTCTGTCTTCGCACAGATAGAGCCGTGGTTCATCCTCACATACGGTTCTGGGATCATTGGAAACGTGCTCGCGGACACATACCCCACAACTCAACCTATCAGAGGTGCAGGACCGGGTGGAAGAGAAGGCACAACCTTCGCGGTTACGATCCCAGAGGGACTCACAATAATTCTCGGCTACTTCGTCGTCACAGCCATACTCGGACTATTGCTTTTCCAAAGGAAAGAATTCACTTAGAACCTCATCGGATCGGTCGATCTTCCTTCGAAATTCTGTCCAGGCAAGACCAGCCCCAGTCACGCACGAGATGAACGGTTTCCGCTGCGAAACTGTGATTCTCCGTGCAGACTATGCAAGGCCGTTGTGGGTACCGCTTTCAATCGAGAGAATGCAGGACCTTCAAACGTGGACGCGGGTGGACCCAGGGTCAGATTAGATTCTCACTCCGTCGGTGAGTTGTCTCGACTCATCGCGTGGGACTGGATGACATCGCGGAACCTGCTGTTCTTCATGAGTTCGTCTGCGATGGCATCGTTCTCCTTGCCTTCTCTATCCCAGACAAGAAACCTCGACTCGCCCCTGCGAGAGAACCATACAATGTAATAGGGCATGTAGAACAGGCTTCCTTCCAAGAGCTCCAGCTTCTCCAAGTCGATCTTCGACGGTAGCTTGAGCCCATCCGCGAACATCTTCCATCTCGTTTCGCGGGTCTTCTTCAAGTGATCAATGCTATCTTTGATGTCTGCTTTCGCACGGTCAGTCTTGAGTAGTGAATCGTACTGTTTTGAAAGTTCTCGCAACTGGATATCGTAGTCGGAGAGCACCTGCTTGAGTTCTTCCAGCCGCTCGCCTACGAGAACTGTCGAGTCGACCCCTTGGATTATTGAGCCTGGTTCGGACTCTATGTCTATCAATTGAGGTGCCAGCGCGGCTAGTTCTGGATAGAAGCCCAGGTCGACCTCGCGGAGCGCGAGTACAACCGACCTTCCCTGGCCCATGACCGTCTGCTTTGAAAGGAGACCCTTCTCTGCGGAGAACTGGTACGTGAAATCCAGATAGGGCAGATACAGGGTTTTTTCGAAGACTCTGTGCTCTTCCGAGCCTCCCAGAATCCCCTTCTTGATCCGTTTCTTTTCAGCGTCATGCTGGAGAGCTGCCTCTGGGACGGTCATTGGCAGAGCCTTGACGACCATCCGTTCCTGAGCAACGTTCTCGTTCAATCTGATTATCGCCACAGGTTCAATGGTCCTCGGTCATAGCTCATAAGCCATCTGGGCACCAGAATCACTTTAGACCTAACAGGTTTCTGTGAAATTCTGAACCCTAAGGCTGATTGAGCTTCAATGGGAGAGGGCAGTCCTATACTGCTTTGTAATAGATGACTATAGTATTTCCGACAGGGTATGGATAAGTCCCGCCGCCCCAGTACGGGTTTCCCCCGGCTGTCAGGGAACATGGTAGCGTACTCGCGGTTGCCTGGCTGCAGTAGTCCAGCGGAACGATAGGTAAAGTTCCATATGCAGTCGAGTTCTGGTAGGATGACTGACCTTCGTTGATCAGTAACGATAGTGTGTGTGTTTGGTCAGGTCTAAAACCGAGGATGTCAGTGGAGTTGAAGACAACGGGTAGATCACCAAGGCCGGCAACGTTAACTGTACCATAGTGCGGGGTGGCCTTCCAGACGTTGAAGAAATCGTTGAGAGTGTAAGTGTCCGTAGTGTGTGCCGACTCTACGTGAATAATTCCAGTCGAATCGTGCGTGTGCAACGGCTCAAAACAAGAGCCCCCTCCCGCTTCCCCGTTTGAGATCTGGGGGTTCAAAATTCCTATTGCTAGGGGGATCGTAACATTATACTTGCTCCCTGGAGTTGTCTCTATCCAGATTCGGAGCCAGGGGTGAACGTGCAGAGTCGTATTCTCGGCGAGACACTGAAAAGGAAAGTTAGATCCATCATGGTTCTGTGATAGAGCCCAGACCCCGACGCCTATTATGCTAATCAACACTGCGACGATGATGATTGAGACTATGGTTCTTTGTTGCCGCTTCCTCTTGACTTCCTGAAGCACCTTCTGCTTACGGGTCTGTGCCATAGCGGTTTTCTCCCTCTAGTCTTCGACGGGCTGTTAGAAAAGTCTGCCCCCTAGCTCTCCTTAATATCCGCCTTGCTCTAATAGGCACCGCGATGAAGCTGATTCTTCAACGAGTTACAAATAGTCTCATATGGATGGTCTGCGGTGCCCTCGTAATCACAATCCGGGCTATGATCCTACAGTCCACGTATCTCTTCGCATGGGAGCTGCTAGGTGGAGGAATGCTTGCATATGGAACGGCCAAACTTCTCTGGGCGTTAGCCAGAGATGCACCGACAGAATCCTCTGTCCCTTGAAATCTTCTGTCTAAGGGTCGTTTGGCGCAGGTCTGAACCAGTTCTTTCGTGGAACGCTCTACATCGCGCCTGGTGGCGGTGGTGTGCCCATTTGTCCCGGCATCGGTTGTGGACCCATGGGCATCTGCTCTGGGATGGAGAAGAACGCGACAATCTGGAGAATTTCGGCGATGAAGACAATGACTAGTCCGACGAATATTATTGTCAGCGCAGCTCCAATCAGGTACAGTAATCCTGTTGTGTGAAACATTCCAACGTTGAGCTTCATCGCAACAGTGTCGTAGCTCCTCTTCAAGAAGATAGAGCCAACCAGGAAGAAAACCCAGGCGATAACCCACCCGATTATGATCGAAGTGAGTAGAGCAATGAAGCCCGCTGAGGGTGCTGTGCCGGGCATGAACGAACTAAACCCGCCAATACCAACGAAAGAGTAAATGGCTCCCAAGACCGCGACGAAGAAAGCAACAAACCCGAGAATAGCGAGTATGACTGCGATTATCATGTTGTTGAATATCGTTCGGTCCGCGAAAGCATCTGAAACGTACTTCACAGCTATCAGAATCAGGATGAATCCGATAATCGCGACGACAAAGCCGGCTGAAGGAATGAATCCCGCGATAAGCACGAGGATTGAGCCTACTCCACCGAGGGACTTGGCCTGTCCCAGAGATGCCATGGTTTAGAATCCGGATTAGGGTAGTTAACGCTTTAGGAAGCTTGAGATAGCTTGACCTCACTAGTCAAGCTGCAGTACCATGTAGGTCTCGTTAATGTATCCTTCTTGGAGCCATCCTGGGAGTTTTCCGCATTCGACGAATCCGGCCTTTGCATAGAGTTTCTCTGCTGGTGTGTTGCCTTCGAAGACTGTGAGCATGACCCTAGAGAGGTTGAGCCTCTTCGCAAGGGTCTTCATCGCGTCCATGAGTAAGGTGCCAACGCCAAGGCCCTGATACTCAGCTCTTACATACATGCCGAGGATCATAACGTGTTGCATCACGTCAGGACCGGCTCTGGAGAGGTCAAGTATCCCTACTGGCTCGCCAATAGACTCGTCCTCACAGACTACCGGGAACACTCTGCGGTTGTCGAACCATTCCTCGTACGTGCCTGGACCCCAAGGAACTGAGCCTTCAAAGACGCCGTTGGCTATTCCTCGAATCACGTTGAGATGTGTAGCGGCCTTGTTCAAGAGGGGCCGATCCTCCTTGCGATAGCCTCTGGTCTTCAACCTCTGACTCTTCGATCTCTCAACATCTAGAGCCGGGTAGAGCCCAGGCGTAGCATAGCTTCTCTGGATACTGAAGCGGTAGCGATCGCGTAGCTCTTTGTAGAGATAGTGCAAGTCAAACCTCTTTCCGTCGAGAGACACGGCACCCGGAATTGACGCACCGATCTTGTAGTTGAGCGCCTTGAGCGCTTGGAGGCGTTTGCGATCGTAGCCGAAGATTCGAGTTCGAAGAACCAGCTTCTCCTGAGACACCGCAGTGTCCTCGATCCTACCAACCGCCTCCTTCAGACCCGCGAGAGAGTCTGTCACAACGACGAAATCTGCCCGGGGCGTCCACTTCTCCCGCCCCGGATGAAAGGCGAAGAGTGCGTCGACTGCTCTCACCGAGTAGAGAAGGAAGCTGTTTCTTTCAGGGAAGTATTCTTTGAAATGTTCCTCGCTGAGAGGTAGGACATGCCCGATCTGGAGACTCCGTTCGTTCAAATATTTTCGTCCCGCATCGACATCCTGATCGAGGGGAGTTAGTCGCAACTCTTTCGGACTAGCCTATGTCTTGACCGTTTAAGCCATCCGACAGAAACAGTCGACCGGTGCCATCGACGGGAGGTTCCGTATTCCAGTCAAAGGCGTATCTCTAATTGGGTTGCCACTGTCGCTGTTCCGTCTGCTCCATCTTCTTCTGCTTGTTGACAAGTACTACGCCCGCCAGAATCAGCAGGAAGCTGACTCCATGCCATGGGCTGAGGTTCTCGTGGAGCAGGAGCACAGAAGTTATCACGCCGAACACTGGGACCAAGTTGCCGAAGATCGCAGCTCTCCCAGCTCCAATCTTAGAGACGCCTTCTACATAGAAGAAGTACCCTACCATGGTTGAGAGGAGGGCGAGGTAGACTATTCCAAGCCACGAGATTGGACTCCAACTGTAGGTCCAAGGCGCCTCCGATAGCGACAAGGGAATTAGAAAGACCCAGCCAAACAGAGAGATCCATGCGAGGATCGCTAGGGATGAGGGTGTTGGACTCGTATTGTCTGCTCTGTTTGCTCCCACAAACCTTCTCAAAGTAACGGTGTAGATGGCATAGGCGACTGCTCCTCCGAAGACGAGACTTATCCCGAGTAGTCTGTTCAGAACTGCAGTGTTCGGAGAGAGGAGAGAGATAACGCCTATGCCGGCCAGTCCTGAGATGAAGCCCAGACCTTTGGTCTTTGTCATGCGTTCGTTGAGAACGAACGATGCCATGATCGCTATGAGTACGGGTCCTATGCCAATGACGAGTGAGTCATCGCTAGCAGCTGCATATCTGACGCCGTAAAGGAAGAAGATCTGGTAGAGTGTCGTGGAGAACAGTCCCATAATGACGAGATTCGCGATCCATTTCCGTTCAAGCCTGATCGGTTGTCCTTTGATCTTGAGGATTCCGAACAATACCGGAACAACTATTGCGTATCTGAGTGCGGCAATAGACACGGGAGGAAGGTCTGTCGCCAGAAGTCTCCCGACAGGCCAAGCTAGTCCCCAGAGGAACATTGTCAGTACAAGTTCAGAATAGACAGTCCAGTTCCGACCGTCGACTCGAACCGTTGTGGTTTCAATGGGCAGGCTTTGTAGGTCGGTCTTGCTCTGCCCTTCTAGGACCATGCGAGAAAGATTTCAGGACGGGATAAGTAGTTTGACTCCGAATCTTGCTCTCAAATCTGGCTGATTGTGAAGAACCGACCCCTCCAGAAGGGACTAAGGCTATACAGCCTTGAACCCAATAATATCAGTTAGAGCGCCAGTCCGCTCTGCCATGTCCTTCAGCATGGGAACAACTTTCATTCCGAAAGTCACTCGGCCGGATTCATTGATGTTTAGTTTGTGAACGATCCCTCCCTTCACTCCTTCAAACCTTATGAGCGCGATAGTCACTGGTTCGCTAGGATCTCCAGTTCTATTCCTGTTAACGGTCGTGTAGCTGTAGACATATCCCGCCTCTTCGATCGTTCTGGTCTCCTTCAATTCGATGAAGCATGTTGGGCAGAACATTCGAGCGGGAACGTAACTGTTCTTGCACTTGGAACACTTCGAGGCCAAGAACCGTCCAGTCCTTTTCAGTTCTCGGCGAAACTCTTCTCCGGCCACGCCGGCTGTATAGTGGAATTCTAGTGGGATGCTGTCGGTCCAGTGGCGCGCCTGGGAGAGTTGGGAGATCTTCTCTAGGATCGGCATCTCCTAGGGCACCACGGGTTTGAAGTATCGGATGTCCGTGATTGCTCCCTGTCTATCGCTGGGCTGTTTCCAGACCGCTTGGACCTTCATTCCGATCCATATCTTCGACGGTTCTACTTCTCCCAGGTTGTGGAGTATTCCCATGCCGGGGCTGGCGCCGTCTATGTCGACGACTGCGACCAGAATTGGGGTCTTGAGGCGTCTCGCGTCAGTACCTACGTGAGAGATGGAGAAGGTGTTGACTGTCCCAGTGTCTTTGATCTGGACCCACTCGTCTGTTGGTCTGTAGCACTGCTCGCAGTACATTCTTGGAGGGACAAGTATTCTCTCGCATCGGTTGCACTTTCGAGCAACGATTCTGCCGTTTTTCAGCTCGTCCAGGAATCTGCTGATGGCGACTCCAGCGGCCCAGCTGTATCGGGGGACGAACTTGTAGTAGACATCGAGGTATTTTCCTTCCTTTAGCTCATCTGACGTGATCTCGTGGCCCGGATAGCTCGTTATTTTCTGGGACATTTCTTGTTCTCCTTCTAGGACCTCATCACTGCGACCGTCCCGACCTGCATTAGGTCTCCCCATGCCTGGGCTACACCGGTCCGCGCGTCCTTCTTCACCTGCCGTTTTCCGGCTTCTCCTCTCAGCTGCCAGAACAGTTCGCAGATCTTCATCATCCCGGCAGCCGCGATCGGATTCCCGACGCCCAGTAGTCCGCCGGAGGGACAGACCGGGAGGTCTCCGTCACGCTGGGTTACTCCGTCAACGGTCATCTTGGGAGCCTCGCCCTTGCCGGCTAGCTGCAGCCCTTCCAGATGGTGTAGCTCCTTGTAGTCGAAGGGATCGTAGGGCTCGGCAACATCAATCTCTTTCCGAGGATTCTTGATCCCTGCCATCCTGTAGGCCATTTTGGCCGCTTTCTCGACATACTCCGGATACGCCAAATCCCTGTTAGTCCAGTGCATTGTGTCGAGGGTCCAGCCCACGCCGTCTAGCCAGACGGGTTCGTCGGTGAGCTTCTTCGCGACATTCTCGGAAACCAAGACAACCGCTGCCGCGCCGTCGCTGGGTGGACTCACATCCAGTCGCTTTACGGGTGAGCAGATAGGCTCAGAATTCATTACGTCGCTCACTGTTATCCTGGCTCCAAGCTGGGCTGAAGGATGGTCAATCGCGTTTCCCTTGTTCTTCACTGCCACTTCTGCGATCTCCTCCTCCTTGATTCCGTACTTGTGCATGTACCGTCGCATCTCCAGCGAGAAGATCCAGAGTAGTGTCGTCCCGAGCGGGCGCTCTAGGATCTGGTCAAAGATACTCCAGAAAGCGTACTGGGGATGTGGGTGCAAAGGTGACATCTTCTCTTCCGCGACGCAGAGGCATGTATCGTACATTCCGGAAGCCACGTTCCACCAGCCTCCGATCGGTGTGAAGACCCCTGTCCCGCCTCCAACATAGACGCGTTCGTGCGGCTTCCCGATCGCACCCATTCCATCAAGATAGTATTCTCCTTTCATGTGGACCCCGTCGAACGCGTCCGGAGCCGAGCCGGAGACCACGGACTGAATGTCTTTCAGAGTTAGCCCCGCAGAGTCCAAGGCCATCTTTGATGCTTCGAACGACAGCTCCTTGGGGGTCTCCAGCATCCGTCGTCGGAACAGGGTAATTCCCGCACCGACAACCGCAACACGTCTCCTCATCAACACACCACTCCTAGTTGCTCAGCACCGCTACTGCGCCGGTAGCCGTGGGGATTCCTCTCCAGCTCTGGACCAGCGCCTTCTTTGCTCTGGGAATCTGGAGGCGGCCTGCTTCTCCACGTAGCTGTAGGACCGCTTCCAAGGTTCGGTGGAGCCCAGTTGCCTCTAGGAGATGACCCACCCCTAGTGAGCCCCCTGAGGGATTCACCGGCAATCGGCCGTCTCTGTCGAATACGCCTGAGCTGAGCATCTTCCCAACTTTTCCCTTCTTGGCAAGTTTGAGAGCTTCGATGCTCTGCAATTCCTTGTACGAGTACGTATCATCCACCTCCGCTAAGTCGAAGTAGCTTGCGGGGATTCCGATGCCGGCCATCTTGTAGGCTCTGGAGGCTGCTTGCTCGACATAGTGGGCCCATCCAAAATCCCGGTCTTCAACAACGGGCGTATCAGAACTCCATCCAACCCCTCTTACCCAGACAGTATGATCACCCAGCCTCCTTGCTTTCTTGGCTGATGCAAGGACGAACACGATGCTCGCGTCGATCCCCTTGCTGGATTCAAGCTCTGTCAACGGCGAAGCCGCGACCGGGGAACTCATCACTCCCTCTCGGTCAATGTTGGCCCCGTGGACTCCTCGCGGGTTGGAGAGAGCGTTCTTCTTGTTCTTGACTACGACCTGGGCACAGTCTTCTCGCTTAGTCGCGGAATCCTTGAGATACCTGGCCATCTCCATTCCGGCCAGGAATCGTGGATCTGCATCCAAATGATGATGTGTATAGATGGGATCGAAACCAAAACTTGTGATTTCGCTAGGGTTCAAGACGTCTGAGATCTTGCTGTGAGACTCGACTACGGCCACATCGGTGATTCCTGACATGATATGCATACATGCGGTCGCCAATCCGATGATTCCATCCGAGGAGACGGTGCACAATGGGCGGAGCACCGCGCCCAGCTGGTCAGGCATGTACTCGTCGGTGATGCTGATTCCTTCCCAAAAGTCTTCGGTGCAGCAGATAAAGCTCTGAACGTCTCTCCGCGGATCTATGCCTGCATCCTCATAGGCCCGACTTGAGGCCTCGAACATCAACTCTCGGGTGGAGAGCCCGGGAGTCATCGAGTCGAAGCCGGCGTAGCCTGCGCCGACTATTCCCACTTGGAGGGGCAAGAATCCATCGGAAAAACGCGCGGTGATTTGTTCACTATAAGGATTCCGCGAGTTTGAACGATGCTTACTGGATCATCATTCGCACGGGGGTCCCGCAGCTAGTGCAGAAGTTAGCGGCTGGAGAGAGGGGTTGTCCGCAGGACCTACAGTAGACGGGACCCATGACAGGTTGGATTGGTGTCCGCGCTTGGATCATCGCCTGGCGCTGATGCTCCTTCCGTGCAACAGCGACCGCGACCAGAACAGCGATGAGTATTGGTGGAATTATTATCGTAATGAGTTCCGGTAGACTGAAGACCTTGGCGATAAGAGACCCGGGGCCCGAAATGTCATGGACTTGGTTCGAAGTTATGCCGTAAGGCACTGAGATATGGACAGAATAGGAAGAGGGAGGCAGTTGTGTGAAGACCACTTCGCCGTCGCTGTTGGTTCGTAGAGTCTGATTTGTCGAGTCGGGAAGGTACATGATGATTGTTGCGTTCTTGACCGGGAGGGAGTAAATGTAGCCGACTACTGCAAATGTGACGGAGAAGACGTTGGTAGGGAAGACTTGGCTTGACCCTGACATGTCTACTATCAGGTTGGTCGCGACGTTGACGCCGTGCCAGAAGATCTTATTGACTGACCACTGACCCGAGGGGGAGGGCACTATTTGATTCTGGTAGTTTGTGTAGAATATGGTTCTGCTGGAATCGTCTAGAGAGATCCAGTCTGGGGTGATGTTCTTTCCGTCCTGGTCGATAAAGGAGAACGACATGTTCGTGCCAGTGCATGTTAGAGCAAGGGTGGGGGACCATAGGACCATCGTGGTAGGGTTGACAGGGTTGCCACATTCATCCGGCCCGGGGGTTGGAATGTTGCTTCCCGAGAGAAAGTCATTTGGGAGGTTTTCTATTTCAGAGACGCCATATGGATTTGGAAGGCAGGAATTGTTAAGGCCGCAGCCTATGTGGACGTTGCCTGTCTGAACTGGTTGGAACGCGTTGGGATTCGTTGGGGCATACTTTAGGTTCTTGAATTCCGCTGGGCCTATTGTGTCAGTTCTAACAGTAGTTTCCGCCACTTCAGAAAGAGCAGCAATTACGTTGTTCCCTGTTGTGCCTGAGCCCAGGTTGTACGTATTGCCAGCAGGCGGACTGGAACCAAGGTACTGATTGTCCATGTAGAACGCCCAAACAAAATTTCCGGTGTGGTTCATTGTGTAGGTATGCCAAGATCCAATTGGCCCTGCGGACCCTGCGGGTCCGATGATTGGGGGAGAGGTTGAATTGTTAGGTGGGAAAAACTCGTAGAACCAAGCGCAACAATAGAACTGGCCACTGGTTGTTAGTCCGTTGAGGTATCCTACTTGGACGAAGGCATTGTTGGACAGGAGGCTACCTACCCAGTAGGAATGAGCATCATTGTTGAGCTTATCATATACTGTTCTTATCATCACGCTAGCACCAACGCTGTTGCGCGTGCTGCTGTCGCCAATTGCACCTTGCTGGAACCAGTAGGGGTCCCCAGGACTGGCATTTGACACTCCCATAGGGCCCTGCCGTATCGGTAGAGGCTCTCCCGTGACAGGATTAGTGGAAGTCTGAAAATGATTTCCCACGGGTCCTCCTAGGGAGAGCATGGCTAGCGTAGCTACGACCATCAAGCTCAGATTCTTCGTCTGGCTTCGCGGCAGCCTCATCACAGACCTATCATTGGGCCTGTCTCCCTGCTGCTGAAAAACGTGTTGTCCCTAAACGTTAAACAATTCGAGGATGGCCAATGCTTCCCGGAGAACATCAGCAATGGGATTTCTAATTCAAGAACAGAAAGAACTCGTCGAAATGATGTACGGACCGGTTGCTGAGGATTATCTTCTCATCCTAGACTCGCTGGGCGACTTCTTCGAGAAGGAGATCGAGCCGACGGCGCGCCAGATCGACGTGAAGGCTGAGTTTCCTCGTGAGAATATTCGGAAGCTCTTCGAGCAGGGCTTCACAAGCATGGGTTTTCCGAAAGACTTTGGCGGGCTAGAACTCCCCTGGCCGATCTACGTCGCGGCTATGGAGATGTGCGGAAAGGCATGCGCGAGCACCGCCCTATCACTCGCAATTCATGGCACATGTTGCGAAGGCGTCCGCCAGTTCAGCAACCCCAGCCAGAAGAAGGAGTATCTTCCGCAGATGATTAGTGGGAAAAAGTTCGCCGGGTTCTCTCTAACCGAGCCGGGGGCCGGCTCCGACGCGCGGAACTTGCAGACGACCGCGCGTCTTGAAGGTGGGCAGTGGCTCGTTAATGGTACGAAGATGTTCACGACCAACGGCGGCTACTGCGATCTCTACTTCCTCTTCGCCAAGACTCCGAAAGGTCCCTCGGCGTTTCTCGTGGATGCAAAGCTCGCCAAATCCAGTAAACACATCGAGAAGCTCGGCTACCGGGGGTCGGTCACAGCAGAAGTCGTCTTTGAGAACGCCCACGCTCCTAAAGAGAGCCTGGTCGGGACCGAGGGTGAGGGTTTCGAGTATGCAAAGAAGATGCTCTATGGCGGACGCGTAACCGTGGGTGCTATTAGCACGGGAATCGCCCGAGCCGCGTTTGACAAGGCTGTCAGATATAGCAAGGACCGCACCGCGTTCGGCAAACCTCTCTCCGATTTTGAGATGATACAGTCAAAGTTGGCAGATATGCTGACGGATATCAACGCGTCCCGGTTGATGGTGTACCGGGCGGCCCACCTGAAGGACCGGGGAAAGCCGTTCGAGTCTGAGGCTGCGCAGGCGAAGCTGTTTGCAAGCGAGAAGTGTCTGAGGGTCTGCGATGAGGCGATCCAGATACACGGCGGGTATGGGTATGCTGACGAGTTTGACGTTCATCGTCACTGGAGAGATGCTAGGCTCAACACTGTCGGTGAGGGAACCTCGGAGATAATGCGACTCCTAGTCTCGAAGAACATCATCAAAGGCCCCTAGACCGCGGTCAAGGGCTCAGCCGCTTCTCGTAGAGGCTGGCTCTTCCTCTAGGCTCGACAACGTCACCGCGATTGACGAATCCGGCCCGCTCATAATAGTCTCGAATCTTCCTGTCCACCGCCAAACAGTTGAGTCTGAGAAACCTCTTGCCTGCACTCTTGGCTTGCGCTTCGGCCCACTTCAACATCTCAAGCCCTATGCCCTTTCCACTAGAGACGGGTCTTATTGCGAGCTTGTGGACATAGCCGGCATCTGGCGGCCGTTCTCCCCAGAACAAAGAATCGGCCCACTGGAGGGTGAACGTGCCTACGGTAAGGTCATCAACCAGCGCAATGTAGACCTCCCCTCGAGAGATCTGATCGAGAAAGGACTGACGCGAGAATCCTCCAGGCTTCCAAACGCTCGGAATCTTATGCTCTTGAAGCCATGTGGCGGCCTCGTCAAGAATTCCGAGAACGATGTCGACATCAGTCGGCCTAGCTGGCCTGATGCTGATCTGAACGGGGACCAAGGATGCGCGGGGACCTACGTCTACCACCCGGTTCTTTGATTTTTCCCTTTTTAGCCCGCATTTCCACGCTGATAAAAGCGAAAAAGCCCGGAACAAGGCCGGATCGCAAATATGGGCGTGCGATCTGACCTCGCAACATTTTCACGCTGACCTCCTCGATTTCCAAAACGCCCAGATTAGCCAATTCTACCCCCTGAACTGTGAAATTCGCCCATATTAGGTTCAACAGGCTCAGACTCTCCTCCAGAAAACAGCTAGTCCTCACGACCCGAAACGGTTTTTCGGGAGCCGTAGGTGGCGAAACGGGCCTTAAGGGACCTGAAGCTTATTACAGCCGGTGAAAAGATAACACGCATCTTATCGGGTCAGATAGTGTTCAGACAGGATAGAGGCTTGGGACGAGCATGAGAGTTCTGATCATCGGAGCAGGCCGGATAGGAATGCACTTGATCCGGTACATCTCCATGAGCGATGATAGCCAGCTCACCGTGATAGAGAAGAAGCTCGAGCGGTGCCGGGAAGTCTCGAACGTGTCAGATGCGACCATTCTGAACGAGGATGGTTCCAAGCCCGATATTCTCAAGAAGGCAGAGGCGTCGCAGACCGACCTTCTTCTCGTCGCGACCAGCGACGACCGGGCCAATATCTCCGCGACGAGGCACGCCAAGAAGGAGTTCGGGGTACCTCGAATAATCTCGGTGGCGAACAGTCCCAAGAACAAGGAGCGATTGACTGAGGCCGGCGCCGACATCGTCATCTGCCCGGTCGAGCTTGCCCTCCGAGACTTTGAGAACCTGCTCGCACGGGACCGCGCCACCACCCTGATCTATAGGCCAGAGCTTGACCTGCGCGTCGCCGAGACGACCATACCGCTCAACGCCACCCTCATCGGAAAGAAGATCCACGAGATCAAGATGCCGGACAAATGCAGGGTCGCCCTCATCTGCAGGGATAACACGTACGTCTTCCCTGAGCCTGAACTGGAGCTAAAATCTGGGGATAGGGTCCTGCTGCTAGGTGACGCGCCTTCCGTCGCGCGAACAGTGGAACTCTTAAGATCAGATGAAACAGCCTAGCGGCCATCAGACGCTGGAATCAGAGTGGCCTTCAACCTATTCGACCTATTCACCAGCACACCGGCAATAGAAATCCTCACCGTACTGCTGATCTTCCTCCTAACCTACCTCGTCGTCCGGCTCTACAGGATCATCATAACAAGGATCGCCGGAACCGTCCCATCCGGGCTCGTGGCCAGCCTACAACAGATCGGCTCATGGGCCATCTGGCTTCTCGGCGTAATCATCATCCTCAACACGCTGAACGTACCCATACTACTCCTTCTAGTACTCCTCTTCCTCGGCGGCCTAACAATTATCACGGCCTACAGGAGCATTCTGACAGACATGGCCGCCTCCCAGTTCGTATCCACCTACCAGCCGTTCAAGGTTGGAGAATGGATAGAAGTCCAGGGCCACTATGGAAGAGTGTTGGAGAGGAATCTCATACAGACAAAAATCCTCACGCCTGACAACGAAATAGTGGTCATCCCGAACTCGATCCTTCTGAGAAAGACGATCATCAACAGAACACGGTCCGGAGGACTACGGGTCCAGATACCAGTCACGGTCGAGACAAGGATCAATCTGAAAAAAATAGAAGACTATCTCATGGGGATTGCTGGAGAGATGAAGGTGGACCTTCTTCCAGACTCGACACCTCAGGTCCGAGTCACCCAGGTATCTCCGCAGGAGACAAGCCTCCTCTTGCTGCTGCAGATTGCGAACCCTGCCAAACGTGATCAGATAATATCCGATGTCCAGAAGAGATTCTACGAGCTACTCTCTGAACTCGCCTGAGGCCGGAGAAAGCGTTCTACTGCCGGATTGTCTCCTCCTAATCCTGGTGTAGGCGAAGAACAGTAGGAGTCCAAAGCCCATCCATATGCTGCCGAACTCTCTGCCGAGAGGATGGAGGATCACCACCAGCAGCCAGATCGTCAGATCTGCGATGACCGATAATACTCCTATGATTGGAATAGTGTAAGACTCTTCAGGCATGGCACTCTTATTCCTTCTCCAGAATGGTTTGATTGTTATACTGCCTGGTGCCTTGAACGGGCGGAACATCGCCCTGTCAGTATTCCTTAGGGAGATGAGGCTCAAGCCTACTATGACATATGCGAGCAGCGCGCCGAAGTTGTATAATTGCGCGGCAAGGCTGAGTTCGCCTGAAAAGGCGATGGCGACAGAGATCGAAGAGAAGACGATTATTGAGATGAACGGGGTATTGTACTTCTTGTGAAGCCTTCCAAACACCTTCGGGATTACACCGTCCTGGCTCATAGCGTAGGTTATTCGTGACGCTCCGACGATTCCAGCGTTCGCGGCCACCAGCAGTACTGATATTCCGAGGAGGGAGGCGAGGCTGGCTAGAATCCAGCCGTTCGGTAGTGCGAGAGCAATGAAGGCGACCGGGTCGTTGATGCTGGTTGGATCGTTCAGGAAGTCTTGAACGCTCCTCACGCCTACCGCGAGTGTTGAAAAGGAGAGCGTAGCCGCCACGGTGGCGGCGCTTATCAGAAAGACGGCTCGTGGAATGTTCTTCGCCGGTCTCCTCGTCTCTCCAGCACTTTGCGATATGACCTCGATGCCGAGGTATGATGACATGGCGATCGTGATCGCGTAGAGAAAGTTGGTGTAGGTCGGCGAGGTTCCGAATTGTATTGTGTTGAGACCCGGCCTAAACGAGAAGAGATAGCCTGTGCCTAGTATGGTAGCCATTCCGGCGACGTTGAATAGGACTAGAAAGTATGAGAACTTGGCCGATTCTGCTATCCCGAAGACGTTGAGGATCATTAGCAGAGCTGTTGCGGCGGCGGTTGCTGAGCCTATGAGGAGGGGAGCGTTTAGCTGGGGAATGAAGTATCCTAGGTATCCGATTGCCGCTAGAGCCGAGATCGCGGTTGTTACGACATAGTCGAGTAGTAGCGCCCAGGCTGCGAGGAAGGCAATGTTCTGTCCGAACGCTCTTCTAGCGTAGACGAATGCTCCACCAGCTTGATGGTATAGGCTGGCGAGTTCCGCGTAGCAAATCGCTGTTAGGACGTAGGCTATTGTCGCAAGGAGGTAGGCGAATGTTGCGGCCGCGCCTGCGTAGATGATTACGAGTCCGAGGGTGAAGTAGATGCCCTCGGCGACGTCGGCGTAGCCGAAGGCGAAGTTTCCGAGGATGCCGATGTTACGTCTTAGCCGTCGTCCCCGTCTCTGCGCCATGGGATGCCATCAAAGATCCTACAAGAACTCGCCAGTCGAAGCTGGTTCAATACCCCGGCAGAGTACTAGATAATAAGGTGTAGCCAGTAGAGGCCTCCGTTGTCCTATCTGTAGGAACCTAGAGCAAGCCGGGAATGAGCTGGACTATTCTTTGAGCTTCTTGAGCCGCTTCTCTACCGCATCGACCTGTTTGGACAGGAACAACCGGTAGGCTTTCAAGAGCTTGACCTGTTGCGGTTTCGTCTGCTTATCAATGGTCGTCATTGTTCGCTTGAAGGTTTCAGACGCCCTCTCCAAGCTCTCGTCTATCGTTGCAGATACTTTGGGGCTGACATCTTGGACAAATTTGCTGGTCGACCCAACCATGGTCTTGCCTGCCGAAGCAAGGTCTTTGGAGGCATGAGTGATATCACGCCGTATCTTCTCAACCGTTGTTCTGATGTCACGTCGCGGTTCCTGAGATCCGTCTTCAGAAGACATGCCTACCACATATAGTGTGCCTTTCCGAGATAAATCTTCAAAAATGAGCAAATTGAACGCTTGGGCCGAACCAATATTACCCAGAATCGGATGCCGGACCCAGCATGAAGGGCGTGAAGGAGAAGGTCTACCATGCCTGGAAGACTGGCACGTTTCCGAGCCCGGCTACGAAGACGCTGGGCATCAAGATACTGGAACTCTCCGAGGGACGATCACTGGTCGAGATGACGGTCGACCCGAACCATCACAACATGTCGGCAACAATGCACGGGGGCATAATGGCGGATATCGCCGATGCTGCGATGGGAATAGCAATCGCGACGACGATCTCGCCAGAGGAGGACTTTACGACCATGGAGATGAAGATCAGCTTCTTCAGACCCCACATTAAGGGACCCTTGAGAGCCGAGGGAACCGTGGCGAAACGGGGAAAACGCGTCGCATTTGCTGAGGCGGTGTTGAAGAACCAGCTGGACCAGATAGTGGCGAAAGCCAACGGCACCTGGCTATTCCTAGACGCTTAGGCTGCCAGGCCCCGTCATCCAAGCGTGTCTCTTTCCAGTATGGGGGCCTTGCGGGGCGTGTTTGTCGGCCCGACGGTTTTGGAAATAAGAATTCTTGGTTTTTCTTTTCACCCGTATTTTTTCCGGATCTGGAATTTGATGGTGCGATTTATTGGAGGTAGGAGTGTGAACGTGGAGTGGGCTAGACTTCGAGTCGGACCCGGTAATCGCCGAACACGTTTCTCAACGTGTCACTGATCTCGCCGACGGTGCATTCAGACCGGACTGCCCCCAGTATGTCGCTTAGCAGGTTCTTGTCCTTCCGCGCAGAACTGGCCAGCTTGGCAAGGGCATTCTTGGCCTTGGCCTCGCTACGCTGTCTCCTGAATCTCCGTAGCTGCTGGACCTGGAGTCTTTCTATGCGGGGGTCGATCCGATGGATCTTCACCTCTCCTGGATGCTCTTCTTTGAACCGGTTTACGCCGATGATGATGCTCCGATCCTCATCTATCGACCGCTGCTGCTGGTAGGCACTCTCTTGGATCTGCTTCTGGACGAACCCGGACTCGATAGCCTTCCTGGCTCCTCCAAGCCTTCGCACATTCTCCATCAGCCTTGTTGCGCGATCCTCGATGGTTCTCGTTAGCTGTTCGATGTAGAAGCTTCCGCCCAAAGGATCGGCTGTCCGCCTGACGCCGGACTCGTAGGCGATTATCTGCTGGGTCCGGAGAGCGATCCTGACAGACTCCTCGGTGGGAAGACCCAACGCCTCGTCGCGAGAGTTCGTGTGAAGGGACTGGGTCCCTCCGAGAACCGCTGCCAAGGCCTGGATCGCCACTCTAGCAACATTATTGTCAGGCTGTTGAGCAGTCAGTGTCTCGCCACTCGTCTGTGCGTGAAACCGTAGCTTGGCCGATTCCGGATTATGTGCCCTGAAGCGCTTTCTCATCAGGCCCGCCCAGATCCTCCGGGCGGCCCTAAACTTTGCAATCTCTTCGAGGAAGTCGTTTCTGCACGCGAAGAAGAATGAGAGCTGGGGCGCAAAATCGTCGACTCTGAGTCCCCGGGCTATTGCCGTCTCAACATACTCTATGGCGTTGGAGAAGCAGAAAGCCAGCTCTTGAACAGCGTTCGCGCCTGACTCTCGGATGTGATAGCCGCTGATGCTGATCGGGTGCCAGTGAGGCATCTTGAGGGCGCAATACTCGATGAGATCGACCGCGAGTCTCAGCGAGGCTTCCGGAGGATAGATGTAGGTGTTCCTTGCAATATACTCTTTGAGAA
>Ga0209469_1000308_pt1 | contig 30795 bp, 28 predicted proteins | sample GraSoiAngelo_123_FD_185880 | JGI IMG/M metagenome (GOLD analysis project Ga0209469, IMG submission 185880) | Grasslands soil microbial communities from the Angelo Coastal Reserve, California, USA - 14_0927_02_40cm (SPAdes) (version 2) | ecosystem: Environmental > Terrestrial > Soil > Grasslands ... | reverse complement strand
CAGGTTCAACGAAGCAAGCTACAGAACTCTGTCGCACATGAAACTGGGAGCGGACAGACTTGACAAGGAAGACCTGAAGAAACGTTTTCCCCAGTTCAGATCTGAAGAAGCATTCTTCGACCCTCATAGCGGAGTCCTGTTAGCATCAAAGGCCCTTCTAGCACTCAAGTCTCTGGCCAAAGCTGCTGGTGTGAAGTTTCAACAAGGACAGGCTCGAGACATAGTCTTTGAAGAGCATCCATACGTTAAGACTGATACGCAAGAGAAGATTGAGTTTCGAAAACTCGTGGTCACTATTGGACCATGGTCCAATAGACTACTTAGAAATGGGCTTACCTCGATAAGGCCGACGCGACAACAACTCGTCTACTTCAGGCCTCACGCAGGGCTAGACCATTTCCGCCCAGACTCATGCCCGGTCTTTTTCACCGACAGACATTACGGTCTGCCGGCAGCAGGCATCGACGCAGTCAAATTGTCACCAAAAGAGTTGTCTGAGTCAGTAGACCCTGAGTCGGCGAAGAGATCGGTTGACGATGAGCAGATCATCGATTGTAGAGAGGCTTGCCGGAGGTTCGTTCCTGACCTTGCGGATGGGGAAGTTGTTCAGACCAAAGTCTGTCTTTATGACATGACAGAAAACTCGGACTTCGTAATTGACAAGGACCCAGAGCGAACCAACGTGGTCTACGGGTACGGCTTCTCAGGACACGGATTCAAGTTTGCACCGCTGATAGGAAAGTTGCTTGCCGAGCTTACACAAGACGAGAAACCCGGCTTCACTCCGGAAAGATTCTCTATCCTCCCCGCCCGGAGAAGGACCCCGGCCCTAGGGGCTCACCTAGGCAAGGGCGAGTATGGTGGCCAGTAAGACAGCCCCTGCCAGAGCCTCGACATGCATCCTCAGTGCCCTCCGTCGGTCGAGCTTCTTCCAGTCCTCCGACCCGACTCTGTTCACAGTCTTAGACCGGTTGGATGCGAAGCCCATCGGTTCGTGGAAGTCATAGGTGCCACGGGCGGCGTGGAGTACACAAAACGACGTTGATCCTTCCAGAGCTGCGAGCATCCCAGCATAAAATGGCAGAACGAGGGCAAGCCTGACTACCCAGACCACCTGGATTAGGGCGGTTACTCCGAGAATTACCGATAGTGCGATAAGGACAGCTCCTGTGGAGAGCCGTATGGCCCTGCCCCGGCTACCAATGTTGCACTTTCCGGGGGTGTATTCGGGGGTCATTCCTGACCAGTTTTTACAGATAGTAACAAGCTTCATTTGGGCCCCATGGTATATAGATTGGCAGAGATGGCGGGCACCTCCACCGTTACCGAGGAAAAGGACCAACTCGCCCCAGCCCAGACTCCGCAGACCTACCCGGTCCAGGGACGAATGATGAGCGCGCGGAGGACCAGACCCCGGGACGAAGTGGGACACTACGTCTGTCCCAACTGTGGAAGCCCTAGCTTGGTAAGGGACGCGGAGACGGGCGAAGTCATATGCACCAACTGCGGCTTCGTACTGTCAGACCCGACAGAGCAGTATGCTGCACCAGTCCCGAGACGTACCGAAGAGGGTCTTCTAGAAAGCCAGTCCGGACCGCCTGGAAGATTCTCCGCGTTCGACAAGAACCTCTCCACGATCATCTCTCGCGCCCAAGCCTCTAACCGGAACATTAGCGCCGACGAGAGGCTCCAGCTCTGGCGGCTCCGACGCACCCAGCTGCGTGCATCGGCCGGTTCGTCAATGGCGCGGAACCTCTCCCGAGCGATGAGCCAGCTTAGAGGACTCTCCGGTCGCCTAAACCTTCCCGAAGTTGTTACAGAAAGAGCTGCGCTGATGTACCGTCGAGCGCTCAACAAGGGTCTCGTCCGAGGACGACCCATAAATGGTATGGTGGCGGCGTCGACTTATGCTGCCTGCAGACTCACAGACGTACCGCGCTCGCTGAGCGAGATTGCAAAAGCGTCGGGTATGAGCCGGAAACTGCTCGCTCACTATTACAGAGCTCTTGTCCGCTCACTTGACGTGACCATGGCCATTGAGGATCCACTTAAGAGAGTGTCAAAGATCGCCTCGCGCGCCGGTGCTGACTCTCAGACTGAGATGCTGGCAGGGAAGATTCTGCGAGAAGCCATCCGACTACGGGTTAACGTTGGAAAGGATCCTGATGGATTGGCAGCCGCCGCATTAGACCTAGCAGCAAGAATTCGAGGCTCAATGGTCATGCAGCGAGACCTTGCGAAAGCTGCCGGCGTATCCGAAGTCACCATTCGAAGCCGCATGAGAGACCTCAAAACGGCCGCGAAGTCCCTAGGATTGCCCGACGTAGCATAAGGCTGTCACCCGCCGGGATTCGAACAGGTAACGCCACTCTAAACCCCCCTCGAACGAGCGGTGCCTCCGCAGGGAGGGTATGAGGCCAGCCGCTGAAAATGCTGGCATAAGTTGTGCCTAGAGGCCGGAGACTACGCTACCATACATAGACGCCACTCTGGACTCCGCTGCGATCATAGCGGACGCCTTAATGATACTCTTTCTGTCAAGAAACTCCCTATCATATTTTCAGTCATACAAGGACTACTTCGTCGCAATCTATCTCATATTTCTCGGGTTCCCGGCGGGAGACCTACTGCTCATGGCCTCTTCTTCGTCAAAATTGCAGACGATCTCAATACAAATAATCGTGACATCCGGGTCTCTCATCGCAATCATTTGGGGCTATGTTGCGACAAAACTGTACGTTTATCCTGAAACGTTCTCTCCAAGGAGACTCATCTCAAGGCCGTTCCGTCCGATTTTTCTCGCCTACGTGCTATATCTACTGCCGATGATTCTTGCTCTCATCGACGGATGGGTAGATCCGCTCGCGATCACTTCGACCTCAATTCAGGCTACATATCCTTTCGACAATATCACGCTCCCTTCCTCGACGGTATCTGTCCTACTGGTAGGGATGGGATTGGGTGTAGTTGCCGTGTTCACATCCTACCCACTGGCCGTCCTCTCACGACGTCGGGCACTAGTAAAGGACCGGGAAGTTAGGCGGGCTCTGAGATTAATCGCGTCATCTTTTGGTGTCATAAGTCTTGCTTCGCTTCTTGGCTTCGGTCTCCTAGCTTTTGGGCAGAATATTCTCGGACCCGCAAATTTTCTCTCAGTGATTCTGATCATAGTTGCGGTTCAAGCCTTCCGAAAACCGAGCTTTCTGAAAACCTTCCTTGGCGTTGTCCCCTCGCTTCAGTCTTCGCCGGGGGCTTCTCATTATGATCAGATGCTACTGATTCATGGTCCTGGAGATGAAAAATTTGGTCCGATCGCTAAATACATCCTGGACGGGGTCAACCAGCGAGAACGAGTAATCTACTTTCATGATGGTGATGTTTCTGTCGTTTCGGAGGGCCTTTCCCGTCAAGGGGTAGATGTTACTAGACTTATGTTGAAAGGAGCTCTTAGGGTTCCTCCTCTAGGAAGCGCGTATCCGTCGAGAGGGGTGCTGGACGACACACCTCTCGAGGTTGTCCAAGAACTCGCTGCCGAGGCGAAGACTCTGGGCAACGAGGGGCTAAGAGTAATCGTAGATTATGATGACTTCATCATACGTCCTCTCCAAAAGTTTGTCAACCATTTAACCGACCCGAGATGGACGAGCCCGGACCATCATCTGCATGTGCTTATGGCATTCAACTCGACAACATTTCGGGGAGAAGAAGCGTCTCTAGCCGAACTCGAGAGAAAGATACGAACCCTTGATCTCTCAGAAGCACTTGACACCTTCTCAAGTACAGTCGGACTGTCCCACGACGAAATTTCAGGAAGGAAGTTGCTCCTAGAGTTTGACCCCCAAGGAGACTATGAGCGCGTCTTCAAGTCTCTGCTGGCGGAGACTGCTTCCAACTTTGAAAGGACAGTTGTCTTCACTAGGAAAGATAGCTTGATCTATTCGCTTGTGGAAAGGCAACCAGCCGCGAAAATCTTCGTCATGACATCAAGAGTATCATATCCGAAGATGGAGAATGAGAACCTGTTTCTGCTGCCGACATATGACACTTCCTTACTCCTTGATGCGCTGAACAAGACCATCGAAGCCTATACAGGCTCAGACTTCACTATTATCTTCGACAACATCTCACACCTCGCGTTCACACTAGGGCCTGAGAGAACATACTCGCTGGTTCGACAGGCCCTCGAACTGATGATCTCAGACAAGATCACTGCGATCTTCTCGATGAACTCCAAAGCCCACGACCAGAAGATCATGTCGACGTTTGAAAACATGTTCGACCTAGAACTCGTATGTGAAGCGGGGAGGAGTGTTCCTGCGATCAGAAAGAAGATAACTGTTCCGGGCTAGTCTCACATTGAATTGTGTTGCACTTCGTTTCTGTATAGAACGTGACGATGTTTCGGGACGGTTCTACTCGCGCACACTATCGGAGTGATCTGCTGCCCTCGAACCTCTCGAGTAGCTCAGCAAGATAACCGGAGAAGCCTCTGATATTGAGACTCCGAACTTCTTTCTCATACTCAGCAACCCTTCTAATGTAGGTATACGCCTTGTTCTTGAATATCCATTCCAGCTTACTTAACCTTGGAAGGACAGCCTTATCCCCGAGTTCCTCCTTTCGAATTAAGCCCTTTCTCATCGCGAGAGAGATGATGGGACTAGAGACGTCACGCTCTACGAGTTCGCTCGGATAAGTCGTCAACAAGTTTGCTATATGGGCGATCTTTTGTGCGAGGCTAGCAACGGTTCTCATGGGCCCCAGCTCTTTCATGTCAAACGCTGGTGAGCACATGAGGTCCATATCGATCGCGAGTTCAACTACGCATCCGTACGATGAATAGAAGTTTGTTTCAACTGGATTCTCGATGCCCTCAGTGTTTGCTAGATAACTATACAGCATGGAAGAGAGAACTTGGCGAAGATCGAAATAGAAGATCCTCTCGAACTCGCTAAATCTAGGATATAGGGAAACGGAGGAAATGAGATCCTCCCACACTTTCCGCGCGACCTGAAGATAATCATTTGTTTCAACTGAGGTATCCTTGGCTTGCCATGGGATTTTGATGAGCTGTTCAAGGGTGGAGAAACTGCGCGTCGTGTAGTTATCTGCCAGATCGTCAACTAGAATATCGAAGATAGCAAGTTTGGTCTTGTCTTCACCAAGAACCTTTCTTCGGTCAAAACTCACGCTGGGCAGGGTTATCCAAGAGTACACATCATGGATCCATGCGAAGTAGTCGATATTCCTGCGACCTACAGACTTGTATAGGTCGAGGACCTCCGTCAATTCTAGCCGTTCTCTGGATCGACTGAGGAGTCTGAGTTCCGCTGCAGTCCGTTCTGAACCATCATGGGTAGTTCTAGCTTGTTCTCCACTTTTTGAATCGTTGAGGATCTGGTGAGTTACTGACAACTAGCATCCTTTGTGTTTGCTTAGTTTCACCTGTGTCCTTACATTATAATGGTGGCCTACTTTTCTAGGGAAAAATATTCTACGCGCCTTATATAGGCCGCATATTTGGTGCTAGTCGGCCCCTCGATAGCTATCGGGGATCTAGAAGAATCTGTCTAGGGAACTCAGCCTTTAGGCGAAGTGGTCTTTACTGGCCCAAAACTGATAGTTCTTCCTTAGTCCGAGAAACAAGAAGAAGGCCCCTACCGTTTCATCACTCCTCCTACAGCCAACAAGCCCATGGGTTCCAGTGAATCGACGAGGAACATGACGACGCCGACTCCAAAGAAAACAGCGCTAACCGAAATGTACGTCCAAGCCCTAGCAGCTACATTTCCCTTGAAGAGTTTCAAGGTTCTGAGACCATAGTAGACTAGCACCATCGTCAACGCCGTGCCGACGGTGTAGATGCTTAGAGAAGCAAAGTCCAAGGGATCCTAGAGTTCATTTCATTAGAAACTCGTTATTTACAAGAATTGTTACCGTCGAACTTCTTACGGCCCGCGAGCGTGAGAAAGTTGGAACCACGGAGTTGGTGCTTGAGGGTCAATTCGTTAAACTGGTGGGGCCTAGGATTCTCGAGTGTCTCGGTCCCTAGTTGACGGGTTGTTAATTGGCTTCAACTCCTGAATTCTCTCTCCTCCTCAACCTCGGACTGGCAATATTCGCGGCTTTCGCCTTCAGCATCCTCTTCTCGAAGATCAAGCAACCCGTTGTTCTGGGCCAGCTGATCGCGGGAATCATCATCGGACCTTTCGGCCTAGGACTCGTCCAAGACCTAGGCGCGATCAATCTTCTCGCCTCGCTCGGAATAGTGCTCCTCCTGTTCACTGTCGGGCTGGAACTCGACCCGCTAGAGATACGTAAGATCGGACCAGACAGTTTCATACTGACCACCGTAGAGCTGACGATCAGTTTTCTCTCAGTCTTCGGCGTGGCACTCCTAGCCGGTCTGACCAGCATCGAGGCGGTTTTCGTCGCTGCGGTCGTGGCGACGACGAGCACTGCGATAATGAGCAAGATACTGCTGGAATCGAAAAGTTTCCATGCTAAAGAGTCCCAGATGGTCATAACAGCATCAGTCATCGAAGACTTCGCCACCGTCTTCATCCTCCTGCTCCTCCCCGGCCTCGCAGCAGCCAGCAACCAAGTTCCACCCTCCGAACTCGCATTACTGATAGCGAAAGGAATTCTCCTAGTTGCAGTCATCTTCGGCTTCGGCTGGAGATTTGCACCACGCATCATTGATCGTATGACTGAGGGGGATCAGGAGTACAAGGAGACAGCGTTCTTGCTTGCTCTTTCCTTCGGATTCGTTTTCGCTGTACTCTCTTCCTTTCTGGGCTTCTCTCCAGCGGTAGGTGCCTTTCTGATGGGATTGATGATTAGAGGAAAGCAGGCCGAGTTCGTACTGGGGAAGGTTGGTCCGATAAAGGACCTCTTCATAGTCCTCTTCTTCGTCTCTATGGGAACACTCATCAACATCGGAGCTGTCCTCACTCTTACGCTTCCTATACTCGCTGTTCTGACAACAGCGATCATTGGTAAGTTCTGGGGTTGCTGGACCGGAGCGAAGCTCTCCGCCGCGAAACGGCAAGCAACCAGAGTGGGCGTTTCCATGCTCCCCCGGGGAGAGTTCTCGTTCATAGTTGCTAGCGAGGGGACGGGTCTTGGGGTGGCGTCCCAGATACTCTTTCCCATCGCCGGGCTGACGACTCTGATAAGCTCGATACTATCGTCGATCGGGATGAGACTGATCAAGACGCGTACGACGAAAGCCAACGCGGTCACCGTCCCAGTACAAGTAGAGAAGGTCGGGAAATCGGAGTGACGCAAGATGGTTGGAGAATCGAGAATACCTCCGGGAGTGAGCTTCCTACTGATAGGGTCGGGGCTCTACTGGATCTTATCTAGTCAGCTAATCGCATCCTTCACGGTTCTAACCCCAGGACTTTTTCAAGGCAACACACTAGGCGGGTCGTTGATCGCTGTCGTCGGGACAATATCCGCCGCTATGGGTCTCTGGATTGTCCGAGCAGACCTCGACGAGTTCCGCGGCCTCGTCGCACGACGTGACGGATGGACCTTCACGATTCCACTCGCACTCGCCTCCAGCGACGTGTTTCTCACACTAGTCGTCCTCTCGACAAATTCCCAGATAGTAGAATTGAATCCGTTTGTCTCATCTGCCATCGCGATAGGCTCAATCGCCGTGGTCCCCTTCATCCTCTCGTATCTAGCCCTCTCGCAAGGCCTCGGTCTCTTCATGCTGAGAGTCGGCGCATACCTTTTCGGTCCTTCGAAGTCTTACAAGTATCTCCCGTTCGTTCTTATCTGTGGAGTGGCCGCGTTCGGTCCAGTTAGCAATCTAGTCTTGTCCCTTGACCCCAGCGCGGGCATGTCTGCATACTTCCTTGGCGCGATTGGTTGCTGTGCGGTCTCGATATTCTTGTTCACGCACATCGATACGCGGAGAAGCAGCGTAGGTAAGGCTAAGTTTCAGTAGCCATGACAAATGAAGGGGTCTCATCTTGGCACGTGGCCTTCGTTTCATGGTTCAAGAGCACCACGCAACTAGGCTCCACTGGGATTTCCGCCTAGAGCTTGATGGTGTCCTGAAGAGCTGGGCGGTCCCGAAAGGACCACCCACCGAGACCGGCGTTAAGCGGCTCGCAGTCCAAGTAGAGGATCATCCGCTAAGCTATTGGGGATTTGAAGGAACTATTCCGGAAGGAGAATATGGGGCTGGGAGTGTCAAGGTCTGGGACAAAGGCACTTACGTTCTTGAGCTGAGGGAGCCGCGAAAGTATCACGTGTTGCTCAAGGGTAAGAAGCTGAAGGGCGACTATCGTCTCATCAATTTCAAAGACCGGAACTGGCTCATATACAAAGTAGACAGCATCGAAGGACCGGCTAAGGATTCGTCCGGATCGAAGTCGCGATCGTAGTTCTTGGACTCTCCTTGAGAAGCAATTGCGAAGAAACGACTGTAGCGAGAGCGATCGCTAGAGAAAAGATGATGACCGCCTGCAGTTGAGCCGCATCCGCGATCAAGCCTCCCGCCAAGGGTCCCAGCCCTCCTCCCAAGCTTAGCGCAGACTCTAGGAGCCCTAGCCCCTTACCTCTGTCAGCGGTTGATGTGTAATCCGACATGAAGGCGGCGGATGCTGACTGTGCTAACGGATAAATGGGCAGAACCCAGAGTATTGTGACAACGGTTATGTTTGCGACGAAATAGAGTATTGTGTAGTAAGCTGCGTAGCCCGCAGCGCCGAATAGGAATACGGGCTTTCTGCCGATCCTATCGTTCAACGGCCCTACGTACCTGTAAGCGAGTGCCCCGAAGATGGTTGTTGCGGTAGCCGCTAGGCCAGCGACCAGCTTTGATCCGTTTAGGATGTTGACGAGGTAGACTGTGAAGAAGCTGTTGAACGCTGACGCCGATACTAGGACCGCTACGGATAGAAGACATAGTATTGCAATCTTCCGTTGTCTCAGCAGTCCCCAGTATCCTCGGGGACGCTCCAGTGATTTGGTCAAGGTCAGTGCATCGCTAGGTGCGAAGAGAATGACAAGACAGCCTGAGAAGGCGTAGAGTGCACCGAGAATGAAGAGATAGTTAACCTGGAAGTATTGGTAGAGGAATCCGCCGAGAAGTGTGACTGACGCGTAGCCGAGTGAAGCTGAGACCCAGAATCTTCCTATCGCCCGTCCATACTGCGGACTTGCAACTGTTGCCATTGCCGCGTAGACGGGTATGAAACTCGACGAGAACAGACTAATCAATGAAACGACGATGACGAATCCTTCAGGATTGCTCAAGAGTGGAAAGGTGGAGAATCCGACCGCTTCTGCTAGAAAGGAGAGGAGCAGAATGTTGTGACTTTTCCCTGTCTTGTCGAGGATTCCTCCCCAGAATGGCGAGAATGCTATGGTCTCGACTGCTGGTACGAGTGAGACCAGAGAGATGAGCAAGTATGACGCGTGTAAGGATCTCAGGTGGATGGGGAGGAACGCCCAGATTATTCCTGTTGGGCCGAAGGCGAGAGCGGTCGAGATTTGAACCGTGAATCGTTCGTTCATCTGAAGCCTAGACCCGAGAAAGGAAACTTTGACTCTCCCAAAGAGCACTCTTGTGTCGCGAGACTCAACGCTTTTGAGATTTTTGGAGAGGGGTCCCGCCAGTTGAAACCAGTTTGGGCGAGTTGACTAGATCAGGGCGCAGAATCGGCCGGTCCAGCGTTTTCCTAGGTGCAGGTTATCGGCATGAATCAGCGCGAAAATATTGCGGTTTCAAATCGCATGCCCCGATTTCTGATCAGGGTTCATCCCGCGCCTGTCTCGTTCGAAAAGCTGTGATCTGCCCTATTCTCCGTCATCAGTTCGCTTGGACGCTTGGATACGGCTGCACCCTATTCTTGCTTGGGGGCCTGTCCGATTTTCTTTCGAATCTCTTCGCTGATTCGGCGTTTCTCGTCCTCGTTTTTCGCCATTATCCATTCAAGCTTCAGCCTGAACACTTCTTCCTCCAGACTCGGCTTCTCCTTCTGGACCGCGCTCGCCGTGCCTGGAGCCAACAGAGATCTGACGCCTAACCTTGACAACCCGGATTTAACAGGTTCTGAACCCGCGTCCAGCTCAGAAGCCAAGAACCGCACCAACGGTGAATCCGAGGATGGCGAGAATCCCGAACGCGAGGTGGAGGAATATCGTGTTGGCGTTGGCCGGAATTATCGCGTGGGGATCCTTGTAGTTGGCTCGAAGCACCTTGACAGCTTTCATAGCGAACGGAAGGCTCAGCAAAGCGACTAGAGAGGCTAGACTCGTTATTGGGACGAGTGAGAAGACGGCCAGCAGGGCATAGACTATGAGCAGCAAATATGCCGCGACGACCATTCCGACATAGACGGCGATGGATCGCGAGTAGCCCAGCCTCAACACGAGAGTCCTCTTCCCAACAGCACCGTCAGCGTCCATATCGGGAAACTCGTTGATCCACAAAATAGCCGCAACCAAGAGTCCAACTGGGATTGATGCGAGCAACGGCTCCCACACAAAAGTTCTGGCCTGGACATAGTATGCGCCAAGAGTCATTACGGGACCGAAGTTGATCCCCACAATGACCTCTCCTATTCCTCGATACGCGAAACGGAAGGGGGGTCCCACGTAAAAGTAGGAGGAGATGACGCCGATGACCCCCAGTACGAACAGGTAGGGCAGATAAAGGGCAAAGACCAAGTAGAGTCCGATCAGACAACCCAGAAACAAGCACATGCTTGAAACTAGAAGATGGGTCGAGGGTTTGACGAGACCTGCAGTCAGGACCCGCCCTCCGCCCGCGAACGGGTTTTGATGCTTGACATGGAAATCGTTTCCACTCTTGAAGTCGAAATAATCATTGAACATGTTAGTGGCGACATGGATCAGACTCGCCCCCAGCAGGGTCAGGAGAAACGTGGCTAGGTTGAACGCGTGAGCTAGTTGGAAGGCGAGAACTCCCCCGAGGATGACCGGCACGAATGTTGCCTGCAGGAATGGAACGCGCATGGTCTTCAGCCAGAGCAGCAAGAACGGAGGTCTTGCCAAGTCTCCAACAGGGGTAGCTGTCAACGAGCACTAGTCTCCGGAGCGACTGGGACCGGATTCGGTCCAGAGATGATATAAACACTTGATCACTAATAGTTCGGACTACGGGACGAAAGGCTAAAGTCGGCTCGTGGTGCCGAATCGGCACGCTGTTCGAAGGGAGTATGGTTTGGAAGAGAGAGACGTAGTCGTAGTAGGCGCTGGAATCGCGGGCTGCATGACCGCAGCTACAGTAGCGATAAAGTCCAAAGGCAAAGTGGACGTTCTGCTGCTCGACCGGAATTCCCAGTCGGAGGTAGGCAAGAAGACAACTCTAGGCTGGGTGTGTGGCGACGCGGTTGGAGAGCATCACATCAAGTTCCTCAATGAACACTTGGGCGTCACCTACGGCAAACCCGAGATGGAGAACCGGGTCACAGCCGTCTACGTTTACTCACCCGACATGAAAGTCAGGGTCCCATTCGAGGGTCCCGGCTACGTTCTGGATCGCCCAAAGTTTGGCAGACGCTTGCTTGAGGATGCGCTGAAGGCTGGAGTAGAATTCCGTGGCGGCGTCCAAGCGCTGGACCTAGTCGAGAATTCAGGCCGGATCATCGGACTCAAAGGACAGACTGTCGGCGAGAATGTTAACAAGCCGTTCGAGATAAGATCCAAGCTCGTCATCGACACGTCGGGCATGTCCACAAAGCTTCGCAGAAACCTTCCCATCCCGAGCCACATAGAGAAAGAGATCGACAAGGACGACATCGAGCCGACAGCAAGGCTGAACGCAAAACTCCGGGACGGTGTTGAGGTTGAGCCCTTCCACTGCGACATCTACCTCGACCAGGAGAAGGCTCCGGGAGGTTATCTCTGGTTGTTTCCGAAAAGCGAAGACAAAGTCAACATCGGTCTAGGGATTCAGCAGAAGAGAAGCTCGAAAGCCCTGAGCGCGCTGCTGAAAGATTGGCTCGCAACAGACGACCGGTTCAAAGAGATGACTCCTCTCAGCGATGACAGCAACCTGACCGGAAGCTGGCAGGTCTCGGTGAGACACCAGAACGATTGTCTGGTCGCGAACGGGTACATGATCTGTGGCGACACGGCATGGTTTCCCAATCCGATAAGCGCAGGAGGCATTGGTCCCGGGCTGATCGGAGGAGTCTTGGCGGGCGAGACAGCGATTCGCGCAATAGAGTCCAACGACTTTTCGGAGAAGAACCTCTGGCAATACAACCTAGACTTCGTCAACCATTACGGAAACAAGACGGCCGGGCTGGAGGCGTTCAGAATGTACCTCCAGACACTGAACAATCAGGAGATCAACTACGGCATGCGCCATTTCTTGTCGGGTAAGGAGGCCACTGAGATCTCACTCGGCGAGATGCCTCACCTATCACCCCTCGAGAAGCTCGTGAAACTGTTCTTGGGACTCGGATCGTACAAAGCCTTCCGGGGACTAGTGTTCACGATGAAGCAGATGGAGACACTCAACAGTCTCTACCAGAACTATCCGAAAGACCCGTCACAGTTCGAGACATGGAAGCACCAAGTAGACTCAATCCTTGCTGAAACCAGAACACGGTTCAGCTAGCCAAGCCAGCGTCACACAGTCAATAAATACCTCAAAATCCTCCGGATGTCCAGAAGCATTTGCCTTCTCCAGACATTACTCCATTCGAGTCCAGACCAGTCGACGATCAGGCACTTGTTATGGAAATGTTGTCTGCAGAATCGGACTCGACGTACACTTTCCAGGGTCTCAAGAGAAGGCTCGGACTTCACCAAGAGAAGCTGATCAGGATACTCAGGCGACTCGAGGATGACAATCTTGTTGCAAAGACTGAGGAGGGATATCGCACCCTAAAACAGCCGCGTAGGGGAGAGCATCACCTGGTCGATGGAGACCCAGTAATTCGGGGCCAGCTCCCGCCTGGGATTGATTCGCGGGTACTGCTGGAGAGAATCAAGGGCCGATGGTTCAAGAACTTCCGCTGGGTGGGATATGCTAATGGCAGGGATGAACTGTCGTTGTACTGGATCACAGAAGACAACAAGTTCCAAGTTAGGATTCAACTATCGCCAATCGAGATTCTAGTCTGGTCCCAACCAACAGACCCGAAGGAGACAATGTCCCCCGTGGCTGCAGCCTACGAGCTGTTCGACCGGATCGGTCGCATGCTACCGGAACTCGGCGAAAACAGCTAACCTCATCCGATCGGTGACTGGGTAGCTATTTCCCCAGTCAATATGGGTCGCCCTTGAGATCCGTATGATGAGGAAGAAGAGTATGGTTGGAGAAAGCAGATCTATAGATTACGATCTTCGGGTAGTGAGACTAGACTGGCAACCTATTGAGCGGCATCCTAGACCGTTCCGAAGGAAGAACCCAAACGATTTCGGGCGGATGGCGTTTAGGTTCTGCCTAAGCATTTCGCACATGCTATTGTAGCTCCTTGGCTATTGAATCGCGCATCTGCCTGAGTATTAGGGACTAGTCTGTTCCCAGAACTCGATCTTTCAAGCGATTCAGCCTAGGTGACCGTGACGACAACATTGCAAGTGCGGTCTTGGAATGGTAGTTAGAGAGATCAAATACCACCCTCCGATCTAGCTCCTGTTCTGTTCTAGACAGCCCGGGCTACTGTCGTCCAGGGAAAAAGTATGGCATCGTTTCGGGGGCGGTCGGAGGACGGCCCTCGGACGGTTTCTGATCCTCCTTTTCATCAGGTGGTACAATCTCCAGAATATCTGGGCTGCTGTGAACCTTGTATCCGTCCAGCCCTCTGTGATAGAGGAATTTATGGAGGAGCAACTTCAGCTCATGGTGCTCAACCCCGTCAACCAGTATCTGGCTACCTTTCACCCGCAAGGACCCTTTGATATGAGCTTGCAAGAACTCTGATGCCGGGCCAATCTCACCATGAACTTTCTTCATCTCCACTACCTGCAACTCTTCCTCGCTCCCATTCCGCAATGATCTTCCGGACTTCTAACTTAAGAACTGGTCGCCTGGCGAATTATCCATTGAAGCGGACATGTCCAAGCTGATTCAGCCGAAACAGTCCCGGAGCCTTGAGGAACGGTACGAGATGCTAAGGAAGACGCTGGCTCACTATCTTCTCCTCCAAGTGGGCACGTTCGTCGCCGCGGCCGGCTTCGATGCGATTGGGCCTGCGATGGACATCCTGACGAATATGAAAGCAGAGCTGAAAGTCCAGGACATCAAGGCGAAAAGTAACGGAAGTAGGGTGGAGGCCCTGTCCCAGAACCTGGCTGAGAGCATGGGCGAGACCTTCGACAGCGACTACGATATCGAAACAGGTGACGGATTCCGGACCGTGAGGTTGGACAGGTGTGGATGCATAGAATCCGTGGTGGCACAGGCAGAATCATACGGGCTGACTAAAGCCCAGGCAAGGTCGATCTTCTGCGGGACCTGCATGAGCAGCTACCGAAAAGCCGCGGGAACTCTAGAAGTGAGCTTCAAGGGAAAACTCCGCGGAGCGCACGGTTGCTCGATGAGCTTCTCTACAAACAGTCAGACCCCCTGAACGCTGAAAAAACTAACGTGTCATTCGCAGCGTTCGCCGCCAAGGCGGCCGCGGCACGCACGAAATGAGCGGACAATTAGCCTAGGCTCTCACGCCTGAGGAGAGCTCTTCAGTTCGGAAAGACTTACAGTCTGCCAGAAGCACAGATACTGATGGAGGAATCTCCCTCTGCCATCCACCCGACCAATCCTTCTCTACGACAATGATTGCGGGATATGCTCCAGGTTTGCCAACATTGCCAGAAAAACCTCCAAAAGTTGGATCGACCCTGTGGGTCTGTTTACTGAGCGCGGATCCAGAATAAAGTCTGGCTTCTTCAGTCAAAGGGATCAGCCTAACGACATGTTCTGGCTGCTCATCGGAGAAGTTGGATATGGAGGAAGAAGTGGTCTACTGCCGCTCGCGCGAGAGATAGTCAGAGGCCTAGTCCGATGAACGAGAACCAGGGCGAGTCATGTACTCGGCCAAAGAACGCTGTGAGCAGGATCCTAGGTACCCTGCGTCGAGGAAGAGTAGTTAGGCGAAGAACCGACCGCTGAAATCGCCCAGAATAAGCCCTGATCCGGAATCTGGGAGGGGGGTCCCAGGCGGCTGGTTTCGCACGCTTGGAGGGCCGCCACGCGGCAACTACTGAAAACAGCTGACCAGCGTGTTCCGTGCGACAAACCTGAGATCTCGCCCAGAACGGTTTCAGACGGCGGGACAACCCTTCCTAGAATTTAGAAATAAAAAAATTGCCGCGACACAAAAGTGCTCTTTGTGCTGGAAGAGCCGACGGCATCTAGTTCAGTCGTAGGCTCTTGTCAGCGTCGAAGCCCCGGGTCCGGCCCCAGGCCTTGATCCCGTCCAGGATCTTCTTCGAGCCGAACCAGCAGAGAGTAGTGAATATCGCTTTCAGTGCCGGGTTCAGCTGGATAAGTGTCGGCGGCATCGTATGCAACTCCAGCACAGTATGCCTCCAGCTTCGATAGATCACCCAGAACCGCGCCTCGTCAATCTGGTCATCGATATTGTAGAAGCCGCTCTTCTTCAAAACCCCGAGAGGAACAAAGCTGAGAGGAGTCACAGTAAAGTGCGCCATGTCACCAATCTCCTTGTGGAGCCCATGCTCCATCCGGTCGATCAGACGTACCGTCTCCACGGCGTCCTCCGTAGTCTCACCCGGCAGCCCGACAATAATCGTATACGCAGGGAACCAGTAGTTCTCGTTGAAAATCCGCGTCCCGTTATAGATAACATCCGGCCACTCATCAGGACTAAACGGCTTCACCTTCAACGGCATATACTTCTTGATCAGCTCACTAGAACCCGTCTCCAGACCCGACTGGATACCGATATGCCGCTTCGTCCCCTTCCTGACCGTCTCAGAAATATCCCGGATTAGCTCCGGATCCGCCCAGGCCGGAGCAGTCGTCCCATGAGTAGGATTAGCATAGGTAATCCCTTTCTGAGACATCACATTATCGAACAGGTCCACCACCGCATCATGGTTCGGCATGAACCCCCTCTTGTCCTCTAGCTTGTAGAGGAAAATGTCCTCACTGTGGACCCAAACATTCGGGTTTCCAATCTTCCGGTTGACTGCGATCTCTCGCTCTATCTTATCTCTAGGATAGTATTTTGCGATCCTGAGATTCGGCTCGCAGAATTGGCAGTTGCGCCCGCACCCCCGCATAACTTCCACAAGCCCATGGACGGTCGGGGAGACAATATCTGGAATATCCTCTAGCTTCGGACCCCGCGGGACATGAATATACTCGGGTGCGCCGTTGAACTCTATGTCCCGGTAAATATCCTGGATCACATGATCACACTCACCGACGACCACGTGGTTAACGCCCAAAGCCTTCGTGTCCCTGTCCCGGACCTCCATCTGCCAGGCGCCAGACCCACCCAAGACCAGCTTAGCCTTCGGGAACCTCTTCCTAGTCTTATTGATCTGTCCGACAAGCTCGAGAAACTTCTTCTTCGAATAGGCAGTGAGCTTGCCACCATCGGTGAACATCATGCTCACCGGTCCCAGCCCGAGAGGGTCCATCGTCGATATCCCGATGATACTCGTCTTATCGTCTACGAACTTTGAGACGTGATCCGGATGAGCAACAACCACCTCATCAGGACGATAGTTCCTGAGAATGGAAGCCTCCAGCTTCCGCAGACCATAAGGAGCCTTTATCGCCACACCGTTGTCGTGCTCGACCGAAGGTGATAGGAAGTCGAAAACGAAACGGGGAACCTTCTCGGCAGGAGCACAGCTGAAAAACGGGAGCAGAGGAATCCCCCAATACTCGCTCATCTGGGTAGGGTCTGCAGTAAGGACAATCCTCGTCATTCACGCGCGCTCCTCATAACCGGCAAGCTTTCTTGACGTCTGGCTCCTAAAACGTACTATTCTCAGGTCGTTGAATATTTTAAGCTAGTGGACGTTTTTGCCGGAAATCATTCCCAATAACCGCGAAACGGCCCCCTCCCAAGGATCCCGCAGACGAAAACTCTGCAGGCGTGTTTTCCTAATGGGGCAACCATTGCGCCTCAAACCATGACTACCGTTTTTACTGAAACAAAGTAGGAACAAAGCGGGAATCGACTCAAGTTCAGGAGACCATCGCAACATTCGCTCAAGCACAAACAGCAGAGGTGCTCGATATGCTAGGCGATCCTTCTCAATGTGAGAAGAATCCAGACATGTCGCAAGCTCCGATCCCGTGCTCTCTCAATCTTGACAGACATGCGGAGAACATAGGCTAACCCTCTACAAGACCCTGAGAGGATGAGAAAAGCTTCCAAAACTGTCGCCCCTCTCCGCGAGAGCAATGACCATAAATCCCGCCGGGCCCTCCACGCTATCATGCAAGCCGCCACAAGCCTTCAAGCGGGAATGATGGCCCCAGACTTCAAAGCCCCAGTAACGACCGGCAAGACCGTCCATCTCAGCGACTATAGAGGCAAGAAAGTTGTCCTCTACTTCTATCCGAAAGACGATACCCCCGGATGCACGGTCGAGTCGTGCGGACTCAGAGACCAGTATCAGAAGATACGAGAACTCGGAGCTGAGGTGCTAGGAGTCAGCGTAGACGACACCAACTCACACCAGAAGTTCACCACCAAATTCAACCTGCCCTTCCAGCTAGTCGCCGACACGGACAAGCACATAACCAAAACCTATGGCGTGCTCAACGAAAAGTCGAACATGGCGAGAAGGACCACCTTCCTCATAGACGAACAAGGCAAGATTCAGAAAATCTTCGAGACTGTAAAGCCTGACCAACACCCCCAAGAGATACTTGACGCACTAAAGCCAACAGCCTGAAACAATAACAGCCAGCGGACCTGTCACCCGAGAGCGGTGAATCATCCGTCCCGTTCCAACGCCAGCTTCATCGGTGCTAGCCAAAGCTATCTATCATAGATGACGCCCCGGCAGAGCTTGATGGTAAGAGTCGGGGTCCACGTAAGCATCGCAAAATCACTAGACACGGCGATCGACAATGCGCTAGAAGAAAAGTGCGACACCTTCCAGATCTTCACCAGAAACCCGAGAGGCTGGAAATTCAGCGACCTAGACCCTGAAGAAGCCGCCGGCTTCAAAGAAAAACTGAAACAGAGCCAACTCAACCCGGCGGTAGACCACATGCCCTACCTACCAAACCTCTCATGCCCAGAGGACGAGCTCTACCAGAAATCCACGACCACGCTCACAGCCGAGGTAGAACGGTGTATACAACTAGGGATCCCATACCTCGTCACGCATTTAGGCAGCCATCTCGGCGCTGGCAGAGAAGTCGGCCTTCGGAGAATTAGCAACGCGCTCACCCAGGCCCTAAAACGAGCGAAAGGACAGTTCCAGATATGTCTCGAGAACATGGCCGGCACAAAGAACAGTATGGGATCAAAGTTCGAAGAAGTCCAGGAGATCCTCGAGAGTGTCAAACAGAGAGACCACATCGCAGTCTGCCTAGACACGTGCCACGCCTACGCAGCAGGCTACGACCTGCACGTGGAGAAGGCGGTCCAGAAAACCCTGGCACAGTTTAATGACACGATCGGATTCGAAAACCTCCGCGTGGTACATCTAAACGACTCTGAAAGCGGACTGGGCTCCGGCCACGACCGGCACGAACACATCGGACTGGGCTATATCGGAACCTCGGGCTTCAAAGCGATCCTCCACCACAAAGCCATCAGAGACCTGCCGTTAATCATGGAGACGCCCATCGACGAGAGACGAGGCAACGCTGGCAACATAGAAACTGTCCGGAGACTCGCCAAGTAGTTGCAACTGACCGTAGACCTTCAGTCTCCAAAGATTCTCCACCAGATAATACAGGATGCGAGCCATGCGATAGAGAAGGCGAGAAGAGAAGACCCGACAGCTCTACAAGAGATAAGCGACTCGACAGACGGGGATCCTTTCAAAGTCCTGATAGCCACGGTCCTCTCCCACAGGACAAAGGACCCGGTCACGGCACGAGCTTCTACCCTACTCTTCGCAAAATATGCCGGCCCGAAGCAGCTTGCGAGATCTGACACACGTACTGTGTCAAGGCTCATCCGGCCTGTAGGATTCTACAAGACTAAGGCAAAGACGATCAAACGGATTGCCAAGATAATTCTGGAAAAATATGATGGGAAGGTTCCAGAGGATATGGACGAGCTGCTGGAACTGCCATCTGTCGGACGGAAGACAGCCAACTGTGTTCTCGTATATGGATTCAAACGGCCCGCGATACCAGTTGATACTCACGTCCACAGAATCTTCAACCGTATCGGCGCAGTCAAGACCAATACACCCGACGAGACAGAGCGGGAGCTTACTCGGATAGTAGACAAGAAAGACTGGCTGCCGCTTAACGAGGTCTTCGTCAAGTTCGGCCAACTAATCTGCAAGCCCATCGGACCCAAGTGTCCCGTCTGTCCCCTCACCGACAGGTGCCGATGGTACCATGACAACTATCGACCCAAGGCCTAGTCACGTTTCTGAGACTCGATAGCAGTCTTGATCTTCCTACCGATCTCGTCAAGCTCTGCTCGATGAGTCTGCTTCCGGTTAGGAAACCCGCTCATCATCTCATGATTGAACCGGGGTATTATGTGGACGTGCATATGGAAAACCTCCTGGGAAGCGGCCTTACCGTTTGACTGGCCTATGCTGATCCCGTCAGCTTTCGAAGCTTTCTCGACTCCTCTCATGACCTTCGCCACAGAAACGAAAACGCGTCCCGCTTGTTCTGCCGGCATTTCGAGCATATTCGTAAAGTGTTTCTTGGGAATGACGAGCGTGTGCCCCGGATTTAGCGGGTGAATATCCAAGAACGCTAGGGTCTGAGAATCCTCATAGACGACTGTGGCATCGGCAGCTCTCCCGGCGATCCTGCAGAAGATACAATCCTCCTTCATTCAACTACCCGCTTCCACAATCGCGATCTCATCGCGAGATCCATTCCTCTTCGGGGACCCGCTGTTTCTTGTTGACTGCTCGCGCAAGGACGAAGAGGAGGCTCGATAGCCTGTTGATGTATGGGATCACGTCAGGATTGATTGATTCAGACTTGGATAGGGAGACAATCCTTCTCTCCGCCCTCCTGCAAACTGCCCGGGCCACGTGCAGTTCAGCCCCAGGAAGGCTTCCCCCGGGTAGTATGAACCTGCGCAGAGTGTCGAGCCCAGAGTTCAGTTCATCAGTTGCGGATTCTAGTCTTTGAAGCTCCTTCTTCCCGATACGCGGGACCTTCGCATTGACAAGCTCGCTCGCCAAGTCGCCCCCTAGTACAAAGAGATCCTCCTGAACATTCTTCAAGATCTGGATCAGCTTAGGGTCTTTCAGGAGGGCCCTCGCGACTCCAACCTGGGAGTTGAGCTCGTCGACTGCTCCATAGGCTTCGACTCTAGGGCTCTCCTTGCTGACTCGTGTCCCGCCATAGAGGCCGGTATCGCCCTTGTCGCCAGTTCCCGTATAGGCCTTCAACATGTCACTCCTATCAGATACTGACGCTTCGAGCGCACTAGCGAAAAACTATCCTCGAGGAACCTTGGTTGCGGGTAAAGGGGTAAGGAAAGGGATTTCAATCCGCTAGACGGAGTGTTGTGTAGGCTGGGCCGCCTTGAAAAGTTGTTTCCGAGCCTAGCAGGATAGACAAACATGATACGAGAAGCCTTGCTCTACGAACCTCTATCCGACTCGAGAGTCAGGTGCAAGGCCTGTGCTCGGTACTGCAACATTCCCGAGGGCAAGATCGGCCTATGCGGGGTAAGACAGAACATCGGCGGCAGACTCCAGCTACTAGTCTACGGCAAGGTCATCACCGGTCACATAGATCCGATCGAAAAGAAACCCGTTACACACTTCATGCCTGGCTCCAAAATATTCTCGATCGCAACGACCGGTTGTAACTGGCTCTGCTCTTATTGCCAGAACTTCGACATCAGCCAGCGGCGGAAGGTCGAAGGGACGGATATGATGCCGCCGGAGGTTGCCGCCATGGCCAAGGGATATGGTTGTCAGGGGCTTGCGTACACGTATAATCAGCCGACGATCTTCATGGAGTTCGCTCGGGACGTGGGCGTTGAAGCCCGGAAGAATGGGTTGATCAACATATTCGTCTCGAACGGTTACGATACGCCGGACACTGTGGGGATGATGAACGATTTTCTGGACTGCATCACAATCGACTTCAAAGGCAACGCCGCGACGGACTTTGTAAGAAAATATATCGGGATTGCGAATGCTGAGCCTATCTTCCAGACGATTCTAGAGATCAAGAACAAGACGAAGGTCCACATGGAGTTCACGGACTTGGTGATTCCACAAGTAGGAGACAGCCTTGATGAGGCTCGGAAGCTGAGCCGCTGGCTCTACGATAATCTGGGCCCCGACTTCCCCATCCACTTCCTACGCTTCCACCCCGATTACAAGATGATGAACCTGCCCTCGACGCCTGTGAAGACCTTGGAGGAGCATTGCAGGATTGCCAGGGAGGAAGGACTGCAGTACGTCTATGTCGGCAATGTTCCCGGTCATCCATGGGAGCACACGTACTGTCCAGATTGCAACTCCATCGCGATCAAACGATATGGATTCGATATCACCGGCTGGAATCTTGACGAGAACAACCGCTGCGCCAGTTGCGGGCATCAACTACCCATAGTAGGAGAGCTCTCCTCTTCTGTCTCGGAAGAACGATTCCTACCCGTCATTAACTAGGCGCAAGAACGCCCGGTAAGCATCTCAGTGCACTCTCGAAGAGAAGAGAATAATCTCCTCGAAATATGCAGGTGGCAGAGGAGAGTCTCAAGGCGCCCTTGAAGATTGAAGGAGTGGAGCTTCGAGAGCTAAAGATTCCTCTGGTCTCACCGTTCGAGACTAGTGGTTGGAGGGAGTAAGAGAAGAATTGCGTTATCGTAGAGATGATGAGCGGTCATCGAACAGGTTTCTGAGAATGCGCCGTCACCGCTGGTCCCTGGTATGGTCCGGAAACTACACAGAGCGCATGGCATGTCATGGAAGACTATTTCATTCCTGTAATACTGGGCCGAGAATTCTCAACTCCGAGCGACCTTCTCGATTCTCTCTCATTCGTCCGGGGCAATAACATGGCGAAGGCTGCTTTCGAGATGGCCTTCTCTGACCTGTCCGCGAAAGAGGAAGGCGTGTCCTTTATCTAGATGAAGTGTCAATTCTACGACAGCATTTCCCAGACATCATGTTGATGGCAGACGCCAACGGCGCCTTCAAGAGCACCGACTTTCGAACCTTGGTGGGACTGGACCGATACGGGCTTCTCATGCTAGAACAGCCTTTCGCCTGGGACGACCTGGTCGACCACGCGAACCTTCAGAGAGCCATGACTACGCCGATCTGTCTCGACGAGAGTGTCGCTAGTGTGAACGATCTCAAGACGGCTCTGGCGTTGCGGAGCTGTCGCATCTTGAACCTAAAACCGGCCCGAGTCGGTGGACTCAGTGTATCCAAGATAATCCATGACATCTGTCGCTCTCACGAAATGCCAATCTGGTGCGGAGGACTATTGGAGACGGGAATAGGGCGAGCCCATAACGTCGCGGTTTCGAGCCTGCCAGGGTTTGTCTTCCCCAACGATATTTCCGCGAGCAATCGCTATTTCAAAGAAGACATCGTCAGCCCAGAGTTCAAGCTGAACCCTGATGGAACAATAACCGTCCCAACAGGCCCCGGTCTCGGAGTCGAGATCAGACCCGATCGATTGGAGAAGTACACTAAAGTAAGAAGACGGTTGACCGCATAGAATATCAGGAAAACTTATCAGACAGCCCGGCCAAAGCAGGCGATATCGCTAACAGAAGGATGTGACTGGGTAAGAGCGATGTCCAACCGTCGCGAGACTTTGAATCTTCGCTCAAGCACTCGGACACTGAGGCGAAGAAGAGTCAGAAGAGAGTTTCGTACACGGCTCATCCATGTATCAGCCGCGGCAGGCTGAAACATGCAAGGCTAAGACTGACCAGTCTAGAACTTAGGGTGGTGTCCGGGAATCCCAGCTCCATTCCCTGTATATGAACGACGAAGTGAGCTTTCATGACCCCTATTCGTGAGCCGCAAGATCGAAATGTTCAGGCGGGTTCTTCGGCAAGACGTATCGGATGAAGCCGTATCCGTGTTTTTCGTGGAACTTGTTGGCCTCCTCGATTCCTTTGCTGTAAGCATCTTCGAATCCTTTCCAATCTTTTGCCCGGATTTTTTCACTAATCGGATTGAGATGCGATTGAGTGAAATTGGTAAAGTCTTGGTTGAACTTGGGGCGTAGCGCTCCTCCTACTCTGAAGATGCTTATCACTACGTTTAGTTCGTGCTGGGCGAGCTTCCAGTTTCCAGCTTTGGCCGCATAGTATAGCACGTGGAATCTCTCGCCGATCTCCTTCATCTGTCGCGCTATTCCAGGCTGGGCCTCGGCGAGTTGTTGGAGGGTCAGTTCTCCATGCTTTGTCTTGATCACGACTTTTTCGTCCATATCAATCTCCGCTTCCTGGATCGAATTTCCAGCTCATATAGCTCTCACGCTCATTCTTGCTTGGACGGGACCTGTCCTTCAACAAGGATTCTCAGCGGATATCCGTCAAAGGCTTAAAGGTCTCAGATAGAAACGCGTTACGGAAGGCTTCGCTTCTTGTGGGTAGAGTTCAAGTGTCCTCTGTGCGGAAAGGACCTTGACGATGACAAGACAATGGCCAACTTTTTGGTCTGCAGTGACGCATCGCATGGTCTCCTACAATTCTTCACGGGCGACGGCTGCTACTTCACCACCGACCAGAAGGTTGCGGAAGATCTGATGAAGAGAGGAAAGCGGGTCCATGTGGTTGACCCGAAAGAGTTCTTTGGAAACCAGACCGTGAATCTTGAATAGAAAGCCTCCTGCGTTAGGAATCATTAACTATCCTTCCGACTGCGCCAGTCTCGGGCCCGTAGCTCAGCCTGGATAGAGCGGCAGTCCCGGTTAGGCTGAACCCCCTATGCATTGGGCGGGTTGAGCTGTAGGTCCGGGGTTCGAATCCCCGCGGGCCCGCCACAGTCAAAATGATATTCTCGAGAGGAATCTAGCCTGTCGAACCCGGGTCTTGCTTCGGCAGGGCACCACGGGCTGATTTCATACGCGTCAGATAGAATGCGAGACCAATCAACAGCATCATCGTGAAGCCGATCAGCCCAAGCCCAACGGAGTGGGTCATGTTGTACGATCCTATCCTGAGACCCGAGGCTACGTAAGTAGCGTCAGGTTCACTCACGTAGAAAATGCCGAGACCATAGATGATTCCAATCAACACTGTCAAACGCGTACCAAGACCCGCCAGAGAGGCAGTGTAAAGTGCTATCACGAAACCTAGCACGCTTATCGTGTCAGCGTAAGGTACCAACCACAACTGCGCAAGACCATTGCCGATCTCGTTCAGCACTAGGCCGAAGGCGTAGAAGACGATGCCAATCATAGCATAGCTACGAAGCGTGCTACTCGGAAGGGCCGGCTTCGCCGCCTCGGCCAGGCTCATAGAGACTCAGGATTGTTCCAGTGCTCTTTAAGCGAATAGTAACTTGCCGAGCGAGCACCCTAGAATACTATGGGTGAGGCTCACTGGTCTGCTTCGTCTCCTCAGTCACTTTGACTGAGCGCAGAGTCGGCATCGACGAAGGAGGAAGAGTTGGTCCGGAAGGCTGGGGAAAGAAGCGCGCCATGGTTACTGCTGCTTTGCTCTGCCGGATCTTTGCTATGATTCCAGGCTCCAATCTGCGATAGAAGAGAGTTGGCGCAAGAATGCATGAGGGCAGTAGAGAGACGAGAAGGGTGAAAGCTAGTGAGATTGCTCTATCAAGGTTCCCCCCCGTCGCCACGGCAAATGAGACGAAAGCGCCGAGGCTTCCAAGGGAAGCGAGCCACCTGGATGTCCAGGCAGCAGGAACCGTGATGGTGACTCTTGATATGTTGTGACAGCGGAGCCCAGAGTCCTCGAGGACCCAGAGAAGGACATGTATGGATGATGGGATGGCTAGAAGGAAGATTGCTACGTAGATGAACGGGTTACTTCCAAATACAAGATTATTGGGAGTGACTTGCGTCACTTGTGGCACTATTAGAGCGGACAGCAAGAATACGAAGATCAGGACACGAAGGTCTCGGAGGAGTCTGCGCGAAACTCCCGGCATGCCTACCTGCTTCTCGAAATAGTACTGATGACCTGAGGACTCGCGAAACCGACAGACTACCCTCAGAACTAGGAAGGCTAGGCGATCCACAAGAAGGCTCCAGATCAGGAGAGGGACACCTATGTACACTACCAGAATGGTTACCAGCCAGCCCAGGCCCCTTGATGCGCCTGTCTCTAGGAGGGGCAGCAAGGATAGGATGCCTAGGGCGTACTCTGTCCGGTAGGTCAAGGCTCCACGAGAGGAGTTCTGATGGTCAACTATGAGTCTTCTAGAACCTGCAACTCGACTTCCCGGGGCCAGCTGTCGCCTATAACGAAGTCCTGAGGCTTTCTTTATTCCGTGCTTCGGCCCGGAGTAGAACACTACGGTCTTGAGCTGGTCGCGGCCGGATCAATCGTCTCCTCGGAAACCTTGGCCGATGCTTCATTGTTCTTTTCGAATCTGACCCTTCTCAGCCGGTTTGGCCCCCACCAAGCCCTACGTCCTAGCAGCGACATTCCTGCAGGAACAAGATAGGTGCGTACTACCATCGCGTCTAAGATGACTGCGAGCCCGATGGCGAAGCCGAAACCCTGCAGCAGACGATTGGACGATAATAGGAGAGAGCCTAACGCTCCTGCCAGGATCAGGGCAAGCGCAGTGATTATTCCACCCGTCCTATCAACCGCGTCGACGACCGCCTGATGAGTTTCCTTCCCTTTCTGTGCTTCTTCTCTAATCCTGGTCAGAATGAAGATGTTGTAGTCCATGCCTATGCCGTAGAGCAGTAGAAACAGGACAAGTGGTATGATGAAGATGACGCCTGATTGCAACACATGATTGAAGAAGAGAAGAGTGGCGGCGTATGCCCATGTTATGCTCAACCCAATCGAAAGTATGCCAGTTATTGCTAGAGGATACGAGCCTAGTACTACTAGAAGAACGATGAATATTGCAACGACCGTCAAGACCCTCATCGTATTGAACTGGCTTATGGTCTCGTTTGCAAAGTCGAGGGTTGAGGCCGAAGCGCCTCCAACGAGTATCGTCTCCTGTGCGAGCGACGAGTCCGAACTCTGCAGATTTTTGACTAGGCTTCGTATCTGACTGACAGTATCGAGGGAGTCTGGCGTAAACGGCTCTTCGTTGAAGAGGACGGTAAGCATAACGGTCCGATTGTCTTTTCCAATGCCGCCTAGAACTGCAAGTTTCTGTTCCTGTGTCAGACTCGTCATGTTGGTTGCGTCGACCACGATCCCGTTGGGACGTGTTGGTCCGGTAACCACCCTCACATTGGACAGGTTTCCGATGCGCTGGCTCAGTTTCTCGATGCTGGCCGCTGAGCCGTTGGTGAGATTACCATTTACGAGGATGACCGCAGGAAACTGGATCATGACCTGGGTTGGGCCGATCTGACCAGCCCCGAAACTCTGCTCCAAGGCCGTGATACCGTGTACACTCTCGGCCTGAGTCAGACCTGCGGAGAAGTCGTACGACGTGGATCCGGTTAGCGCTATGTAGATAGCGGGGAGCGATATGAGAAGGGCGAGTCCCAAGACCAAGACTGGACGTTTTACGCTGAAACTTGCTGCTCGCCGGAAGTATCCTGGCCTGTCAGACCTTCTCTTCCGAGCCCTCGCCGCAAATCTCTCGAACCTCTTTCCAGACATTGGCCAGAAGACCCGATCGCCGGCCATGAGGATTAGAGACGGAATAAGTGTTAGACTCACGAGCAGTGCGATTAGGACTCCGAAACCCAGACCGACGCCAATGGAACGGAGCAGAGTGAAGCTGCTGATTGTCATGGCACCAAATGCGATGATGACCGTGGTGGCGCTGGTTGCGATGCTCTCGCCGGACCACGTCACCGATGTCTGTACTGCTTGGGCCCTGTCTCGGCCCTCAACTCGTTCTTCCCGGTAGCGTGCCATGAGGAAGATGGCGTAGTCCGTGCCTACGCCGAGCATTATTGTGAACAGAAACGTGGTGGTTGTGTCTCCAATGGGAATGATGTATTTGCCGATGAGGAACAGCCCACCCTCAGCAATCACCAGCGCCATTCCGATAGTGCCTAGAGGGACGAACGGGGTCACGATTGCAAGAAAGAAGAGTCCTACCAATACCAGTATCGCACCTATGGTTACGGGTTCTATGCGGCTGAGATCCGCGTGGCTTCCGAGAGAAGAGTCGGCCGTCGTGGCCAGATCACCTGTAACGTAGGTTTGTGTTGGCCCACCGTCACTCGCTTTCAGCTGAGAAATGATGTCCCTGATCGTAATCACGTTCTTCAGGATCGGGTCAGTGTCCGCAGAGCCGAACGAGCCAGGGGACTTCGAGAAGTCGACCAGGATGATCATCGCGTCCTTGCTTGGGCTTATGAAATTCCGGAGAATCTCAGAGGGAATCTGTAACGGATACGTGGAGAGGGTAAATGCCCATAACGTCTGATTGGCGTGCAATTGTGCGATGAAATAGGAATCGCCAGTTTGGAGAAAGTATACCAAGAGAAGTGTTCTCTCAAGACTATAGACTGTGGTGACATTCTCGACGCCGTTAAGGACACCCGGCGCGAGAAGGCGTTCTTCTAGGTCAATGGTGAATCGTTTGGTCGCGTTATTGGTCACATCGTTGCCTTGAAGGAGAATTATGGTGCTTGTGTTGGCTTGTGGATGGGGAAACTCTTGAGCCATGAGGGCTTGAGCCTGTGCCGATTGGGAAGTGGTCGACTGGCCACCACTGGTGGTTGACGTGATGACCTGGGAGAGTTGCTGGAATAGTGGAAAACTTACGACTAGGAGAAGGACCCAGAAGATCACTATGATTCTGTGCCTTCTGCCCACAAAGGAGGCGATTCTGGCGAAGGTAAGGACACGCGGGCCGGCCCTTGCACCATGCTTTCTTGATGCAAGGTAGCCAGCTCCTATAGCGAGTATGAGGAGGCCAGTTGCGGCCGCGATCGTCGTCGCTAGATTGTCGGAGACGTACTGTCTGAGGTAGACGTTGTTCTGGTATTCCAGAACGAGAGCCGTGAGCTCGCCCAGACAGACTATTAGGAGTAATACGAAAATTCCTATCCATCGGGCGTTGGGAGAAGAGGATTTGCTCAGTAGAAATACCTCGCGCAGTAGACTCTGAAGGCACTAACCCTTCTTTGGGTCAACGGTCGGTTGTGCCGGGCCGAACCTTCCCAGTATTTACGCTTGAGTCAATCCCAGCTTCGTCTTGAGGTGGCCTGCAAAACTCATGCTGACTATCAAGATGCCATTGAGATATCACAGTCCAACTGATCCTACCTTGCCCAGATTCTTCCGCACGGCGTGGTGCCAGTCACGATTGAAAGAGAATCTGTTGAGTTAGGGATATCTGGAGGTTATCTTTACCACGAATCGTCTTCGGACCATTTGTCCTGATCACCGGAAGCATTCTCTCCATTCCGTGGATCGCTGCGCTCATCTCCCAATTCGAGATGTCCCTTGTGTCCATGGTGATGCGCGACAAAGAATTCCGTCATTGGAGAAGCGTTTGCATCATTACTTGTGAGTGGCTGCAGATGCCATACTCTCTCGAGAGTGCTCAATAGTGAATAGTGGCTGAAGTAGCTGGACGATACGAAGTCCGTCTTTACGACAGGCCCGGCCCAAACCGAGTAAACGTAATCATACGGATAGCGAGTGTTACCTTCGTCAAAAGTGATGAAGAGAGCAGCTTTCTGATGCGTGAAGAGTTTGCTGGCAAGGATCTTGGGGACTAGTCGTGAAAGATACTTATCTCCGTTGGAGATAGAGTCGGTGCATAGGACTGTACCGTTGTGATAGGTGAACCCGTGCGTGTCGTTGCAACTGTTAGGAGTAAGCCACATGAAATTTGATGCTGTAGATGGTGATGAGAGGTCAGATAAGAAGAGGTCATCTGGACTGCCGCTAGTGTCCGAATTGGCGGGGACAATTCTAGAACATCTCGCGCTGCTATTAGCAATGTCTTCGAAGTAGACGAATGGATCATGCCGAGCCGCGTATACGCCCGCTCCATTGTCACCTACGAAGCAGTTTCCTGGAGAGCAGTGTGACCCACAGGTGGAGGGGTAGTCTTCCATGTACGCCTTCCAGGTCAATCCCCTGTTTTCCAGGCTGTCCACTAGGTTGGGAGTTGATCCGGCGCTACATCCCGGGCGAGGGCTACAGTCTGAGCTACTCCATGAGGAGAAATCTTGGCCTGAGATTAATCCGAGGTAGTTTGGCAGACTGGGGTGATCAATCGCAGTGTAGTTGACAGCAAGGCCGTAAGAAGAGGCCAACTGATTCATGAAGGGCGCAGAGGATACGTTGATTACGTCCCTGAGCCCATGGTTCTCCATTACTATGACTACGACATAGTTGAAAGCCCGATTCACGTCCACATGTCCAGCGGTTTGAGTAGCGGCAACAGGATTCGAAAGCGCTAAGGCCAAAACCAACATCGTTACAATCATTTCGAACAGTTGTTCCGTTGTACAGCCGAGCGGTGAGGTTTGACACTTGATGAAGCTTCCGATGGATAGGCTATCGGGTTGTGCAACTTGATGCCCCAGGGTATAGGCGTATATCCATCCATGGCTGATTCTCGCGACGAGCGCGCGCCCATAATGAGCCAGTATCTAGTCGGGCTTGCTTGGTTGGGACCCTTCGCCACGTGTGCTGCATATTACCCAAGAACCCAGTGACGGGCCAAGCAAAGATCGTTGCGGAAGATCAGCCATTCCTAATTGGCCGAGCTGATTACCAATCTCAGTCTCCTCCGAAGGATTTCTTGTCCGCGTAATAGACCTAGGAGCAATTTCCCGATCCTGAGCTAGGAAAAAGTATAACTCTCTTGTTTATCCGCACCCGTTCTCAGGGGGAAGAGTGGCATGGATACTCACGTGATTCAGACTGAGAATCTAACGAAATCCTACGGGACTAGGATCGCTGTTAACCATCTCAACTTGACAGTTGAAGCGAAGCAGATTCACGGATTTCTGGGTCCCAACGGTGCGGGCAAGACCACGACGATAAAGATGCTGGTAGGACTGCTGAGGCCCGACTCCGGATCTCTGAAGATTCTCGGTATGAATGCTGCTGGAGACAAGCCGAGGATTCGCGAGAGAATCGGCTACATGCCGGAGCTCCCCAAGTTTCCCAAACACCTGACGGGAGAGGAGCTTCTGGACGTATATGGGCGCATGTACAATATTCCCAAGGAAACAAGAAGAAAGAGGATTCCTGAACTCTTGAAGATGGTTGGGCTGGAAGGGAGGGGACGAGACCGGATCGGCAAGTACAGCAAGGGAATGCAACAGCGCATTGGAATTGCACAAGCACTACTCAACGATCCTGAACTAGTGATCCTGGACGAACCTAGCATAGGTCTAGACCCTGTCGGCATGGTAGAGGTCAGGGACATGGTGAAGGAAATTGTGAAGGGCGGCCAGACCGTTTTCTTCTCATCGCACCTCCTCGCCGAGGTCCAACAGATCTGCGACCACGTATCGATAATAAACAACGGAAACATGCTCTTCACCGGAACGCTGGATGAGGTCGCTTCGAAGGCCGGCCC
>Ga0209469_1000305_pt1 | contig 31010 bp, 29 predicted proteins | sample GraSoiAngelo_123_FD_185880 | JGI IMG/M metagenome (GOLD analysis project Ga0209469, IMG submission 185880) | Grasslands soil microbial communities from the Angelo Coastal Reserve, California, USA - 14_0927_02_40cm (SPAdes) (version 2) | ecosystem: Environmental > Terrestrial > Soil > Grasslands ... | reverse complement strand
CCTCGGCGTGCTGCTCGGGCTGATCTTCAGCGCCTCGAGCGTGTACCTCGCCCTCAAGATCGGGCTCACGGTGAGCTCCTCCATCCCCATCGCGGTGCTCTCGATCACGATCTTCCGCGCCCTCGGTCGGACGTCGATTCTCGAGAACAACATCGTGCAGACCACTGGGTCGGCCAGCGATTCGGTGGCGGCCGGGGTGGTCTTCACGATCCCGGCGATTCTGCTGATGGGCTACGACTTGGACATCAGCCGGGTGGCGGTCCTGGCGACGGCGGGCGGGCTGATGGGGATCCTGATGATGATCCCGCTGCGCCGCGCCTTGATCGTGAAAGAGCACGACACGCTGATCTACCCGGAGGGCACGGCGTGCGCCGAAGTGCTGATCGCCGGCGAAGAGCGCGGCCTGCAGGCTAAGCGCGTGTTCCAGGCCTTCGGTGTGGGCTTCGTCTACAAGTTCTTGATGGGCGGGCTCAAGCTGTGGCCCGACGTCCCCGGGAAGGCGCTTGCCTTCTATCCAGGCGCTGCCATCTCGACGGAAATCTCCCCGGAGCTCCTGGGAGTGGGCTATATCATCGGCCCGCGTATCGCCGGCTACCTGTTCGCCGGCGGCTGCTTCGCGTACCTGGTGCTCGCGCCCGCGATCAAGCTCGTGGGGTCGGGCCTCGCCGAGCCGTTCGGGTTCCCGGCGGTGAAGCTGATTCGCGACATGAGTCCGAGTGAGATCCGCGCCAGCTTCGTGTTCTACATCGGGGCGGGCGCCGTCGCCTCGGCGGGAATCATCGCGCTGGCGCGCTCCCTCCCGACGATCGCGAGCTCGTTCGCCTCGAGCTGGAAGGAGCTGCGCGCGTCCCGCCTCGGCCAGGCGGTCACCCGGCTGCGGACCGAGCACGATCTCCCCATTTCACTCACCGTCGGCGGCTCGATCGCCCTCGCCATCGTCCTCACGCTGCTGCCGCAGCTGGGCGTCAACCTGCTCGGCGCGGTCCTGATCGTGATCTTCGGATTCTTCTTCGCTACCGTGTCCTCCCGCATCTGCGGCCAGATCGGCTCTTCGGCGAACCCGATTTCCGGCATGACCATCGCGGCGCTGCTCGGGACGTGCCTGATCTTTGTCGCGATCGGCTGGACCGGCGTGGACCACCGCGTGCAGGCGATCTCGATTGCCGCCGTCGTGGCCGTCGCCACCGCGAATGCCGGCAACACCTCACAGGACCTGAAGACCGGCTTCCTCGTCGGCTCCACCCCGCGCAAACAGCAGATCGCCATCCTGATCGGCGCCCTGGGGTCGGCGCTCGTCGTTGGCTGGACCCTCACGCTCCTCAACCGGGCGTACACCTATCCCGTCCCCGAGCAACACGCTCCGTTCCGCGCGCAAGCGCTGGCGCCGCCGGCGGGTGGCCGGGCGCCGGTCGAGGTCCTGCCCGCGACCATGTCCGGTTTCCGCATCGCCGGCAGCGACTCGGTGGACCGCGCGACGTATCAGGTCGTCCGCGTGTACGTCGTCACCGACGGCGTCGCCGCCGGCAAGTACCTGATGGACCCGCCGAGTCGCGAGTTGCGCTACGTGCTCGATCCGGGGATCGGCGGCCGCGTCCACGAGTATCGGGGCAAGACCATTCCCCGGCTCGATTCGCCCAAGGCGACGATCATGGCGCTCATCACCGACGGCATTCTAACCCATAAGCTGCCGTGGGTGCTGGTGCTGCTCGGGGTATTCATCACCATCGCGATCGAGCTCATGGGGGTGCAGGCGCTGCCGGTCGCGGTGGGGGTGTACCTGCCGATCTCCACCTCATCGGCGATGTTCGCGGGCGGCGTGGTGCGGTGGCTGATCGAGCGGCGCGCGCAGGCCCGGCAGCAATCGCTCGCCCAAGTCGAATCGGGACCTGGAGTGCTGTTCTCGAGTGGCCTGATCGCCGGCGGAGCCATCTGTGGGATCGTCCTAGCGGCGATCGCGGGCGTCCTGGGCTCCGCGGACGCGCTCGCCGAGCGGGTGCCCGTCTTCACCGCGCTCGGGAATCTGCCCCACTCCAACATCCTCGCCTTCGGGCTGTTCGGACTGATGGGAGCGCTCCTCTACTGGGTGGGCCGGCGCGAGCAGTGATACGGCCGTCGCTGTAGGGGCGCAGCATGCTGCGCCCCTACATGTGCTGCGCCCTACATTTCAGCATGCGTGCTTTGCGTGGATAACGATGCGCGTCGTTTCCCTACTCCCCGCCGCCACCGAGATCGTCGCCGCCCTGGGAGCGGGCAGCCACCTCGTCGGGGTGACGCACGAGTGCGACTATCCGCCCGAGGTGCGCGCCCTGCCGCGGGTGACCCGCTCCCGCCTCGACCCCGGCCTCTCCTCCGGCGAGATCGACCGCGCGCTGGCGACCGCGAAACGCGAAGCTGCCCCGACAATCGAGGTGGACGTGGAGCTCGTTGCCCGCCTCCGCCCGGACGTCGTCATCGGACAGGCGATCTGCGACGTCTGTGCGGTCGGCCAGGAGCAGCTCGCCGACATCGTCTCCTCGCTGCGCCACACGCCCTGGGTCGTGACGCTCCACGCGCATACCCTCGTCGAGGTGTTCGTCGACATGCGCAAGGTCGGCGAGGCCTTGGAGCTGCGCGACGAAGCGGACGAGGTGATCGCGGGACTCGCCTACCGGCTGCGGCGCGTGCGGAAAGCTGCCTTAGCCAGTTCGAACGATGGTGGGGCGCAGCATGCTGCGCCCCTCCATCGACCGCGGGTCCTCGTTCTGGAATGGCTCGACCCTCCCTACGTCGCGGGTCACTGGGTCCCCGAGCTGATCGAGATCGCGGGGGGCGAGGATGTCGGCGGCGTTCCCGGCGCACCGGCGGTGACGCGACCGTGGCGGGAGCTCAGTGCACTGGCGCCCGAGCTCGTGGTCGTCGCGCCGTGCGGCTTCGACGTGGAGCGGGCGCGCCGCGAGCTGGCCCTGGTCACGGACCAGGACGCGCGGGCGCTGTTCGACCGGCGCGTCGAGTTTCTCGACGGCAACGCCTATACTTCACGCCCGGGGCCGCGGCTGGTCGACGCGGCGGGACTCCTCGCCCAGTTGATCCATCGTTGATGGCATCACCAAGGTTTGTTGAGGCCCGACGGCTATGACGGGCCACCTCGTGGCGTCGTGCGCTTTGCTGCTGGCCCTGCTGCAGGCGCCGGCGGTCCCCCCTCGGGGTCCCCTCCGCCTGTATGCGGTGGGCGACATCAATCTCGGGCGACGCACGGCCAGGGAGCGGCTCATCGAGGGGGACACGTTGTACTCGTTTCGCCCGCTGCTCGACACGCTGCGCGGCGCGGACATTACCTTCGGCAACCTGGAGAGCCCGATCGCGGCGGACACGGGCCAGGTGGACGACTCGGGGGCGGTGTTCACTGCCCCGCCCATCGCGGCGGCAGCGCTGGCGCAGGCGGGGTTCGACATCGTGAGTACTGCCAACAACCACGCGTGGGACGGGGGAGAGGCGACGTTGCAGGAGACGATGCGCCAGCTCACGCGGGCCGGCGTGCTGTTCGTGGGATCCGCGTTCGGCCGGGACATGGCCGAGCAACCCGTGATCGTGCGGCGTGGGGGCTGGCGCGTCGCCTTCTTCGCGATCACACGCGCCTGGAATCCGGCGCCGTACACCTTCTACCGGCACCCCGGCGCGAATTACGTCGCGTGGGGGGACACGGCGTGGATTTTCCCCGCGATCCGGAGCCTCAAGGAGAGCGGCCGGGCCGACCTCGTCGTCGTGAGCGTCCACGGAGGTCAGGAATTCGTCGACGCGCCCCCCAAGTACCACCAGGACCTCCTGTACGGCCTGGTGGACGCTGGCGCGGATCTGGTGCTCGCCCATCATCCCCACGTGCTGCAACCGGTCGTCCGCTACAAGGGCAAGCCGATCGTGCAATCGCTCGGCAACTTCATCTTCCTGCAGAGCGGTCCGTGGACGCGGCTCTCGGCGATCCTGCGCGTCATCGTGAGACCCGACAAGCAGCTTCGCCTGTCGGCGATCCCCATCCGGGTCGGCCATCAGGCGACGCTCGCTACGGGCGCGGCCGCAGACAGCGTTCGCAGCCGGCTCGGTATTCCTCTTTCCACCCCAGCCCATCCATGATGAAACCCACGCTGGACTTCCTGAAGCGCCTGCTCGACACCCCGGGGCCATCCGGCTTCGAGACCGCCCCCGCCCGCGTGTGGCGTGAGGAGGTGAAGGCGTTCGCCGATGACGTCAAAGCCGATGTCCACGGTAACTCGACCGCCGCCGTGAACCCCCAGGGCGCGCCGCGCCTTATGCTCGCCGGCCACATCGACGAGATCGGGCTCCAGGTGACACACGTGGATGACGACGGCTACCTCTACTTCGCCGGGATCGGCGGGTGGGACCCCCAGGTGCTGGTCGGGCAGCGCGTCGTAATCGCGGGGCCGAAGGGACCCGTGCGCGGCGTGATCGGCAAGCAGGCGATCCACCTCATGAAGAAAGAGGACATAGACAAGGTCTCCAAGATCACGGACCTGTGGATCGACATCGGCGCCGCCACCCGGGCCGAAGCGCTCGAGCGCGTGCGCGTCGGAGATCCCGCGGTGCTGGACGCGGACGTGCAGGAGCTGCCGAACGGGCGCATCGTGTCGCGCAGCATCGACAACCGGATCGGGGCATACGTCGTGGCCGAGGTGCTGCGGCTGCTGGCGAAAGACCGTCCCAAACACGCGGCGGTATTCGCCGTCGCGACGACGCGTGAGGAGATCGCGTGGACGGGTGGAGGGGCTCGCACCAGCGCGGTCGGACTCGACCCGCAGGTTGCCCTCGTGGTGGACGTCACGCACGCGACCGATTACCCCGGCGCGGAGAAGAAGCGCGCGGGCGAGCACAAGCTGGGAGCCGGACCGGTGCTGGCCCGCGGGTCCTCAGTCAGTCCCGTCGTATTCGACCTGCTCGTGCACTGCGCCGAGCAGGAACAGATTCCCTACAGCGTGCAGGCGGCGCCGCACGACACCAGCACCGACGCGGACGCGATCTACAACGCGCTGCGCGGAATCCCGACCGGGCTCGTGAGCGTGCCCAACCGGTACATGCACAGTCCGAATGAGATGGTGGCGCTGGAGGATCTGGAGCGCGCGGCGCGCCTGCTCGCAGCGTTCGCGCGCCGGCTCGATCCCAAAGTCAACTTCATTCCCGGCTGACGGGCGGAGGGACGCTATGAAAGGCAACAATCCGGCACTCGGCCTCTTCATTCTGCGGGTTGTGGTCGGGGTCGTCTTCCTGATGCATGGCTTGGGCAAGTTGATTGGTCCGCCGTTTCCGGGACCAGGGATGGCAGGGTGGACGGGCATGCTGCGGGACGTGCTGCACTTCGCGGTGCCGGGACTGATGGCGTGGATCGGGATGCTGATCGAGGCGGGGGGCGGTCTGGCGCTGATCCTTGGGATCGCCGCGGCACCGGTGGGCTGGCTGCTCGCTCTCTACATGGTCATCGCGGCGGTGACGGGCGGTCACTTCGCCGCGGGCTTCGACGTGTTTCACTTCGGGGACCCGATGCGGCGCGGCTACGAGTACAACCTGACGCTCATCGCTGCATCGCTGTGTGTCGCACTCGGGGGGCCGGGGGGCTGGGCGCTGGGAGGGTCCAAGGGCGCGCCAGAGCCGCCTCGCATGGCCTGATTGCCTTAGCGACCCGGCTTCCGCTTCAGCTCTTCCAGCGCCGCGCGCGCCGCGTTCCGCACCTGGCGGTCGCCGTCCTCGGCCAGTCCCTGCAGCGTCCCCACCGCCGCCGGCGTCGCGGCGAGGCGCAGCGCTTCGACGGCGGCGACGCGGAATCCGGCCGGCTTGCGGCCGAAGATCCGTCCCGCGGGCTGGACAAACTTGATCAGCGCCTGGACCGCGTCCGGGCTCCCGATCCGGCCCAGGGCCAGCATCAGCTCCCGCTGCACCGCTTCGTCCTCCTCCTCATCCATGGCGACCACGAGCGGCATCGCCAGGGCGGCCGACTTACGGCCGATCCCGAGCGCCACCTGCATGCGCACCTCCTGCGACTCGTCGCGCAGCGCCCGCCGCAGCGGCTCGGCCGTGGTGCGCGAGCCGATTTTCGCGAGCGCGAGCGCGACCGCCTTGCGCACGCGCTCGTCTTCGTGACCGAGCCGCCGGCTCAGCGCCGGAACGGCGTCTTCCAGCCCCAGCTCCCCGACCAGTTCCGCCACGTTGCGCACCACAAACCACTCGTGATGGTCGAGCATGTGCACGACCTGCTCCGTGCCCTGCGTCATCTGCGTCAGCGCGTCGAACACGGCGCGCCGCTCGCTCACCGCCGGGGCCGCGACCAGCATGTCGAGCAACACCTCCACCGCGTCCGCGCCGGCCCGCTGCAGCGCCAGGGTCGCTTCGGTGCGGTGCCTGGGCACGCTGACGAGACGCGCCAGCGCCTCGACCACCGGTTTCGTGTAGATGCGGCGCAGGGCGATTCCGTACTGGCGTCGCGCCCCGCTCTCTTCCGAGACGCGCTGCTCGATGCGCGTGACGGCCGCGACGAGCCGCAGCACCTCCTCGAGGCGGTTGCGCTTCAGGGCTGTCTCGACCTGTTGGATCAGGGCGGCGAGCACGTCGCCGACGTTCACCGCCGCCGGATTGCGCTCCAGCTCGGCGAGCGGGTCGTCGGCACCGCCGGAACGCGGCCCGGACACCGGCACCGCCGCGGCCGAACCCGCCCCAGCCGGGGGAGGGGGGGGCGGGGGGGGCGCCAAGGGGGTGGGTGGACCGGGGGGGGAGCGAGGGACGGGGGGAGCCGGCCGTCGCGGCGGGGCCGCAGGCGGGCCGGATGACGGCGGCTCGACCGGCTCCGCTGACTCCGCGGCGTTACCTCCCGGCAGGGCGCGGGCGGCGGGGGGGGGCGAGGGATCGTGGGTCACGAGCGGGACGCCGCTCAGATTCACCGAGCGGATGTCCTGCATCGCCTCCCCGCGCAGAATGCCTTCCGTCCCGAGGGACGGCGCCCGTTTGCCGGCATCTGGAGAAAGCACGACCGAGGGGGCGGGGCCGATCCCCTCTGGTGGGGCACGCGGAGCGGCCGGCGGCGCCGGCTCGCCTACCTGCGTGACCCGGATCCCGTCCGCGCTCGCCCCCGACGCACCGAGGCGTGTGCCTACGTCCTCCAAACCCGGTTGATCGGCCAGCACCTTGAGCAGGTCGAAGAGCTGGGCGGGCGGCGGGTTCTGCGGCAGCGCGATCGCGGCGACGCCGTGCAGGTCCAGCCGCTGAATCAGACGGCCGAGCCCTTGCGCCTCGCACAGCACGCCGTTCAGCTCGATCCGGCCGGCTGACACGGTGAGCGTGACCGGCGAATCGCGCAGCAGGGCGAGCAGCGCCCGGAATTCCGCCTTCTGGGCTTCTTTCGCACCCGGATCGCGAAACAGCTCCACACAGCGCGCGAACCGCGTAGCGATCGTCTCGAGAGTCGCCATACCGCGAGCGAGCAATCTAGAGCCCGGGACCACCTCCGGCAACGCGGGCCAGCGCGTGAGCGGCGTCACGCTCACGCACGGGCCGCCCCGAAAGGTCCAACGCGACCGACAACGCGGCGACGGTCGGCGGGACGAGACCGAGCGGCTTGAGACGCTCCGCCGAGCCGAGCAGCGGCGCGAGCGGCTCGTCGCACGCGAGCCGGCCGCCGTCGAGCACGATCCCACGATCCAGCGTCTCGGCGGCAAAGGCGAGGTCGTGCGTCACCACCAGCAGCGCGGCGCCCCGCTCGGCGTGCTCGCGCAGCGCGTCCGCCACCTGCGCGCGTAAGCCGCGATCGAGTCCCCCCGTGGGCTCGTCCAGCACCAGCACCATGGGCTCGAGCGCCAACGCGCCGGCCAGAGCGGCGAGCTTGCGGAGCGCTGGCGGGAGATCGTAGGGATGTTGCTCCGCGTGGGCGTGGAGGGCGAGCGCGTCGAGGGCCTCCTCGGTGCGGCGCCGGACCTCGTGTACCGGAAACCCCAGCGCGCGCGGTCCGAAGCCCACGTCCTCTCGCACCGTCCGAGCGAACAGCTGCTGGTCGGCGTGTTGGAACAGCGAGCCGACGCGGCGTGCCAGCTCTTCAGGGGCGCGCTCGCCCGTGTCCCAATCGCCGACCCACACCGTCCCTGCGTCGGGGTGGAGCAATCCTGCCACGAGCCGCACGAGCGTAGTCTTCCCGGCCCCATTACGTCCGAGCAGGGCGACGCGCTCTCCCGCGGCGACCTCGAACGAGACGTCGCGCAGCGCCGCTTCGGCTCCGTAAGAGAAGCCGACGCCGTCCAAGCGTAGCGTAGCGCTCACGGCCACCGCTGCACTGCGTCGGCCACTGTGAGCGGGTAGGGTGGGGCCAGACCTGCCGCCCGCCAGATCCTCGCGACCGTCGTCCCCAGACCGTCGTCGCAGGCCGCGTCTTCGGCGAGCAGCTGGGGCGTCCCGATAGCGCGCACGGCGCCCGCTTCGAGCCACACGACCCGGTCCGCCACGTCGGGCACGGCGTCGAGCTCGCTCGTCGCGACGACGATCGCCTTGCCTTCTCCCGCCAGCAACCGGAGCAGGCGCCACATCGAGCGGGCACCCGCGGGATCGAGCTCTGCGGTCGGCTCGTCGAGCAAGACCAGATCGGGGTCCATGGCGAGGAGGCCAGCGACGATGACGCGCTGCAGCTCACCGCCCGAGAGCGTGATCGGGTCGCGCGCGGCGAGGGAAACGATCTCCAACCGCTCGAGCGCGTGGTCGACGTGCCGGGCGATTTCGTGTCCCGGCCAGCCGAGATTCGCCGGTCCGAACGCGACCTCGTCCCATACGGTGAAGGCCATGCCGGACAGCTGCGTCCAGGGCGTGGGGAGGACGATGCCGCTGCGCGCCCGCCGCCGCACGGCTCCCGCGAGCCGGCCGCCCGTCACCCGCGGGGCCAGGTCGGCGGCGACGAGCAGCAGGGTCGAGGCTCCCGCCCCGACCTTCCCCACGAGCGCCACGATTTCTCCGGCCGCGACCTCCAGCGACACCTCGCGCAACGCCGGCGCCCGCGTCGCGGGATACCAGAAGGTCACCTCCTCGAGCGCGAGCCGCGTCACGCCACTCTCCGCACCAGCGCGGCGAGGCAGAGCAGCAGCAGGCCCCACCGCACCACGCGCTCCACGACGCGGTCCGGCGGCGGCGCGAGCGGCGTACGCCGTGCCCCCGGCACGAGGCCGCGCGCCTCCAGTGCGAGGGTCCGCTCGTCCACCTCGTGGAGCGCCGACAGGACGAGCGGCAGGGCGAGCGCACGCAGCGCGCGGAGCCGGTTCGCGACGCTGCCGCGGGGGGACAGCCCGCGGCAGCGCTGTGCCTCGACGATCCGGCGCGCTCGCGCCCTGAGCATGGGGACAGCCGACAGCGTCGCGGCGAACAGGTAGGCGGCCGTGATACTCCACCCGCGCGCGACCGTCGCTTCGACGAGCCGGTCCGGCGCGAGCACGGCGGCGAGCCACACGAAGCTGGCGACCATGGTGCTGATGCGCAGCCCGATCGCCAGCGTCGTCCGCACGTCGTGGAGGAGGAGCAGGAACAGCCGGAACGGCGCGGCCGCCACGAGCGCAGGCCAGAGCCCACGGCGTAAGCCGCGGGACCCCAAGAGGCAGAAGGCGATCCCCGCCGTCGCGAGCCCGCCCGCGGGCGCCGGGAGGATCCACGCCAGAGCCGGGAGCGCCGCCGCGACGGCGAGCAGCGTGAACGGATGCAGCGCCCTCACGCCGCGCCGATCGCGCGCAGCGCCAGCGGGAAGCGGGCTGCCGTGCGGCGCGGCAGGGCGTGCAGTACCGATGCCACCAGCGCGAACGTCACTGCCTTGTCGCCGAAGTCGGAGACGAAGCTGCCGAAGAAACACGCGCCCAGCGGGGGGAGCCCCAGCGCCTTGCCGAGCGCAGTCGTGAGCGCGATCCCGCCCGTCGTGGTGCAGCCGAAGACGAAGTATGAAATCGGCGTCGAGGTCAGCGACGCGATTACGCCGAGGCCCAGTCCCGCCGGGACCGCGGTCTTGAGGCTGCGAAACAGCGCCGCGCGCGCGGCGAACCCGGCGTACAGCGCCACGATGACCTGAACCACCACGAAGGGCCAGAAGGTCGGGTTGCGGAGCGTGTTGACGGCGGACGTCAGCGCGCCGACCGCAATGCCCACCACCGGCCCGGCGAGCGCGGTCGCCAGAATAGTTCCGGTGGTGTCGAGGAAGAGCGGCAGCGCGACGGCGTCCACGGCAGCCGAGAGCGCCAGACTGATCGCCACGGCGACGGGGATGAGCGCGAGCAGTCGGGCGGACACCGGCCAGCTTCCGAGAGGGTCGGGCCAAAGATAGATATAGTCTTGGCGATGCGACACCGATGAGCACGACATTCGAAGCGAGCAAGGTCGTGCGGGCGCTCCGCGCCGCGCACCTGCACGATGCGCCGCGGCGGGACCTGCTACAGATGGCCTGCGACCGGATCCAAGCCGAGGGCGCGCCCTACACCTCGGTCTACGCCTACATGCTGCACGGCACGGAGCTCGTGCTCGAGGCGTTCACGGGGCGCGAGACGCCGCACGCGCGCATTCCCGTCGGACAGGGCGTATGCGGCACCGCGGTCGCCACCGGCCAAGACCAGAACGTTCCCGACGTCGGTGCCGTAGGGAACTATCTCGCGTGCAACCTCGACACCAAGTCCGAGCTCGTGGTGCTGATTCGCCGCGGGGCGAACATCCTCGGTCAGATCGACATCGACTCGGACGTGCCGGCGGCGTTCACGGATGTGCACCACCGTGCCGTGAAGGAAGTGGCGGATGCGCTGGCGGTGCTGGTGTAGCGGGGGCTCGAGCGCTTCGCGCCCTAACAGGACGCGCTCGGCTGGAGTGTGCGCCCTTACAGGGCGCGCAGTGGCGCCGAGCCCGGGCTCTCAGCCCGGGGAATAACACGAAGAGGCTGCGCCATGTCTCGTATTCGCGCCCTGTTAGGGCGCGAACATCACGAAGGGAGGCTCTCGTGTTCGAGTGTCGTGGTTTTCCCGGGCTAAGAGCCCGGGCTCGGCGGAATGTGCGCCCTGTAAAGGGCGGACTCTCGGCCGAGCGCGCCCGTTCAGGGCGCGTCGGAAGGGTGTCGGGTGCGTGAGAATGGTTTCATTCCCGCGCGCGATCCGCGTAGGCTCTGTCCATGCCGGTTCGTCTCTACGCGCTCCTGACCTGGACCACGCTGCGCCGGCTGCCTCTCATCCATTCCGGGGCGGCGGCGTTCTTGCGTCGCATGCTTCCGGAGATTGCGCGCCGGCACGGAACCCGGGTGATCGAACTCGGCATCGTGCGAAACCACCTGCACTTGGTGTTGGAACTCCCGCCCCGCGTCGACGTCCCCCGACTCGTTCAGGGATTGAAGGGCGCCAGTGCCCGCATTGCCAACCGCGACGGCGTGATGCCGCGCGCTCGCTTGCGGTGGGCGGACGGATACGATCTGCGATCGCTGAGCGTTCGGGATCTTGCGCGGGCGATACGATACGTCCGGACACAGGCGACGAGACATCCGGAACTCGCAGTGGATGAGTCCCCGGGCTGAGAGCACGGGCTGGGCGGAATGTGCGCCCTCTAAAAAGGGCGCACCCCCCGGCCGAGCGCGCCCTCTTAGGGCGCGAACGCCACGAAGAGAGAGTCTCGTGGTGGCCTTACAGGGCGCACAGTGGCGCGGAGCCTAGGCTCTCAGCTCCGCGGTGATCATCGTGCAACGCCGCGCGGAGCTGCAAACCCGACTCGCGTGCCATGGATCACCCGCCCGGCGTGGCCGCGGCCGAGCCACGGCACTCGAGCGACGGCGTCTGGCCACACCTCGCGGCGCGTGGGCCACGGTTCCTCCGCGCGCAACTGCACGATCTGAACGGTACGCCCTTTGCCGAGCCCCCGCCCGGAGCAACCAACGCTCCGCTCTGGGAGATTCACCCTCAGCAAGGGAGGTTTCGTATGAGAACACTGCTTGGCATCCTGGCCGTGGCCGGTCTGGTCGGCCTCACCGCGTGCGACGGAACGCGCGCGGTCACAGGCCCGAGCTTCGACACCATGCAGTCCAACAGCGCCAACCCCGAGGTGCCGGCGGGGCAACACCCGCAGCCCAATCCCAACAAGGCCAAGAGCACTCACGGTCATCATTGATCGATCGGCTGTGGACGACGCGCGGTGCTCCTCTTCCTCCGGGGGCGCCGCGTGTCGCGTTTCAGCCCGCCGGAACGTCCGGCGCGCCTTCCACGGTCCCGGTGAGCATGAGCCGTCCCACGGTGGCGTCGTGGTCCAACACCTCGGCGTACCGCCCCCACTCGACGATCGTCTGGAACAGCGAGTCCGCAGGAATGAAGGGGAAGTAGATGGTGAGGTCCGCCAGCACCTCCTCGTCTTCCATTGACCCTTCGCTCTCCACCAGCATCGCAATCACGCGCCCGAACAGCGGATGCTTCTTGAGCCGCGCCCGGGTGGCGTCCTTTCGGGCCGGGTCGTCCATCGCCATGACCTCGCGCCCCACCAGCGTGAGCTGCACGACCTCGCCGGGCGTCGTCACCCAGCCGAGCTGCTCCGCCCCCCGCACCACGGCCGACATCCGGTCATAGTCCACGCCCAGGTCCTCGGCGAGCTCGAAAACGTGGCCCTTCCCGTCGGGCCGCGACAGCAGGTGGTCGAGCAGCCCGGTGACCTCGGAGACGTGCACCCGCGGGAACGGAATGAGCCGCTGCGGCGCCGCCGGCGCCGGCTCGGGCAAGAGCGTCGCGGTGAGGATGGCGTGCAGCCGGTCCACCATCCCGTCGAACTCGGGGCTCCGCTCCTGCCGGGGATAGGGGAGCGGATTCACCAGCTCTTCGCGCACGTGCCCGGGATGGGAGCCGAACACCACGATCCGCCCGGCGAGGAACACCGCTTCCTGGACGCTGTGCGTCACGACCACGAGCGTGTTCACCCCGGTCGACGCGTCGCGCCACAGATCCACGACCTGGCTGCGCAGGTTTTCGGCGGTGAGCGGATCGAGCGCGCCGAACGGCTCGTCCATGAGCAGGATCTCGGGCGCGACCGCGAGCGCCCGCGCGAACCCGACGCGCTGCTTCATCCCGCCCGACAGCTCCTTCGGGTACGCCTGCTCGAACCCGTCGAGGCCGACGAGGTTGATGGCACGCGCCACGGCATCCCGGCGGGCTGCGCCGTTCACGCCGCGGGCTTCGAGACCCATCGCCACGTTCTCCGCCACCGTGAGCCACGGCAGTAGCGCGAACGATTGAAACACCATCGCCGCGGCGCCGAGCACACCCTTGAGCGGACGGCCGCGGTACTGCACCGACCCATCGGCGGGACGCGCCAGACCGGCGAACAGGCGGAGCAGGGTGCTCTTGCCGCACCCCGACGGCCCGACCAGCGCCACGACCTCTTGCTCGCACACGCTGAGCGACACGTCGCGCAGCGCCTCGATCACCTGTCCGTTCGGCAGGCGAAAGCGCTGCGTCACGTGACGCGCCTCGAGCAGCAGCGGGCCCGGCGTCATTGCGCCACCACGAAGCGGGTCTGGGCCCAGCCTGCGAGCGCCCGCCAGACGAACCGGTTCCAGCCGACCACGATCAGGCTCATCAAGGCGATCCCTCCCGCCAGCAGCGGAAAATTGGCGTGGGCCGTGGCGTCGCTGATCAGGCTCCCCAGGCCCGCCGTGGTGCGGAGCCGCCCGCCCGCCTGGAGGTATTCGGCGACGATGGAGCCGTTCCACGCGCCCCCCGCCGCCGTGATCCACCCCGTGACAAGCGCGGGGAACGCCGCCGGCAGGTAGAGCGAGCGCCAGCGGGCACGCCACGACAGCTGAAACGCGGTGGCCGCGTCTTTGAGCTGCTGCGGGATCGCGGCCACGGCCGAGATGACGTTGAACAGGATATACCATTGCCCGGCGAGCACCATCAGGGCGACCGCGCCCAGCCCGAGCCCCACGCCGGCCCGTTCGAACGCCAGCACCACGAGCGGGAACAGCATGGGCGCCGGAAACGATGCCACCACCTGGATGACCGGCTGCAGCAACCGCGCGACGAGCGGCGAGCGGCCGATCACGATGCCGGCCGGCAGCGCCCAGGCCGTGGACACGATCACGGCGCCCATCACGCGCGCGAACGTGAGGGCCGCCGACCCGATCAGCGTCCCCCAGTCGCGCGCGCCGAGCTGCCGCAGCAGCAGCCAGATGTGCCAGGCCCCCACGGCAGCCGCCAGCGCCACGCCGGCGACGAGCAGCGAGCCCCCGACCCACCGCGCCAGCGGGTGCGCGAATGCGAAGCGCGGCCCGCTCAGGATCACCGGCCGGGCGATAGCGAGCGGGCGTTCGAGCGGCCGCGCCGCCCGCAGCGCCGTGCGGTACGCCTGCCGCCGCAGCACCGCGGCGCGCCGCGGCAACCGCGCGTGCCGCAGGAACTCGAGCACCCACGAGGTCGCTGGCGCCGCACCGCCCTCGCCGCCCGCGGTCTCGTCCAGCCGGAACTTTTCCACCCACACCACGAGCGGTCGCCAGAGGAGCTGGTCCACGCACACGATCATCGCTACCATCGCGAGGATGGCGAGTGCCATCGCGGGTCCGTTGCCCTGATCGAGCGCCACGCTCATGTAGGAGCCGACGCCGGGGAGGCGGAAGTCCCGGTCCCCCAGACGGAACGCTTCGTTGACCATGAGAAAGAACCAGCCGCCGGCCATGGAGAGCATCCCGTTCCAGACGAGCCCCTGCGCCGCGGCCGGCACCTCGAGCTGCCAAAAGGTCCGCGACGCCCGCCACCCCGCGACTTTGCAGGCGTCACGCAGCGGGTCGGGGAGGCTCTTCAGCGAACTGTAGAACGAGAGTGCCAGATTCCACGCCTGAGCCGTGAAGATCATCAGGATCGCCGCGAGCTCGAGGCCGACGTTGCGGGTGGGGAAGAGCGACATCAGGCCCAGCACCAGCCCGGGGAGGAAGCCGAGCACGGGGATGCTCTGGAGGATGTCGAGCATCGGCAACAGCAGGCGCTCGGCGGCGCGCGACTTCGCGGCCGCCCAGCCGAAGCCGAGCGCGAAGACGTACGAGATGGCCAGCGCGATCACGCCGCGGGCGAGCGAATACAGCGTGTACTTCGGGAGCGCGCTGGGACGCAGGTCGATTTGCACCACCTGTCGGAGCGGGGCCTCGAACTCGCGCGCGAACGCGACCACCGCCGCGATCGCCCCCCCGAGCAGGCAGAGGATCGCGACGTCGGCGAGCCCGAGTCGCCGGATCGCCGGTGGCGTCAGAGCGGGCGGAAGACGCAGTGGTTTCATGACCGTGTAACTTGTGACTCCATGACCGGCACCGAGCAAATCCGGGCGGCCGAGGCGCTGGTGGACGCGAGCGGCGTCCGCCTGTACACCCGGCGCGTGGGGAGCGGGTCCCCGGTCGTCGTGCTGCACGGCGGGCCCGGCGCCCACCACGACTACCTCCTGCCGCAATACGACCGGCTGGCGCGCGGCCGCGCCCTGCTGTTCTATGACCAGCGGGGCGGCGGACGCTCCCCGGTCCCCCGCGACACGCCGGTCGGCTGGCAGGAGCACGTCGCCGACCTCGAGTCGCTACGCAAGCAGTGGGCCATCGACCACCTCACCCTGCTCGGCTACTCCTGGGGCGGCTTGCTCGCCGTGTTGTACGCGTTGGAGCACCCCGAGCGCGTGGGGCGATTGGCGCTCGTCGCGCCGGCACCCCTGACCGCGCAATGGCGCGAGCAGTTCGACCGCCGCCTCGCCGCCCGTATGGCCGACCCGTGGATCGCGCGCGCACGCGCCGAGCTGACCGCCTCCGGGCTCGCGCAGCGCGATCCCGAAAAGTATCGCCGCCTAGCATTCGCGCTATCCGTCGCGGGCTACTTCCGCGACCCGAGCCGCGCCAGGGAGATGACCCCGTTCCGCGTCACGGCCCGGACCCAACAGGCGGTGTGGCAGAGCCTGGGGGACTACGATCTGCGCGACCGGGTCCGCAAGACGTTTCCAAAAGGCAAGGCCCCGCGCGCCCTGCTCGTCCACGGGGTGTTCGACCCCATGCCGATCGAATCGGCTCGGGAGACCGCCGCCCTGCTCGATACCGGTGTCATCGAGCTGGCGACCGGTCACGCGCCCCACGTCGAGGCAACAGAGGACTTCGTGCGGGCGTTGGACCGTTTCCTGCCCCGCCGTTGAGGGGTTAGCTTCAGCGCTCGGATGCCGACAAAGACACGAGCCAAGCAGCGCCGCGCGGCCGAGACCCCGGCCCGGCTGCGCGCGCGGCTGAAGACGATCATCGCGCGCCTCGAGCAGGCCTACCCGGACGCGACATGCGCGCTGGACCACCGCAACCCGCTCGAGCTGCTCGTGGCCACGATCCTCTCGGCCCAATCCACCGACGCGCGCGTGAACATGGTGACCCCGGCACTGTTCACGAAGTACCGCACCGCGCGGGATTACGCCGCCGCGGATCCCACCCTGTTCGAGCAAGAGATCCACAGCACCGGATTCTTCCGCAACAAGACGAAGTCGATCCTCGGCATGGCGCAGGCGCTGGAGGAGCGGCACGGCGGCGCCGTGCCGGCCACCATGGAGGAGCTCGTACAGCTCCCGGGGGTCGGCCGCAAGACGGCCAACGTCGTGCTCGGCACGGCGTTCGGCAAGAACGAAGGCGTGGTGGTGGACACCCACGTGCAGCGCCTCGCGACCCTGCTCGGTCTCACACACGAGAAGGACCCCGTGAAGATCGAGCGCGACCTGATGGCGCTCGTCCCGCGGGCCAAGTGGACCTGGTTCTCCCATACGCTCATCCAGCACGGGCGCCGCGTGTGCATCGCCCGGCGGCCGAAATGCGTGGAGTGCGTGGTGAACCGGTGGTGCCCCAGCTCGCGCGTGTGACCGTGACGTTGCCCCCCGTCGACCGTGCCGCGCTCGTCGCCACCCGCCGCGACCTCCACCAGCACCCCGAGCTCGGTTTCGAGGAGCAGCGGACGAGCACCCTCATCGCGGAGCGGCTGCGGCAGCTCGGCTACGCGGTGAGAACGGCCGTCGGCAAGACGGGCGTGCTCGCGCAGCGGGACGGCGCCGCGGGTCGATGCGTCTTGCTCCGTGCCGACATGGACGCGCTCCCCGTCGAAGAAGCGAACGACGTCCCCTATCGCTCGAAGCATCCGGGTCGGATGCACGCGTGCGGGCACGACGGGCACGTGGCCATCGGCCTGGAGGTGGCGCGGCGGCTGCACGCCGCGTACCTGCCGGGATCCCTCAAGCTCGCCTTCCAGCCCGCCGAAGAGATCTCCTACGGCGCGGAGGCCATGATCCGGGACGGCGCGCTGGACGGCCCCACGGTCGACGCCGCGTTCGGCATTCATCTCTGGAACGACCTGCCGACGGGAACGATCGGCGTCATGCCGGGTGCCGTCATGGCGTCGGTGGACGAGTTCGAGATCACGATCCTCGGCCGCGGCGGCCACGCAGCGGCGCCGCACCAGACGACCGATCCGGTGCTGATCGCGGCGCACATCGTGACCGGACTGCAAAGTCTCGTCAGCCGCCGGCGCAATCCGTTCGAGGAGGGTGTCGTCTCGGTGACCCAACTGAACGCAGGCCACGCGTTCAACGTGATTCCCGGACGCGCGGAGCTGCGCGGCACCGTCCGCACCTTCGGCGGGCAATTCTTCGAGCACGCACCACGGCTGGTGGAGCAGACGACCCAGGGCATCGCGGCCGCCTTCGGCGCCACGGCGGAGGTCCGCTACCGGCGGCTCACAGCCCCCCTCGTCAATGACGAGCGGATGACGCTGCTGATGACCGGCGTAGCACGAAACATCGTCGGGCGCGAGCGTGTGATTGCCGGCGTTCGCACGATGGGCGGAGAGGACATGTCCTTCTTCCTCGCGAAGGTCCCCGGCACGTTTGCATTCGTCGGCTCGGCGCCTCCCGGGAAGCCGGCCTCGCCGCATCACAGCCCGACATTCGACATCGATGAGGAAGCGCTGGTGATCGGGGCGGAGCTGTTGACGCGCACGGTGGTGGAGTATCTGGAGAGCGGCCGATAGATTTCACGTTCCGATGTCCAATCTCCTCGCCTCCGAACCCTCCGCCTATTTGAGGTCCGCCGCCCACCAGCCAGTGCACTGGCACCCCTGGGGCGAGGCGGCGTTCCAGCGCGCCCGAGCTGAGGACAAGCCCGTCCTGCTCGACATCGGCGCGGTGTGGTGCCACTGGTGCCACGTCATGGACGGCGAGTCGTACGAGGATCCCGAGGTCGCCGGGCTCCTCAATCGCGAGTTCGTGTGCGTCAAGGTCGATCGCGACGAGCGGCCCGACGTGGACGCGCGCTACCAGCGCGCCGTGCAGGCGCTCACCGGCCAGGGCGGCTGGCCGCTCACCGCGTTCCTCACTCCCGCAGGCGAGGTGTTCTTCGGGGGGACCTACTTTCCACCGGAAGACAACCACTACGGGCGCCCCGGCTTCATTTCCGTCCTGAAGCAGGTCGCCGAGCTGTACCGGCGGGACCGCGCGCGTGTGTCGAAAAGCGCCACGGCGATCCGCCAGCAGGTCACGGAGTCTCTGGACGAGGCGAAGGCCGGGCAAGTCACAGCGGCGATTCTGGACGAGGCAGCGGGGCAGATGGCTCGCCTCTTCGACATCCGCTACGGCGGCTTCGGGACGGCGCCCAAGTTTCCTCACCCCGCGGGCTGCGATTTCCTGCTCGCCCGCTGGCACGACACGCGCGAGGGCTGGATGCGCGAGGTGGTCGAGAAGAGCCTCACCGGGATGGCGCGGGGCGGCATCCGCGACCATGTGGGCGGCGGGTTCCACCGCTACTCGGTGGACGAGCGCTGGATCGTGCCGCACTTCGAGAAGATGTCGTACGACAACTCGGAGCTGCTGCGCGCCTACCTGAACGGCTACGCCGCCGGCGGGACGCCGCTCTTCCGCGAAGTGGCGCAGGGGATCGTGACCTGGGTGCTGGAGACGCTGTCCGATCACGCGCACGGCGCGTTCTACACGTCGCAAGACGCGGACGTGGAGTTCGGCGACGACGGTGACTACTGGACGTGGACGCCCGATGAACTGCGAGCGGCGTTGAACGACGAGAAGGCGTTCCAAGTGATCCGTCGCGTCTACGACGTCGAGGTCCCGGGCGAAATGCAGCACGACCATGAGAAGAACGTGCTGTGGTGGAAGCAGGACCCGGCCGACGCCGCGGAGTGGCAGGTCCTCCGGGAGGCGCTCGGCAGGCTCAAGGCAGCCCGCGGCCGGCGCAAGTCTCCCTACGTCGACACGACGCCGTACGTGAACTGGAACGCCATGATGGCGGCGGCGTTCCTCCAGGCGGGCGCGGTACTGGACCGCCCCGAGTGCAACACGCTGGCGCTGAAGGTGCTGAGTCGGATCTGGGCGGAAGCCTGGGACGACGCGCGCGGCATGGCCCACGTGATCGGCCGGCCGGAGCCGCAGGGCCTGTTGGACGACAACGTTCAGGCGGCTGCCGCGTTCCTCGACGCCTACGAGGCGACGGGAGACGACGCCTGGCTCACCCGCGCCCTCGCGGTCGCGCACCATTGTGGCCGCGTCCACTGGGACGAGGCGACCGGCGGGTTCTTCGACGTCGCCCGGGATCGCAGCGGCGCCGCCTACCTCGCGACGCCGGCGAAGCCGATTCAGGACGCGCCGACCCCGTCGGCGAACGGCGTCGCGGCGCTGGTGCTCGCGCGCCTGGCGGCGATTACCGACGATCGGGAGTGGCGCCGTCTGCTCGACCGCCAGCTTGCCACATTCGCGGGCGCGGCGGCCCAGCTTGCACTGTACGGCGCTACCCTGCTGCGCGCGATCGATTGGGCGCTGAACCCCGGCACGCGGATCGAGGTGGCGGGACGGCGGGGTGAGGGTCCGGCGTGCGCAATGCACCTCCTCGCGCTGCAGACGTACCGGCCGCGCAAGGTCGTGATCCGGAAGACCGCGGCGCAGCCCGCCGCCACCGTGTGCGTCGGCACGACGTGCTCCCTTCCGGTTGCGACCGCTGATGACCTGAGGAAACTTCTCATCTAGCCGCGGAGACCAGATGCCGAACAAGAAGGCCATCGTCGAGACCGTCAAAGGCACCATCGAGCTGGAGCTGTTCGGCGACGAGGTGCCCGACACCGTCGCCAACTTCGAGAAGCTCGCGAACTCGCGTTTCTATGACGGCACCAAGTTCCACCGCGTGATCCCGAACTTCATGATCCAGGGCGGCGATCCCTACTCGAAGAGCGGGAAAGGACGGGTCGGTAGCGGCGGCCCGGGATACACGATCAAGTGCGAGACCCACAAGAACGTCCACAAGCACGTCGCGGGGACGCTCTCCATGGCCCACGCCGGCAAGGACACCGGGGGCAGCCAATTCTTCATCTGCCACTCCCCGCAACGCCATCTGGATGGAGTCCACACCGTTTTTGGACAGGTCACCAAGGGCATGGACGTCGTCAACAAGATTGCGCAGAACGACGAAGTCAAGTCGATTCGAGTGACATGACCCAATCGGGAGACCAGCTCATGACCCGCACCGCGTCCCGCCTGCTCATCGCTTGTATCGTCGCGGCCCCCCCGCCGGCCCTCGCCGGACAGAGCGGCGCCTTTATCGTGCGCCTCGGAACCGACACCCTGGCGCTCGAGCGGTATACCCGCAGCGCCGGCCGGCTCGAGGGCGAGCAGGTCGTGCGCGCACCGCGCACCGTGCACCGCCTCTACAGCGCGACGTTCGGCCGGGACGGGGCGATCGAGCGGTTCGAGCTGGTCACGCACAACGTCTCCGGCGGACCGGGCCCGGCCGAGACGAAGGCCACGATGGAGTTCGCGGGCGACTCTGTGTTTTCCGCCGTTCCCGACCGCGACTCCATGGCTCACTTGCGCGTGAAGGTCGCTCTGGGCACGCTCCCCTGGCATTTCCAGAATTACGCCCTGCTGGAAGACATCGCCCGCCGGGCCCGCGCGGCAGGCGGCGACCGCTACACCACGACCGTGCTGCAGCCCGGCGACACCGAGGTCTGGACGGTCGAGGTCGCGCGCGTCGGTCGCGACTCGATGACGATGGTGCTCGGCCCGCTCGGCACGCTGCGCCTGCGCGTGGACGAGGCAGGCACGCTCCTCGGGCTCTCCGGGATCGGCAGCACGATGCAGGTGACGGTCGAGCGCGTGCGCGGCACGCTGGACTTCGGCGCCCTCGGCAAGTCGTTCGCGGCGCGGTCGCTCGGCCCCCTCTCCCCCGCCGATTCCGTGCGGGCGAGCGTGGCGGGCGCCGTGCTCGCCGTCCGCTACAGCCGGCCCTCGATGCGGGGCCGCGTCATCTTCGGCAGCATGGTGCCCTGGAACAAAGTGTGGCGCACCGGAGCGAACCAGGCCACCGTGCTCGAGACCAGCGCCGACCTCGTGGTCGCCGGCACCCCCGTCCCGGCCGGCAAGTACAGCCTGTGGACGATCCCCTCCCCGGACGGATGGAAGCTCATCCTCAACAGCAACACGGGACAGTGGGGCACAGACTACGCCGCGAAGTACGACTTCGCCCGGCTCGACATGAAGGTCGAGCGGCTGGCGCAGCCGGTCGAGCAGTTCACGATCGCGATCGCGCCGCAGGGCGACGGGCAGAGCGGCTGGTTGACGCTCGCGTGGGAGAGGACGCGGGCGTCGGTGCCGTTCGCGAAGCAGTAGTTTGCACCTCGACTTCGCGGTCATCGCGGACTACGCGCTCGTCGATCAGGCGGGAAAGCTTTCCGTCCTCGGCATCTTTCAGCACATCTGGGTGCAGCAGTTTCCGGCCATGCACCCGCGGCTGCACCTGGTGCTGCGACTCAAGGGGAAGCGGACCGAGGTGGGCGAGCATCACGTGCAGATCCGGCTGCTCGACGAGCAGGACACCGAGATCCTCGGGGGCAACGGCAACGTCACCTTCGCCGAGCCGCCTGCAGGAGTGACCGAGATCGAGGCCGGCGCCATTCTGGTGTTCGACGTGCCGTTTCCGCATCCGGGGCCGTATCGCTTCGAGATCACGGTCGACGCGGAGCGGAAGACCTCGGTGCCCGTAACGGTGTCGCAATTGCCCGCTCAGCCGGCCGGCGGACAGTCGCTGCATTGAGCGCGGCTCTGGTGCCGAGCCGACCGTTCGCGGACCCGCGGTTGCTCCTGTTTCTCGCGGCCGTCGCGCTCGGCTGGAACCTCGACGGGTACCGCCTGCTCGATCCCGACGAAGGCCGCAATGCCGAGGTGGCGCGCGAGATGGCGCAGACCAACGACTATCTCGTGCCGCACCTGGACGGGCTTCCCTACCTCGACAAGCCGATCGTCTACTTCGCCGCCGCCGCCGCGTTGATGGAGCTGCTCGGACCCACTGAGACGGCGGCGCGCCTGCCGGCCTACGCGGCGACGCTCGCGACCATTGCCCTCCTGCTCGGCTTCGCCCGGCGGCGCTGGGGCTCGGAGGCGGGCTGGCTCGCCGGCATCGCCTACGCCACGACGCTGCTCCCGCTGGTGTATGCGCGCACCGCGATCTTCGACAGCACGCTCACGCTGTGCACCACCGCGGCGGTGCTCGGGTTCTTCGAAGCGCGCCCCATCGTCGCGTGGGCGGCGATGGGCGCCGGCGCGCTGACGAAGGGGCCGATCGCGATCGTGCTCCCCCTGCTCGTCGTGATCCCCTACACCCTTGCCACCGAAGGGAGGACGGCGGTACGCGCGCTGTTTCCGCGGCGCGCCGTCGGCGTCTTCGCCCTGATTGCGCTGCCGTGGTTCATCGCCGTCTCGATCCGCGTCCCCGCGTTCCCGTATTACGTGTTCGTGCGCGAGACGCTCCAGCGGATCGCCACGGCCAGCTTCCACCGCACCGCCCCGTTCTGGTACTACTTCCCGATCGTCCCCCTGGCCGCATTCCCGTGGATCGTCCCGGCACTGGCGCGCGTGCGGGGCTGGCGGACGACCTGGCTCGCACGCCGCACGCCAGAGGCGCGTGAGCCCCTACTGCTCGCGAGCTGGGTGATCGTGCCGCTCGCCTTTTTCACGCTCAATCAGTCGAAGTTGCCGCAGTACGTGCTGCCGCTGATGCCGGCGTTCGCGCTCGCGGCGGCGCGCAACATGGTGGCCCACAACGCGGCGGCGGGGGGGGCGGGGGGGGCGGGGGGGCGCGTCTACACCGCCCTGGCGCTGGTGACAGGCAGCGCGCTCGTGGCTCTCACGCACTGGTTACCCGTTCCGATCGACCTGACGGCGGCCGAGAAGGCGGCCATCCCCCCGACGGCGCTCGTCCTCGGCCTGGTGCTGTTCGCCTCCGCCGCGCTCGTCGCGCTCGGCATGCTGCGCCGGCGGCCGCGTACGGCGATTGTCGGATACGCGATCGTGGTGATGGCCGTCCCGCTCGCGAGCGGCCGGCTGCTCGCTGCCGTCGGCGACGACCGCTCGTCGGCCGCGCTGGCGCGCGCCACGGCCGCTGCGCTCAGCGAGGCGAGCAGGTCCGGCGCCGCGAGCGCCGTGTTGGGCGTCTTGGCGTATCCGCCGTCGCTTGCCTTCTACCTCGGACGACCCGTAGCCGTGGCGACGACGACGGGTGCGGAGCTCACGAGCAACTATATCGCCGACTACCAAGACCGTTACCGGGACGTGCGCGGCTCGCCGCTCTTGCCCGAGGGGTACTGGCGCGAGGCGCTCGCTCGTTGCCCCATTCCCACGGTGTTCGTCACGACCGTCGCGAATCGCAAAGCGCGGGCCGAGCTCGCCGTATTGCCGCTGGTCGCCGACGATGGCCGCTACGCGGCGTACGGGCCCTGCCAACCTCCCCGACCCCCACACCCTCCACAACCTCCCCAACGTGGTGGGGAGGGCGGGTGAGGTAATGTGCGGAATCTTCGGCGCCGTCTCGCTTCGCGGCGCGCCGCTCAAGCATGCCGACTGTCTCCCGGCGATGGCCGCGGCGCTGGCGCATCGCGGACCCGACGGCGAGCAGATCGTCGGCCACGATTGCGCCCGGATCGGCGCTCGCCGCCTCGCGATCATGGACCTGACGACCGGCGATCAGCCGTTTCTCAGCCCAAACCGCTCGGTGTGGATGGTGTGCAACGGCGAGATCTACAACGCGCCCGCGCTGCGCCGGGAGTTCGCCCAGGCTGGCTACCCGTTCCGCTCCACGGGCGACATCGAGACGATCGTGCCGTTGTACGAGCGCGTCGGGCCGGATGCGGTGGGGCGGCTCGAGGGGATGTTCGGGCTCGCCGTGTGGGACGACCAGCGGCGGCGCCTGGTGCTCGCGCGCGATCGCGCCGGCGAGAAGCCGCTGTTCTGGGCCCAAGTCGCGGGGGAACTGCGCTTCGCCTCGGAGATCCAGGCACTGCTGGTCTTCCCCGACCAGCCGCGGCGCGTGAATCCCGTCGCGGCGGGGCTGTACGCCGCGCTCGGATACGTCCCCGCCCCGTACACCATGCTCACCGGCATTTCCAAGCTGGCGCCGGCGCACCTCCTGGTCGCCGACCGGGACGGCGTGACGCTGCGATGCTACTGGGACGCGGCAGCGGCCGCGGCACGCCCGTCGCGTCTCGACGCCCCCACGCTGCGCGCCGCGTTGCTGCGGGCGGTCGAGCGAGAGCTCATGTCCGACGTGCCGGTCGGGGTGTTCACGAGCGGGGGCCTCGACTCATCGCTGCTCGCGGCCGGTGCCGCCCGCGTGATGTCCGGCGAGCAGATCCACACGTATGCCGTGCGCTTCGTCGAGCCTGGGTACGACGAGAGCCCAAACGCCGAAGCGGTGACGCACCACATCCGCACCAACCATCATGTCGTCACCGCGGACGAGCCGGCGCTGGAGCGCGCCCTCGCCGCGGTCACCCGCGGGCTCGCTGAGCCGATCGGCGACCCGGCGATCCTGCCGACCTACCTCCTCGCCGAGGCGGCACGGGAGCACGTGAAGGTCGTATTGTCGGGGGAGGGAGCAGACGAGCTGTTCGGCGGCTACCCGACCTACCTGGGCCATCGGGCAGCCGGGCTGTACCGCAGGGTCCCTCTCCCCGGAAGAGCGGTGCTGCGCTGGCTCGTGAACCGCCTGCCGACGTCGACAGGGAAGGTCACGATCGAATTCATGCTTAAGCAGCTCGTCGCTGCCGCGGAGCTCCCGATGCTCGAGCGTCACCTCACGTGGTTCGGTGCGCTGGGGCCGGACCCGCGCGCGCTCGGGTGGGCGACTGCCCTGCTGGAGCCGTTTCCCTCTGATCCGTCGCTCAACCGCCTGCTGTGGCTCGACTTTCTCTCCTACCTGCCCGACAACCTGCTCGTGAAGGTCGATCGCGGTACCATGCTGGCGTCGCTGGAGGCGCGCGCGCCTTACCTCGACCGCGAGCTCTTGGAGCTCGTGCTCCCGGCGCCCGCCACGCTGAAGGTGCGAGGCCTCACCACCAAGGCGATATTAAAGGAAGCGGCGCGCGGGCTGGTGCCGGGCGACGTGATCCGACGGCGCAAGCGGGGGTTGTCCGTGCCCGTGGCGCGGTGGCTCAACACGGGGCTCGCGCCGCTCGCGGATCGGTATCTCGCCGCGCCCCGGCTGTATCCGGCCGCCCCGACCGGGCGGTTGCTCGCTGAGCACCGCGCCGGGATCGGCAACAACGCCCGCAAGCTCTGGCCTATCCTCATCGCCGAGCTGTGGGCGGAACGGTGGAATGTGGACACTGAGTCCGTGCGGCTCGGCTGACCCCGGGCCGGCGGCCCGGGGGTCAGGACAACTGCGGTTGGTTGTGGTGGTCGACCCCGGGGCATCGCCTCAGGGTCAGCCGCCCTGAAAGATAACGGGGCTGACATGACGCGCGACGAAGCGCTGCAGCTCATGCACGAGCACACGCTGTCTCCTTCGCTCCGCCAGCACATGCTCGCGGTGGAGGCGGCGATGCGCGCGTACGCGTCCAAATCGGGAGCGGACCCGGAGACGTGGGGCATCGTGGGTCTGCTGCACGATTTCGACTACGAGAAGTTCCCCAACAGCGAGCACTCGCCGACCGAGGGCCATCCCGCCTGGGGCGTCCGGCTGCTGCGCGAGCGGGGCCTCCCCGACGCGCTGTGCCGCGCGATTCTCGGTCACGCGACCTATTCGGGCGTGCCCCGCGACACGCGGCTCGCGCAGACCCTGTTCGCCGTGGACGAGCTGTGCGGCTTTCTCGTGGCGTGTGCGCTGGTCCGTCCGTCGCGCAGCTTCGCGGACCTGGAGGTGTCCTCGGTCAAGAAGAAGCTCAAGGACAAGGCGTTCGCGCGCGGCGTGAACCGCGACGAGGTGCGGCAGGGGGCGGAGGAGTTAGGTGTGCCGCTCGACGACCACATCGCGTACGTGATCCAGGCGCTCCGCCCCGTGGAACGAGCCCTCGGGTTGGGGGGGGAAGCGGGGGAGGCGCCGCCGGTGGCGTCAGTGGGGTGAGGGCTCAAGCCTCCCGGGTCGCGGGGCGCTCGGTTGCCGACCAGGCGACCGATGCGCTGGGCCTCGCGATCGACCGCGCGGCGGGTGCGCGTGCGGTCGACGGCAACCGGCTCGAGCATCATCCCGACAGCCCCCGCGCGCTCGAGGTGATGCTCGAGCTTATCGCCCGGGCGGGCCATTGGATCCACTTCGAGAACTACATCATCCGGGACGACCGCACCGGGCGACGCTTCGCCGCCGCCCTCGCCGAGCGCGCGCGGGCGGGGGTGTCGGTCCGCGTGTTGTACGACGCGTTCGGCTCGCTCGGCACGTCGCGCGGCTACTGGCGCGGGTTGGCGCAGGCGGGGGCCGAGGTGCGCGCGTTCCACCCGATTGTCTCGCGGTATCCGCTGCAGTTCATTCAGCGCGACCACCGCAAACTGCTGGTCACCGACGGCATCCAAGCGATGGTCGGCGGGCTGTGCATCGGCGACGAATGGGCAGGCGATCCAACGCGGCGGCGCCGCCCCTGGCGCGACACGATGGTCCACGTGTGTGGCCCCGCGGCCGCCGCGTTAGACCGGGCCTTCGGTCGGATCTGGGGCCGTGCCGGCGAGCCGCTGCCAGCCGGCGAGCTCACCGCCGACCCGGCGCCGTGCGGCAGCTCCACCGTGCGCGTCGTGGAAGGGGCACCGCGCCGTGCGCGGGTGTACCGCACGGTGGAGCTGCTCGCCGCCAGCGCGGCGGAGCGACTGTGGATCACGGACGCGTACTTGATCGCGCCGGCGACGCTCTACGCCGGCTTGCTCGACGCCGCGAAGGGGGGCGTCGACGTCCGCATTCTCGTTCCGGGGACGAGCGACCTGCCGGTGCTGCGCAACTTCACGCGCATCGGCTACCGCGAGCTGCTGCGCGCGGGCGTGCGCATCTTCGAGTATCAGGGTCCGATGGTCCACGCTAAAACGATGCTCGTGGACCGGCGCTGGGCCCGCGTCGGCTCGACCAACCTCAACGTGTCGAGCCTGCTCACCAACTACGAGCTCGATCTGGTGGCGGAGTGTGAACAACTCGCGGAAGAGCTGGCGGCTCAGTTCCGCCGCGATCTCGCCTCCAGCCGCGAGATCGTGCTGGAGCCGCGCCGTCTGCGCTTGCCACCGCGGCTCGTCGGCACGCCCGCCGCGGCGGACGCGCTGATGCAAGACACCGACGCGGCGCACAAGCGCTCCGGGTACGAGCTCGGCACCGTGGCCGTCGTCGCGCTGCGACGTGTGGCGGGAGGCTTGCGGCGCTCCATCGCCGCAGCGGGGGCGCTCACCTTCGCCGGAATCGGCGTCCTGCTACTCCTGTTCCCGAGGGTGATGAGCATCACGCTCGCAGCGGGCGCCTTCTCGCTCGCGCTCGGCTTCGCCCTGTACGTCTTTGGGCAGCGGCGTCGGTCGCGGGAAGACTCCGATGAAGCCTGATTCCCAACCCCCGGACCCGGCTGCGCGTATACCCGAGCAGGACGAAGCCGCCCTCGTTGCGCGTGTCCGGGCTGGGGACCGGGCCGCCTTCGGCGTGCTGGCGGAGCGATACGCGGGCGTCGCGCGGCGGGTGGCGCGGGCCGTGCTAGGAGACCCGGACGACGCCGACGACGCGGCACAGGACGCGCTGCTGTCGGCCCTCGTGAAGCTCGACCAGTACGATCCCCGCCGACCGTTCGGGCCGTGGCTCCTGCGCATCGTCGCGAACGCGGCGACTGACCGACGGCGGCGACGCAAGGTGCGCCGGGCCGAGTCGCTCGATCCCGCGCTGGTGGCGGGCGGCACGCGTCCCGATGCGGCGGCCGAACAACGCGCCCTGGCGGAGCGGCTGCGGGGCGCGCTCGCGGAGCTGTCCGAGCGGCGCCGCCTGGCGGTCGTGCTGTTCGATGTGGAAGGGTACTCGCACGCCGAGATCGCCCGGATCCTGGGGATTCCCGAGGGGACCGTGCGCTCGGAGGTGTTCCACGCGCGCCGCCGGTTGCGCGTGTTGCTGGCGGACTGGAAGGAGGACGGATGATGCAGGAACCGCTGCCGTTCGATCACCGGCCCGATCCGGTACTGGGCGCCGCCCTGCGGCAGGCGCTCGACCCGGAGAGTGAAGGAGGAGGGGGGAGCCACGCGGCGTTCGTCGCGCGGCTCTTGGCCCGAGCCGACGACCTGCGCACCACGGCCTCGTGGGACGCGGTGCTTGCCCGCTGGGCGCGGGTGGGCGTCGCCGCAGCGGTGCTCGTCTCGCTTGCGGCGGGGTATCTCGTCGGCCGCGCGACGGCGGCATCCGCGCGCCCGTCGGTCGCGGAGGCGCTGCTCGCGCCGCAGACGCCGGTCGTCGAGGTCGTCCTGGCCTCTGTGCTCGGCAACTAGAAAGGAAGCGTCGGGATGCTGAACCGTTCTACCGCGTGGGCCACGCTGCTGCTCGTGGCGACATTCGCCGCGGGGATTGTGGTGGGCGTCGGCGGTCGGGCCCTCTGGGTCCGTGCCGCCTACGGCAGTGCGCCGGAGCGCGCCCGCGGCGTCGACCGGTTGATGGCCGAATTGAGCGACGAGCTGGCCTTGACGTCGCCGCAGCGCGTCGCCGTCCACGCCATCCTGCAGCGCCACTCGACGCGGATGAGCGCGCTCTGGGATTCGGTCCGGCCGCGCTTCGACTCGATGCGCGCCGCAATGGACTCGGAGGTGGCGGCGCAGCTCTCGCCGGACCAGCAGGCAAAGTACCGCGACCATATGGCCCGGCATCGGCATCAGAGGGAGAAGACCGACTCGAGCGGGAAGAAGCAATGAGCGCAGTCCGTCACCACCTAGTGGCCGCCGCCGCGGCGGTCGTGTTGCACGCGCCCGACGCCCTGGCGGCCCAGGGGCAGCCGCTCGCAGTGACGCTCGGTGACGCGATCCGGCGCGCGCTCGACGTGCAACCCGCCATGGTCCAGGCGCGCGGCACCGCGCGCAACGCGGGTGCTGGCGAACGCTCCGCCTGGGGAGCCTTTCTGCCGACGGTGAACACGAGCGCCTCGGCCTCGCGCAGCAACCAGACGCGGTTCGATCCCAACAGCACCAATACGCTACCACCCGTCTATTCGTACGCGGGCGGCCTGTCCGCGAGCGTCGTCTTGTTCGACGGCTTCAACAGGTTCGCCAATCTGCGCGCCTCGTCGGCGACGCAGGACGCCGCGGCCGCCGGCCTCGTGAATCAGCGGTACCAGACGACGCTCGCGACCCAGCAGGCGTTCTTCACGGCGCTGGCCGACGAGGAGCTGGTGCGCGTCGCGCAGGCGCAGGTGCAGCGTGCTCGGCAACAGCTCCAGATCTCGGTTAACAAATTCCAAGCCGGGGCCGCCACTCGCTCCGACACGCTCACCTCCACGGTGGAGCTGGGCAGCGCCCAGCTCGCGTTGCTCCAGGCGCAGGCGAACCTGGCCACGGCCCAGGCCGCCCTCGGCCGGCAGATCGGCGTGGACCAGCTGGTCCGCGCCGTGCCCGACACCACCCTGCCGCCGCTCCCCGACACGACCGCAGTGCGCGCCTCGGCGCTCGAGACCGCGCCCGTCGTGACGCAAGCCGAGGCGGCGGGCCGCGCGGCAAGCGCACAGGTCTGGAGCGCGCGCGCCCAGTACTGGCCGTCCGTCACCGTCTCCTACAGCACCAATCGAACCGGCGTCGGATCCCCGGACCTGCCGCTGTTCAGCAACTACCCCGAGACATTCGCGTGGCGGTTCGGGCTCTCCTGGACGCTGTTCAACGGGTTCCAGCGCGAGCAGTCCCAGGTGTCGGCGAGCGTCGCGCGCGACGTCGCGGCGGCCCAGGCGGCGGACGCGCGCCGCCAGGTGAACGCCCAGCTCACTCAGCAGGTCGCTGCGCTGTTTACCGCCTACGCGCAGATCGGGATCGCCGCGGCCAACGTGGTCGCCGCGACCGAAGCGCTGCGCGTGCAGCAAGAGCGCTATCGCGTGGGCGCGGGGACACAGCTCGACGAAATCACGGCCGAGGCGAATCTGACCCAGGCCGAGGTCAACCAGGTCCAGGCGCGCTACAACTATCTGATCGCCCGCGCCCAGCTCGAGGCGCTCGTGGGGCACGCCCTATGACCACCGCCCAGGCGGTGACGTTCCGGACTGGCGACACGCCCCAGCCGGACATCGTGATCCTGACGCACAAGCTCGCCCGCGACTACGACATGGGCGGCGAAATCGTGCACGCGCTGCGCGGCGTCGACTTCCAGATCCGCCGCAACGAGTTTGTGGCCATCATGGGCCCGTCGGGATCCGGGAAGTCCACGCTGATGAACCTGATCGGCTGTCTCGACACGCCGACGGCGGGAGAGTATTGGCTCAACGCCCAGAAGGTGAGCGATTTGTCGGACGACGAATTGGCCCGCATCCGGAACAAGGAGATCGGCTTCGTGTTCCAGACGTTCAATCTGCTGCCGCGGGCCAACGCGCTGCACAACGTCGAGCTGCCGCTCATCTACGCCGGTCAGGCGGCGCAGGCCCGGCGCGCGCAGGCTGCCCGGGCGCTCGAGCGTGTCGGGCTGGGAGACCGCATGGACCACCGGCCGAACGAGCTGTCCGGCGGCCAGCGCCAGCGCGTGGCGATCGCGCGCGCCCTCGTGAACGAGCCCTCGATCCTGCTCGCTGACG
>Ga0209469_1000292_pt1 | contig 31519 bp, 33 predicted proteins | sample GraSoiAngelo_123_FD_185880 | JGI IMG/M metagenome (GOLD analysis project Ga0209469, IMG submission 185880) | Grasslands soil microbial communities from the Angelo Coastal Reserve, California, USA - 14_0927_02_40cm (SPAdes) (version 2) | ecosystem: Environmental > Terrestrial > Soil > Grasslands ... | reverse complement strand
AGCACCATGCCGGTCGAGTTCAGCTTGGTAACGAACGCGTCGCGAAGGCCGGCGAGCGTCCCCTGAAACGCGCCAAAGGTCGGAAAGTTCGCCGAGCGCGTCCCGCCGGTGACGTACGCGTTCCCCAAGATGTCGATCGTGATTCCGAGACCGACGTCCGGGCCGGAGCCGCCGAGATATGTTCCGTAGACAAGGAGGGAGCCGGTGGGATTCAGTTTCACGACGAACGCGTCGAATCCACCGCCGCCGAACACGGTCTGGACCGCCCCAGCGGTGGTCGGAAAGTCGGTGGAGGCCGTGAAGCCCGTGACGTACGCGTTGCCGGTCGCATCGACGGCGATCCCTCGACCCGCGTCATCGCCGTCCGTTCCACCGAGGTATGTCGAATACGTCCTCGCGGTGAAGGTGCTGTTGAGCTTCACGACGAACGCGTCGGATCCGCCCTGCAGTATCGTCTGAGACGCGCCCAGCGTCGTCGGGAAGTCGGCCGAGCTCGTGTTGCCGGTGAGGTAGACGCTGGCTGAAGCGTCGACGGCGATCGCGAACGCCTGGTCGGTGCCGGCGCCGCCGACGTACGTGGCCAGCGCGATCGTGGGATCGATGACGAGGGGCCGGCGCGCGTCGTAGCTGCCGACGTGGAATCCGACCGTCGTCCGGTTCTCGAACGCCCACCGGCCGGCCACCTTGCGCCTGGCGCCCTCCGAGTGCTGGTAGACGAGCGGTTTGCCGAAGCGAAGCGAGGTGCCGCCGACGTGCAGCACGAGATCGCCGGTCCCGTTCAGCTCGAGCCGGTCCACGCCGTCGAACATCAGCCGGATCGCCCGCGGATCGGCGCCCGGACCGACGACGAAGTCGTATTCGAGCTGCCGCTCCTGGGTGCCGTAGTAGACCAGGTCGATGCCAGGATAGATGTCGCGATAGGCCACGCGCGCGTACGTCGGCACGTTCGTGCGCCAGCGGCTGGGATCGCGGCCGATGAACGAGTGGCTTCGCCCGGGTAGCTCGTCGAGCCCCTGGATCCGAGCCGCCGAATTCGCGCCGACGAGCCGCATGCGAACCGCGGTCCGTCCCGTCGAGAGCACGGTGTCGGTCGCGGTGAGGAACACGGTCAGTCCGCGCGTGCGGGCCAGGAATTTCACGCGCGCGTCGCTCTGCCCAAGGTTCGGCTCGAAGCTGAAGGGAAGCGATCGATACGCTTCGGTCAGCCGGGCTTGAGTCGCCTGGTCAGCCGGGGCTGCCCCGGACGGCAGGCTCGCACTCATCGCCGGCGTCCCGAATATCGTGACGGTCAGGAACACGACGAGACCCGATGCCCTTCTTACCTCCGCGCAGAAGGTCATGGCGGTCGATGGTGGCACAGGCTCGCGGCGTATCACAACTCTTTTATGGGGTTTTCGGGCGCGTTCACGCTCGTCGAGACTCAGTCAGGCTCCCGATCCTGTCCATCGCCGACCGGGGCGGCGCTCATCCGGCGCATGACGCAGTCGTACTCGATGACGCGCATATCCTCGGCGTCGAAGGTCACCGGGAAGAGATTCGTGAGCTCGAAACCGAGCGCGGTGTAGTACGCGATGGACTCCGCGATGCTCCACATCCCGTCGTAGATCGGGATGATCGAGACTTCGGACTGCAAGGCGACGACGTCCGCGAGCCGCGGGCCTGCTCCCGCGAGGACGTCACGATCCCAACCCTGGGTATCCATCTTCAGAAACACGCGAGGGCGCTCGATCCCGGCGGCGAATTCCGCGTACAGGCTCTCCAGCCGCTCGACCCGGACCGACTCCGTCCGGCCGTCCCAATGCGCATGGGGAAAGCGCTCCTGGCAGTAGTCGTTCGGCCGAAGGAACGAGGCGAACATCGTCGAGTCAGGGACGTTGATCGGCAGCGTGCCGGCCTCGCGCCCAAGCGCGACGTTGTACCCGCGCCAGTGCGGGTCGCCCGCCGCCACGCGCTGCAACCGCGCGAACGAGTCCGGCACGGGCTCGAACGACACGACGCGGCCGCCGTAGCCGGTCTGACGCAAGAGCTGGTAGAACTCGCCTTCGTGGGCGCCGACGTCGAGGACGCAGTTCACGGCGAGTGTCGAGAGCAGTCTGCGAATGTGCCGTTCGTGCGAATGCAGCGCGGGGAAGCGCATGATCTGATAGCCGAAGCGCTTGAAGATGCGCTGGATGCCACGTTTGAGGACCCCCCGTGGGCCGACCGCCGACTGATCGCCCACGCCGGCCGAATCCGGGAACCGGCGGGTCATGAGCCTCCCCCCTCCCCTGCGCATCTTCGTCAGCGGCCTCTCCCATGCGAGGGCGAGGCAGAATCGAGTTCGGTCGAGATCATCGCTAGCTCCACCAGCCCGCGCGCGGCGCGGGGCTCCGTCCGATTTCCAGAGATCGTCAGGCGACGGCGCGGCGAGCGAGTCTAGCGAGCGGGCGGGGAGCGGGGAGCAGGGTGGAGCGAACCGTCGTATGGCTCCGCGGGCGTCGGCTCCTCGCGGACGACGGCGAGAACGATCGGAGTCGGTGGTTGATCGACCGTCTTCCAGGTGGGGATGGCGACGGCCGATCCTACAGCAATGACGACGTCATCGAAATCGCCGTCATCCCAGAACCCGCCGACCCACGTCGGATCCGGCGGGCTCGCATACGCCAACGAAGTGAGCAGGAGCGCGATGGTAATGAGAACCATCGCCACGACGGGCCGTATCAAGTTCACGCTCGTGAGCCTAGCGCAAACATCGCCGGTCTTCAATCGGCGAGCTGAGAGGGCTGTGGATCAGGCGCCGCGCCGCACGCGGTAATCCACGTTGTCCCTTACCCACTTCCAGAGGCGATCCTGGTTGGCGAGATCGGTATCCGGCTTCATCTGGGCGCGCCAGCCCTTCATGACATCGTACTCCACCGCCCAGAAGCGCACGCGGTCTCGCTTCACCAGCTTTCGCCAGTTGTCGCCGACCTTCGGGCTCGCATAGACCAGGCGGACGGTGACGTTCTTCGAGAGGTAGTCGAGGGGGCTGAGATCGATCTGCTGGTATGACGCGGGCGAGCCCGACTTGATCCTCGCGTCGTGCACGTCGGGGACGCCGTCGCTGACCACCATCACGGTGATCGGCGCCAGGACGAGATTCCGCTCCCTCACGGTGCGCGCGATCTGCTCGAAGAAGACGTTGAAGTCAGTGAGCGTGTCGGTGGGCGGGAACCACTTCCGGAGGTCCGTCTCGAGCTGCCTGACGTCCTTGTTGTTGAACTCGTGGATCGGGTGGAAGGACTTCGGCTCGCGGTTGTCCTTCCCTCCGATGGCCGTCACGAAGAGATCGCGCGGCTTCGAGAGGCCGCCGAACTCGCGCATGTGACCGTAGAGGTAATGGGCGACAAACGTGAGGGCGTCGTCATAGGCGGATCGGAAGGATCCGCTGGTGTCGATGCCGACGAAAAGCGTCGACCGCGGCGGCTTGTTGTCCTCCGCCGCCGCCGAGACCACGACGGCGGCACTGATGACAGCGACCGCGACCAGGCGAGCGGCGAGCGAGATGCGCAGGCGACTCATAGCGTCGCCTGCTTCCTCGGCGTCGCCTGCATGTGCAAGGTCTGTAAAATGTGCCAGGTCTGCGTGATTTCACTGCGGTCCTTGAAGGGTAGCGAGAAGACCTGGCGGGAGGCCACCAGGACCATCCCGAAGTTGAGCGCGGCCGCCGCGATCTGCAAGACCGGCAGCACCAGGTAATCGACGAGCTCTTCACTTCGAGCGTGGAGCCACTCGATCTCCTTCTTGAGCTCCGCCACCGGCTGCCGCCACCAGGGGGGCTCCGGCGTGGCGTTGGCGGGGCGCGGGTGGGCTTCGTCCACCAGCGGCCTGCGGGAGATGAAGGCGAGCATCGGCGGTGTTCCGTACTGGCCGAACAGGAACCACGTCATGCCGCGGATACCGACCCATCCGAACGCCGACAGCCCGAGCGTGACCGTGAGGCCCATCTTCATGCCCGTCTGCTGCGCGATCCACGGCGTCAGCGCGTCGATGAGCTCCCGGTAAAGGAACATGACCTCGAAGAACATCACGAACAGCTCCACCGCGACCATCTGGACGATGAACTTCCACTCACGCTTCTTCACGGCGTCCATCAGGGTCTGGATGCACGCGAAGCTACCCATGATGAGCAGCAGCAGGAAGAAGTAAAGGATGGGGCCCGTGTAGCGTGCCGTCGACTCGCCACCCACGAGGTCGGCGAGGAGCTCGGTCACGGTCGGCATCAGCGTGTAGCTGAAGATGGCGGCTTCGAGCACGCACCAGAAGATGAGCATCACGAACGCGATCCAGGGCACCCCCGGCGTGAAGTAGGTCTGCGTCATGCGGCCCGTCATCGTGAAGGGCATGAGCGCGATCTGGCGGATCACCTCGAGCACGAGCTTCGCCACGAAGGTGCTGAACGCCACCGCCCATCCGAGCGCCACCCCGACGAACCGGAACATCCCCACCCAGTACAGCCAGACGGCGCGCACGGCATCCCACCACGTCAGCATCATCGTCGGGATGAACTGCGCGCGCCCCGAGCGGAACGGCAACGTGTAGAGGGAGAGCTGCGTGCACCAGACCGCGGCGATGGCGAGCAGAGCCGGGAAGACGAGGAAGAGGTACTTCGCGACGACGAGCCACAGCGGACCAGGGGCGAAGAAGAAGTCCCACAGCATGTGCTGCATGCGCGGGATCCACGCCAGCGGCGCCATCAGCACGTCCACCGGCTGACGCCAGGGTTCTGGAATATGCTGAATCAGCTCGAACATTCACCCCTCCTTGTGCCCGGCATGGGCGAAAGAGCACCTACCGCGTAGCAAGCCTTCGGCCGTGCGTGTAAGCCGCTGATTCGGCGAAGATGATGACCGTTCGCCGGTGGGCTTTTTGGCATCCCGCGAGCGAAATTGACACGTGTGGGTGGCACGGTTGGTGACACAAGCGGCAGTTGACCGCGAGATCGCTAACGTCTTCGCCAACTGCGACACGCTGCGCCCAGGGGTACTATCCCGAGGTCCCGGCGGGATCGGCGGGCCGATTCAAGATTCCCTGCTCGTCGCACCGCGAATGCCACGACCATCGCCCTGCGCACGCCTTCATCCTACTCCCGTGCCGCGTCTGCCTGCGGCCACTGTGCTGGCCGGCTGCAGCACCGCGGAGGTGACACCGTCGGCGTCAGTGACGACGCTCATGCCGGACGCCGAACGGTGGTTCAAGCTGGGCTGGGAGACGGCGCCGGGGCGCGACGGCTCGGTTCGCCTGCGCGGCTACCTCGTGAACACCTACGGTGAGCCCGCGGGCAGGTGCGGGTGCTCGCGCAGGCGCTCGACGCCAACGGGAACGTCCTCGCGCAGCGTATCGAGTGGGTGCATTTCTTTCTGTCAGCCGGAGATTCTGGATACACTTGTGAACTATGGTGGACGTTTACCGTGTGCTGGTCGTTGACGACGATCCGAACGTGGCCTCGATGCTGAGCGACATGGTCGAGACCTTCGGCTACCGCACGGCAACAGCCAGCAACGCCGCGCAAGCACTCCGGGCCGTGCGCGAGTTTCTTCCACACGTTGTCCTCCTGGACATACGCATGCCGGGTATCGGCGGCGACACCGTTCTTGTCCGCCTGCGCACCTCGACGCCATCGCTTCCTGTGATCATGGTGACCGGAAACCGCGACGAGGACGAAGCCAAGCGGGTACTCGCGGCGGGCGCCTTGGACTACGTGAGCAAGCCGGTCGACTCGGCCTACCTCGAGCATGCGATTGCCGCCGCGATAGCGACATCGCCCAAGTCCTGAGGCGCTGATCGCGGCAGCCGGGCCCTCAGCGCCACCAGCTCGTCAGGCCCGCCATCATGACGCGGCGAAGCGCGAAGAAGATCGCAACGGGCGGCAGCGCATAAATGATGGCGGCGGCCATCATGGCGTTCCAGGGCGGGTCGGCGTCGTCGAACAGCTGCGCCTGCATGACGGCCGCGGTCATGTGCTTTTCTGACGCGAGAAGCACGAATTGATAGAGGTAGTCGTTCCAGGCGAGCACCAGCGCATAGGTAGCGACCACCGCCAGCGCCGGCGTCATCAACGGAAGATACACGCGCCGATACACCTGGGCGCTGGAGGCGCCGTCGACACGCGCGGCGTCGTCGAGTTCGAGCGGTATCAGCCTCGCGTATTGCCGCAGGGTCAAGATCGCAAACGGGGTCGCGAACGTCACCTGCGCCGCGATGACGGCCCAGGGATCGTTGGAGAGGCCGTAGTCGTGCATGATCCGATGGAACGGGAAGATCAGGAACGACGCGGGAATCGCATAGGTGATGAGCGAGGCGTTGGTGAGCACCGCGGCGCTGGTGAGCGGCGAGCCCTGGCCGAGCCGCATGCGGCCCACGGCGAAGCTCGCCAGCGAGGCGATCAGCACGGTGAGGACCATGGTCGAGAGCCCGATGTAGAGGCTGTTGCCGAGCTGCCGCCAGAAGTGTTCGAGATACCGAGCGTCCTGCGTCAGGACCACGCGGAAGCTCTCGAGCGACGGCTCCGGGGGCCAGAGGTTGCCGCTGAACTCGACCTCGCCTTCCTCGGGATCGAGCGCGATCAGCAGCATGTTGTAGACAGGGATCACAGTCCAGATCAGCAGGACGATGCCGAGGATCACCGCGCCAGCTTCAGTGAGAAGCCGTCGGAGTCGGACGCGAGGGGTCGCGCGCCGGCCGGACGTCATCACGACGCTCACAGCTGCACGGCCCTCGTCTGGAGCGCGCGCATCAGCACGATGACGACCGGGACCAGCAGCGGGAGGACCGACATCACCGCCGCGACGCCGAGCGCCGGGTTGGCGGCGTCGAAGGCGTAGTGGAAGGCGAGTGTCGCGAGCACTTCCGTGGACCACACCGGCGCGCCGCCGGACACGAAATACACGGTGGTGAACTCGCCCATCGTCCACACGGTCGAAAGCAATGTGCAGACGAGATAGAGGTTCGCCAGCAGCGGAAACGTGACGTGAACGAAGCGGCGGGAGCCAGCGGCTCCGTCGACGGCGGCCGCGTCGGAGACGTCCCGGGGAATGGCCATCCGGCCCGCGAGAAAGATGACGGTCCAGAACGGCATCCATTTCCAGACGTAGGCGACGATGTTGGCTCCGAGCGCCAGCCACCAATGATTGAACCAGATCGGACCGTCGACGCCGATCAGCACCGCCAGTGCGCGATCGACCAGCGCTTCCTCGCCGGCCAGCATCCAGCGGAACGAGATGCAGGCTTGAACCGCCGGGAGCATCCAGGGCAGGACATAGACGACCAGCAGGGCCTTGATCCACCAGCGGGGACGCATGAAAAACCCCGACAGCAGGAGCGCCAGGAACATCGTCACGTTCACGCCGACGCCGACGAAGAGCATGGTGTTGAGCACACTCGAAAGGTAGAGCGGATCCGCGATCAGGTCGGCGTAGAGCGAGGGTTTGCTGCCCATCCAGAGCGCGTAGCCGATGGGATAGACGGCGAAGGCGAAGAAGAGCGCCGCGTAGGGCGCGACGAAGGCGATCGCCAGGGCGACATCCGGCCCGTGCATGCGGCCGTGGCCGGGTGGTTGCCACCGCCCCTTGACCGATACGGACGGCCCGGCTGCGAGAACCTGCTGCGCGCCGCTCATGCCCACCTCCCGGTCCGCGGCCGCCGGCGGATCTTGCCGCGGGGCCCCAGATACAGCGCCGGCAACAGACCTGTCAAGGGTTCCCGTCGGCGAGAACGGCTGACTTGACAGGTCGGTCGACTTGACAAGTCCGGGGCCGCGAGAGTAGAAGAGCGAAACTCTTCGGTCGGTAGCCCTCTGGAACGGACGGCGCAAACGCGCGGGACAACACGACGCGCGGGATTCAAGGGAGGAGCAGCATGGTCCACCTCACCAGGCGCTCGATGCTCCGCGGATCCCTGGCTCTGGCTGCGGCAAAAACGGTCGGCGTTCCGTACGTCGCCAGGGCTGCGGCGACCACCGCAACGGTCTGGTTCGCGCAAGGGTTCGTCCAGGACGAGGACGTGGCGTTGCGCAAGGCTGTCGCCGACTACGAGAAGCAGAGCGGCAACAAGATCGAGCTGAGCATCATTCCCTTCGCGCCGGAACGGCAGAAGATCATCTCGGCGCTCACCAGCGGCGTCGTCCCCGATATGGTCGATTCCAACCCGGGGGAAATTCTTCAGCTGTACGGGTGGCAGGACATGTGGGTCGACGTCAGCGACGTCGTGGAGACCCAGAAGAGCCAGTTCAGCGAAACCGCCCTGCTGGCCGCTCAGGCCTACAACAACGTGACGAAAAAGCGCGCCACGTACGGTGTGCCGCTCAGGGCCGCCGTCGTCCCTTGCCACATCTGGAAGTCGCTGGTCAAGAAGGCGGGGATGAAGATCGAGGACATCCCGAAGACCTGGGACGCCTACTTCGACTTCTTCAAGAAGGTGCAGGACAACCTCCGCAAGCAGGGCGAGCGGAAGGTCTATGGCCTGGGCTTCCAGGTGACGGCCAACGGGGTCGACCCCTACAACCTCTTCATGGCGTTCCTCGTCGCCCACGGCGGTCAAGACATCGTCACCAAGGACGGCAAGCTTCATCTCGACGATCCGAAGGTCAAGGAGGCGGCGATCAAGTCGGCGGCCTACCTCGGCGGCGCATACCGGGACGGGTACGTGCCGCCGAGCGCGATCAACTGGAACGACGCCGACGACAACAACGCGTTTCACGCGAAGCTCATGGTGATGGACGTCGACGGGACCTTGTCGACCGAAGTCGCGATCAAGGAGAAGCATCCGGAGTGGTACTACGACGAGATCGTGACCCATGGCGCTCCCGGCTATCCCAACGACAATGCCGGCAAGCCGATACCGAGCATCGTCGGGTACACCAACGGACTGATCCCGAAAGGCGCCAAGAACGTCACGGTGGCCAAGGAGTTCTTAAAATATTTCATCCAGCCCAAGGTGATCGGCGAGTTCGTCGAACTTGGTCTGGGCCGCTGGCTGCCGGTCATGCCGTCGCTCGCGAAGAGTCCGTTCTGGCAGAACCCGAAAGATCCGCACCTCAAGGGATACGTTCAGCAGGGTCTCCTCGGCCCGACCCGGCCCGATTACTACGTGTTCAACCTGGCGATGGCGGAAGTCCGCTCTCACCACGTGTGGAGCATGGCGATGATCGACGTGGCGAAGGAGGGCGTGAAGGCGGAGGCAGCGATCGAAAAGGCCTTCAAGCGGATCGGGGAGATCTTCGCGAAATACCCGATGGCGTGAGAGCGGGAGGCGAATGATGGATACGACCTCGGTCGTCGAGATCGGTCGCCCCTCGGTCCCGCGTGAAACCGTCTGGCGCTCGCTTCGCGGCCATCTCAAGGGTACGGAGTACACGTGGGCGCTCGCCTTCGTCGTGCCCTACGTCGCAGTATTCCTGACCTTCGTCGCGTATCCGGTCGTGTACGGGTTGTGGATGGGCAGCGAGGCGGGCCTGTACCGGGAGCTTTTCGACGACCCGATCTACCAGAAGACGGTGGTGAACACCGTCCTCTATCTTGCGTTCGGCGTGAACGTGAAGATGTTCCTCGCCCTCTTACTGTCCGGCTTCTTCATGCGCCCGGGCTGGTGGATGAAGGCGCTGCTGCTGATCTTCGTCCTCCCATGGGCGGTGCCGCAGATCTCGACGTTCATCTCGATCCACTGGATGCTGAACGGCGAGTGGGGCTTCCTCAACAACGTCCTCTACACGCTCTTCCACGTCGAGGGGCCGCACTGGCTCAACGACCGCTGGACGGCCCTCGCCGCCGTCATCGTCTCGCACATCTGGAAATGGACGCCGTTCTGGACGCTGATCCTGCTCGCGGGCCGGATGGCGATTCCGCTCGACATCCGCGACACAGCAAAGGTCGACGGCGCCACCGGGCTGCGCGGGTTCGTTCACATCACCTTCCCGCTGCTCGCGAACCTCTACCTGATCTGCACGCTACTCTCGACGATCTTCCTGCTCGGCGACTTCAATGCCGTCTACTTCGTCTCCGGTGGCGGTCCCGCGAACACGACGCACGTGCTCGCAACGCTCGGCATCCGCAACGCCTTCGAGATCGCTCAGCCGCGCCTGGGCGTCGCGGCGGTGATGTCGGCGCTGCCGCTGGTGATCCCGCTCGTGATCGTCCTGATGCGCAAGCTCCGCACAGCCGAGGTTCAGCTATGAGCACCATCGCGGTCGACGCCGCCCTGACCTCCTCCCGCGCGGAGTCGCGGGCGCACCGCGCTGTGCGGCGCCGACGATACCTGACCACCGCAGGGACGGCGGTGCTGTCCCTCGCCCTCGTGGTGTGGACGATCCTGCCCATCTACAACATGGTGCTGATCTCTCTGGAGCCGGAAGGTGACGTGTTCACTGACCACATCTGGCCGAGGGTGGCGTCGCTCGAGAGCTTCTGGGGCGTCCTGACCCAGGGCCACTGGTACCTGGAGCATTTCTGGCGTCAGTTTGCCAACAGCATCTACATGGGAGCGATGGTGACCATCTTGACGCTGGTGATCGGCTCACTGACCAGCTTCTCCCTCGGCCGGATGCGAATCCGCCACGGCTGGCTGGTGAGCAACGCCGCCCTGTTGACCTACGTGATCCCGGCGTCGTTCCTGGCGATCCCGTTCTATCGAATCATGCAGAACTATGGGATGGCGAACAACGTGTGGTCGGTGATCGCGGCCCTTGTGGCCTTCGCCACGCCGTATGCCATCTTCGTCTTCCAGGAATACGGTCGGAGCATTCCCATCGAGGTCGACGAGTCGGCGCGCATCGACGGGGCCTCTCCGATCCAGGTCTATCTGCGGATCTACCTGCCGCTGATGGCACCCGCCCTCGTCGCGGTCGGCACGTACGCAATGCTACTCGCGTGGAACGAGTACCTCTACCAGTTCCTGCTCTTGTCGTCGAAGTCGAGCATGACCGTGCCGGTGGCGCTCGCACAGTTCCTCAGCAGCGATCAGTCGCCATGGAACTATATGATGGCGACGGCGATCATCTATGCGCTGCCGCCCGTCGCGATCTATTACGCGTTCCGCCGCCGCATGTCTGCCGGCCTGACGATGGGCGGGGTCAAGGGCTGATCGTCGCGCCTCGACGTGCGGCGGCTGTGCGCCACCGCCACGTATCGCTCACGACAGCGGCTCGAACGGATAGAGGGGGCGGCGGCGCTTGCGGTAGTCGAAGAGCGCGAGATCGGAGCTCGTGACGCCGTCACCGTCGCACAGCACGATGTGGCGTGCGATCGGCTCGAAGCCGGCACGGAAGTGCTGGCGCGACTTGATCAGCACGTAGCGCTTGCGGCGCGGATCGATGCCCGCGTGTGTGAACACACCGAGATCGGAGGGCTCCGCGCGCCGCTCCGAGACCACGATCTGCATCGAGCCGGTGTCAAGCACCGCGGTTCGGCCCATACGAACGCGCACGCCCGTCGCCATCGGGCCCGTGACGGTGAACTCGCCGTCCGTGATCCGCGCGACCTTCGCGGTCACGGTGAGCGGCGCGCCCTTCAGATTGAGCTGCGGCATGTCGATGCGGCCTCCGAGATCCAGCGTGACGCTCGCGACCGTGCCGGCCGACACGATGCGTGCGACGGCGGTGGGATCACAAATCGGCCCGACGAGAACGTCCTGGAGACGCTGGCGCATCACCTCCGCCACCACGCTCATCACGTCCTGCGTGCCGCCGGACGCGGTGTTGTCGCCGTGGTCGACGAGGATGACGGGCCCCTCCGTCAGCGTCCGCGCGTGCGCAATCTGCGAGGCGAGCGGCGCGCCCTTGTAGAGGAAGTCCGCGCGCCGCTGCCACGCGAGATCCAGCATCCGCTCGAGCAAGGCCTGGCCCTGCGTGGTCTGTCCGTCGCACACGACGATCGCGGAGCACGAGAGATGCGGGATGTCGGACTGCGGAAAGCCGCCGAGCACCGACGCGTTGAGTACGACGCCGCGCTTCTCGGCGTCGATCGCCATGTCCATCACGTCCTTCATCGGCTGACGCGACGGCGTGTGCTCGAGTGTGCTCGTGAGCATCGGCCGGATGCCCCACACCATGACCGGCTTCACTTCGCCGTCGAGCGTGCGCACGAGCGTCCTCGCGGCGCGCTGCGCCGTCTCCGCCATGTCGATGTGCGGGTAGGTCCGGTAGCCGGTGATGACGGTGGCGTTCTCGACCATCGTCGATGTGAGCTGCGTGTGGAAGTCGAGGCCCACGGCGATCGGCAGGCGCGGCGCGACGGCGCGGATCCGCCGCAAGAGCTCGCCCTCGCCGTCGTCCACGTGCTCGGCCACCATCGCGCCGTGGAGGGCGAGGAACGCGGCGTCGCAGCCGCGGCGAATGCCGCCGACGATCGCGTCGCACATGTCCTCGTACGCGCGACGCTCGACGTAGCCGGACGGATGAGCGCCGGCCGCGAGCGGCACGACGATCTCGGCGCCCATCCGCTGCGCGACGTCGAGGAAGCCGCCGACCTGCGTGTTGGTGTCCTTGAACTCGGCGGTCGCGGCGTCGCCGCTCAACGGACGGAACGACTCGAGCGGGGTGGGAACGGGCGAGAACGTGTTCGTCTCGTGCATCATCGAGGCGATCAGGATCTTGCGGCGCGGCATCAGACGACGCCCTTCTTCCGGAGCGCGTCGATCTCCGCCATCGAGTATCCGATCTCACCGAGGATCGCGTTCGTGTGCTCGCCGAGCGTCGGCGCGCGATGCCGGAAGCGGCCCGGCGTATCCGAGAGATCGACGGGCGTCGGCGCGAGCGGGACGCGACGCGCGACGCCTGGATACTCGGTGTCGACCAGCAACCCGGCGCGACGGATGTGAGCGTCGTCGAGCGCCTGCTGCGGCGTGTAGAGCGGGCCGGCCGGAATCTTCGCGCCCTCCAGCTCTTTCAGCGCCTGCTCGGTCGTCCGCTGCATCGTCCACGCGCTCATGCGCTTGCTGATGTCCTCGGCGTGGTTGCCGCGCGCCTCGTCGTCCTTGAAGCGCGGATCCGTGAGCCAGCTGTCCTCACCCATCATCTTCGCCCAGCGCGCGAACATCGGATTACCGATGGCGTACGCGATGATCCAGCCGTCCGTCGTGCGAAACAGATCCGACGGCGCCGACGTCTGCCCGCGGTTCTCGGTGGGGATGCGATTGACCTGGATCGCCTGCTGCTCGACGAGTGCGGGGTTGTTGAAGGCGACCGCCGTGCGCAGCAGCGCCCCTTCCACCTTTTGCCCCCGGCCGCTCTTGCCACGCTCCATCAGCGCCGCGAGCGTGCCGAACGCGGCGAGCGACGCCGTGCCGCAGTCCACCCACGCCACGGCAGCGCGGTACGGGGTCTCGAGCGTGCCGGTCATGTACGCGGCGCCGCTCATGACCTGGCCGATGCCGTCGAAGCCGTGCTTGTGGCTCCACGGTCCGCCGGCGCCGAACGCCGTGACGGTCGTGAGGATGATGTCCGGCTTCACCCGCCTCAGGCTCTCGAGATCGAGCGAGAGCGAGCGCAAGACTTCCGGGGGGAGGTTCGCAACGACCACGTCCGCCGTCGCGACCAGCTTCTTCACGATCTCGCGTCCCTCGGGTGAGGACGGATCGAGCGTCATGCCGCGCTTGTTGCGGTTCATGGTCACGTACATCGCACCGATCCCGTCCTCGTTGATCGGCGCCACCCACCGGTCTTCGCCGCCGCCGATTCGTTCGATGCGGATCACGTCCGCGCCGAGGTCGGCCAGGAGCGCCGCGCAGTAGGGGCCAGCGATGTACCGTCCGAAGTCGAGCACCCGGATGCCGTCGAGGACGTTTGTCATGGCGGCGGCAGTGTACCCTACCGGAACATAAAGCCGACGTAGCCGTCGGCGGCGACCGCCTCGCACTTCTCGCGATACTTCGGCGCGCCGCCCGCGTAGACGATGAACGTGCGCTTGTCCTTGCCCGCCACGTTGGAGTTGATGCCCATCATCCATGAGTCGACCTGAGTGAAGAGCATGCGCCTCCCTGTGTCGTGCACGTGCTCGAGCCAGTCACGCTCCGACTCGGGCGTCGGCTCCACACGGGTGTGGCCCCGGCCGCGCATGTAGGCGATGAGCGCGGTGACCCAGTCCACGTTCTGCTCGATGCAGCGCGGGATGTTGCAGAAGGTGGCCGCGTTGTGCGGCCCGACGAGCGTGAACAGATTCGGGAAGCCCTCGATCTGCAGCCCCAGGTACGTGCGCGGGCCTTCCGCCCACTTCTCCCGCAGCCGTCGACCCCCCCGCCCGCGGATGTCGATCCGATCGAAGGCCCCGGTGATGGCGTCGAAGCCGGTGGCGTAGACGATCATGTCCGCCCCGTACTCCGCGTCGCTCGTCTTCACGCCGGCGGGCGTGATCCGCTCGATCGGCGTCTCCCGGAGGTCGACGAGGTGCACGTTCGGCTGGTTGTACACCTCGTAGTAGCCGCTCTCGAGCGGCACCCGGCGCGTGCCGAAGCCGTGGTTGGTCGGGATCAGCTTGTCCGCGACAGTCGGGTCCTTCACGCGCTCCCGGATCTTCCGACGCATGAACTCGGTGATGGTGGCGTTGGCCTCCTCGTTGATCAGCACGTCGCGGAAGTTCCCCATCCAGATGCCGAAGCCGGGCTCGCGGTAGAGCTTCTCGAAGAAGGCCTCGCGCTCCTCGGGACTCACCTCGAGCGCCTTGCGCGGATCGGCGTCGTGGATGAAGCAGCCGAACGACTCGCGGCAGCGCGCGAAGATCTCCGGGTACGTGGCCTTGATGCGCGCCTGAGTGGTCGCGTCGATCCGGCTGTTGTGGAGCGGCGCGCACCAGTTCGGGGTGCGCTGGAACACCGTGAGGTGGCCGACCGTCTTGGCAATCTCGGTGATCGCCTGCACCGCGGTCGCCCCGGTGCCGATCACGGCGACGCGCTTGCCCGCAAAGGTCACCGGCTCGTGCGGCCACAGGCCGGTGTGGTAGGCCTCCCCGCGGAAGCTCTCCACGCCCGGGATGGTCGGCATGGTCGGCGCTGACAGCGGCCCGATCGCGGTGATCAGGAAGCGGGCGCGCGCCTGCCGGCCGTCGTCGCTCTCGATCTCCCACTCGCCGGCGGCCTCGTCGTAGACCGCGGCCTTGATCCGGCAGCCGAACTCGATGTCACGGCGCAGGTCGAGCTTGTCGGCCACGAAGTTGCAGTATCGCAGCGTCTCCGGCTGGGCCGCGAAATGCTCGCTCCATTCCCACTCGCGCAGGATCTCGTCCGAGAAGGAGTAGCCGTAGGTCCACGACTCGGAATCGAACCGGGCCCCCGGGTAGCGGTTCCAGTACCAGGTGCCCCCGACGCCGTCTCCGGCCTCGAACACCCGCACGCGCAGGCCCAGCCCGCGCAGCCGATGGAGCTGGTACATGCCCGAGATGCCGGCCCCTATGACGATGACGTCGTAGCCCGCTGCCATGGCTCAGTGTACAGAACGCTGTAGCGTCGTATAGATGAAGAGTAAAAATATCCCGGCGATTGTGATCATTCCAGTATTCCTCGCTGTCTTGGGCAGCATAGCCCTTGCGGCGCAGGACAGGTTCACGCTGAAAGCGCCGAACGAGGTCGCGTTTTCTGAGATCAGAGGATATGCGACACGAACGTGGATGGAGCGGGAGCCACGAGCGCCGACCGTGGCAGAAAATCCCTTGACAGATCGGTTGTCCGCGCTGTACGTGGGGGGCAGCAAGAGCCAGCGACTGACGCGTACCGACCCGTGGGGGCGTTCCGACAATGGTGGCTTGTGTCGCTTCCCGCCGTGATCGCTCTTTCGAGCCTTCCGTCAGCCTGCACCGAGCGCTAGCGATTTACTGGGTGCGCGCCCGGCGCGGGCGCCGCTGGAAACGCTTTTCACCGTCGTCCGTTGCCCTCGCCTCCGCTACGGCCTCGTAGCGTTCGGAGACAGGAGTGAGCGCATGAAAGCCAGCGATATCTGCGCGGTCGTGTTCGTTGCCCTCTCATCCGTCGCCTCACCCGGCTGGGCCCAGGTGCCGGGCCCGAACAACGCCATCACCGACGTGCCCGGCATCAAGGTCGGCCACTTCACGGGCAATCCTTTGACGGGCACGACTGTTGTGATCGCCGAGAAGGGCGGCCAGGGCGTGGCGGGCGGCGTGAGTCAGCGCGGAGGCGCGCCCGGGACGCGAGAAACCGACCTGCTGAGGCCGGAGAACCTGGTCCAGATCGTCAACGCCATCACGTTGAGCGGCGGCAGCGCCTACGGTCTGGCGGCGGCGAGCGGGGTCATGCAGTGTCTGGAGGGTCAAGGCGTCGGATTTCCGGTGGGCGGGGGCAACGTCGTGCCGATCGTTCCGACGGCGATCCTCTTCGACCCGGGGCGGTGCGGCGCCCCGTTCAACTACCGCCCGAATTTCTCCTTCGGTCTCGCGGCGTGCAGCGCGGCCCGGTCTGGCCCCGTGCAGGAGGGCAATGTCGGAGCTGGAGCCGGCGCCGTCTCCGGCGGCGTGAAGGGCGGGCTCGGCACCGCGAGCGTCGTCCTCGACAAGGGCGTCATCGTGGGCGCCATCGTCGCCGTGAACTCGGTGGGCGCGACGTTCGACGCCAACGGCAACCTGTACGCGGCGCCGCTGGAGCTCGCCGGGGAGTTCGCCAATCTGATACCGATCGAGGGCGGGCCGCCGCCCCACATGTCCAAGCCGGCGGCGGTGCCGGGCGGTCTGCTGAGGAACACGACGATCGCCGTCGTGGCGACGAACGTGGAGTTGACGAAGACCCAGGCGACGAAGATCGCCCAGATGGCGGACGACGGGCTGGCGCGCGCCATCAAGCCGACCCACACCCCGTACGACGGTGACACCGTCTTTGCGGTCGGAACGGGACGAATCAGCATGGCCACGCTCGGCGACCCGGCATTCGCGGAGTATGTGATCGGCAGCGCGGCCGCCGACGTGCTTTCGCGCGCGGTCGTCCACGCCATCCTGTCGGCCGAGTCGACCCCATGCGAGAAGAGCTATTGCGACCTCTTCCCCAACGCCTGCCGTAACCGGAAGAAGGGGGCCCAGAAATGAGCCGCGATCGACGCTCGTCCAGCTATGCGTGTGCGGCGGCCGTCTTCACGCTGTTCAGCGTCTCGGCGTCGTGGGCGCAGACGCCGGGTCCTTTGAATGCCATCACCGACGTCCCCGGCATCGAGGTCGGGCAGTACACGTCAACCGATGCGACGTCGGGAGGGGGCACCGGCACGACTGTTGTCGTGTCTCGAGCCGGAGCGGTCGGGGGCGTGAGTCAACGGGGAGGCGCGCCCGGAACGCGCGAGACGGATCTCCTGCGCCCCGAAAACCTGGTCGAGAAGGTCAACGCGGTCGTGCTGAGTGGAGGAAGCGCGTACGGTCTGGCGGCCGCCGACGGCGTCATGCTGTGCCTCGAGGCCCAGGGCATCGGGTTTCCGGTCGGCCCAAACCAGGTCGTGCCGATCGTGCCTTCCGCCATCCTGTTCGATCCGGGACGGTGCGCTCCCTTCTCGCGTCGCCCCGATGCGTCGTTCGGGTTGGCCGCGTGCAACGCGGCCAGTGGTGGCCCGGTTCAACAAGGAAACGTCGGCGCCGGCGCCGGCGCGCGATCCGGTGGCTCCAAAGGCGGGCTGGGCACGGCGAGCACCGTGCTGAGCAACGGCATCATCGTGGGCGCGATCGTGGCAGTGAACTCGAGCGGACGGACGTTCGACACGGAGGGCAACTTCTACGCGGGATTCCTGGAGCTGGGGAACGAATTTCCCTTGGCGCCGCCGACGGGAGCGGACGTCGTTCCGCCGTCCAACCTGCTGCAGAACACCACCATCGCCGTCGTGGCCACCAGCGCCAGGCTGACGAAGGCCCAGGCGACGAAGGTCGCCCAGATGGCGGATGATGGCCTGGCGAGGGCGATCAAGCCGTCCCACGGCGTCGGCGACGGCGACACGATCTTCGTGATGGCCACCGGGACGGACACCCGGGATGCGACGAATCTCGTGAACGGGATCGGCAGCGCGGCGGCCGATACGCTCTCGCGGGCCGTGGTGCACGCGATTCTGGCGGCCCAATCGATCCACGTCGACTCATGCAACGTGAAGAGCTATTGCGAGCAGTTCCCGCAAAAGTGCGCAAAGTGATCCGCCCGGACATGTGAGAGGACGGCGAGCCGGCCGCTCGTCGAGTGAGCACCGGCTCGTCGGTCGCCCATCCTGATCTCGTCGTCGTTCATGAGCGCCAGCCCCGCCTCTGTTGCACGCGGGCGCCGCCGATCCCGAGCAGAGCGAGCGAGAGCCTACCGGAGGCCGTTATCCTCAGCTCGCCGTCGACCCTGCGCAATCTGACGCCCACGGGAGGCACGGTGAGGATCGTCGCGCACGTGGACATGGACGCCTTCTACGCCGCCGTCGAGGCGCAGCGGGATCCTGCGCTACGAGACCGGCCGCTCGTGGTCGGAGCCGATCCCAAGGAGGGCCACGGCCGAGGCGTCGTGACGGCGGCGAGCTATGCGGCCAGACGGTACGGCATCCGCTCGGCCTTGCCGATCTCGCGAGCCTGGCGCCTGGCGGAGGCCGCGCGTCGCCGGGGCGAGCCCGAGACGATCTTCGTCCGTGACGATCACGCGCTCTACCGGGAAGTCTCGGCGCGGATCATGGCGATCCTCGCCGCCGCCGGCGACGCCTTCCAGAAGACCAGCGTCGACGAGGCGTATCTCGAGCTCTCGTCGCTCGGCAGCTTCGACGCCGCGGTCGAGCGCGCCCGCCGGCTCAAGGCGGAGATCGTGAGCCAGGAAGGGCTGACCGCCTCGGTGGGCATAGGACCCAACAAGCTCGTCGCCAAGATCGCCTCCGATTTCCAGAAGCCCGACGGGCTCACGGTCGTGCGACCGGAGGAGGTCCAGCCGTTTCTCGATCCGTTGCGGATCCGGGTCATTCCGGGGATCGGACCCAAGACCGAGCATTTCCTGCACGAGCGTCACATCCGGACCGTCGCCGATCTCAGGACGCTCGAGCGGGCGCAGCTCGCGGAGTGGTTCGGCCGCCGGGGCGGGGACCTCTTCGCCAAGGCCCGCGGTCTCTCGGAGAGCGCGGTATCGAACGAGCGGGAGCGCAAGTCCGTCGGCGAGCAGGAGACGTTCGAGGTCGACACCCTGGACGCGACGTTCGTGCTGGAGCGCGCCCGCGCGCTGGCCCGCACGGTGTGGAGCCGGCTCGAGGGCCACGGCTTCCGTGCGTTCCGGACGGTCACGGTGACCGTCCGCTTCGAGAATTTCATCACCTTCGCGCGCTCGCGAACCGGCCGCGAGGTGTGGACGAGCGAGGAGGCCCTCTGCGCGGCGGCGCTCGAGCTACTCCTGCCCTTCCTCGACGACCGCGAGAATCCCCGGCACCGCAAGCTCCGCCTCATCGGCGTCCGCGCGGAGAAGCTCTCCCGCTGACGAGTCCACGCTCACGATCCCTCGCGCGCCTCCGCCCAGGCGCAACCAGGAGTCAGCCGACTTCGCTCAGCCCTTGTTGTACTCGTCGTGGCGGCGCCACCAGAGGCCCGTCTCGTTGCGCCCCTTGGGGGCGCGGTCGAGCCACTGGTACATGCCCCAGAGGCCGTCCACTCCGCGCGAATAGGCGGAATAGGTGTGGTAGACCACGCCGTCCTCGAGCGCGAACGCGCTCAGGCCCGGCCTCTCGCGCGTGTACGTGGCCACGTCGGTCCCGGCCGAGGCCGCGAACTCGGCGACAGGTCCTTCGCCGCCGGCTGCTTCCCGGATCAGCGGCGCCTCGCGCCCGTAGTTGTATTCGACCGCCCCCTCGCGCTGTTGCTCCTCGGTGAACCAGACATTGAAATCGGAGTTGAAGTCGCCGCCGAACGAGGACGCCCAGGGAAACGTCCACCCCATCCGCCGCTTGTACGCCTGCAGCTTCGCGAGCGGCGCCCGCGACACCGCCGAAAGCATGACGTCGTGGTTGGCCAGGTGGACGGCGAAGCCGTTGAATCCGTCCGCGATCGCCGAGCAGGACGGACACCCTGCTTTGTAGTCGGGCCCGAACATGAAGTGGTAGACGAGGAGCTGCGAGCGCCCTCGGAAGAGGTCGGCCAGCGAGGCGCTCCCCTCGTCGGTCTCGAATCGATACTTCGTGTCGATCCGAACCCACGGCAGCTCCTGCCGTCGCCGCGCCAGCTCGTCGCTGCGCCGCGTGAGCTCCTTCTCCGCCTCGAGCAGCTCGAGCCGCGCTGTGAGCCACTCTTTACGTGTCCCGGTCATGTGCTTCGTCATTGCTCGTCTCTCCTTCCTTCGGGTGTCGCGGCTCCTCACCGCAGCCCTTTGATCTTCTCGGCCAGGATGCCGGTGAAGTGCTTCCAGCCCTCCTCGTGGCCGCGGCCCATCTCGTCGTCGGGGAGCCCGTTGTGCGTCAACACCAGATCCGTGGCGCCGCGGGACGGCGTCATCTCGAGGGTCACCCGGGACTCGAGCCCGCGCGTCGCTTCCGACATCCACGCGAACTCCAACAGCCGCGGGCGCTCCACGCGCAGATAGCGGCAGTAGTGCGCCCACAGACGGCCGGCATGGTCCGCCTCCCAATACCAAAGCTCGTCGACCGCAGCCTTGCGGAGAATGGCCCGGTGCGGCTCGAACCAGCGCCTGAACAGGTCGGGTTCGGCCCACGCGTCGAAGACCTCTTCGGGCGAAGCTTCGATCCGGCGGGGGACCGTGATCCGAAGGAGGGGTTTGGTCGGGCTCGTTCCGGCAGTAGGCATCGTCAATCTCGCTTTCTGTTCGCTTTGAGGAATACCTCGAGCTTGTCGAGACGGTCGCTCCAAAACCGCTCATAGCGGGAGGCCCAGCCCGCGATGCGCCGGATCGGCTCCGGATCGAGGGCGATATGGTGCTCGCGGCCTGTCCGCGTGCGCCGCACCAGCCCGGCGCGCTCGAGCACCTTCACGTGCTTCGAGACGGCGTTGAACGACATGTCGAAGGGCTGGACGAGGTCGGTTACGCGCGCGGCGCCCTTCGCCAGCCGTTGGACGATCTCTCGGCGCGTCGGGTCCGAGAGCGCCGCGAAGGCGAGGTCGAGAACAGGGGTCGTCATATATTCAACCTGTAGGTTGAATATAGCAACCGGCCCGCCCTTGTCAAGCGATCGGAGGTAACGCGACGAGCGAAGCGACGCATGTCCTGAGGGCTCGACCGTAGAGGGCCAGTCCGCACACGGCGCGGCCTTGCGTATGAAACGCCGTACTCCTCTATCTTGCTCAACGACTTCCGGGCGCCGCCGGCCCTCATCGCCGGTCTGCGTTGCCCTCGTGCTCTGGCTGAGGAGGGCGACGGAGCGGCGCTCCGTGCGCGAGGACGATATGGAACAGAACACGAGGGCGGCGGCGACGGTTATTCTCGGCCCGAGCCGCCGAAGGACGGCCGGCGCCGATCGGCACGGCGGCCGGGATTAACCGCGGGAGGCCGCGGCGGCAAAGATCGTTTCGCCGCCCCGCGAACCGAACGCCCCGATCGGGAAAGAGATGACGATGAGCTCTCCCTCGGACGCGGAGGTGATCGGCCGCTCGCTGGGCGAGCCCGAAGCCTTCGGGCTGATCTACGACCGCCACGCGGCCACCCTGCTGCGCTTCCTGGGCCGCCGGGCGGGCGCCAAAGTGGCGGAGGGGCTGGTCGGCGAGCTGTTCCGGATCGCGTTCGAGCGGCGCAAGACGTTCGAAGCGTCGCGCGCGAGCGCGCTCCCGTGGCTGTACGGGATCGGCTCGAACCTGTTGCTCAAGCACCGGCGTGGCGAGGCCCGGCGGCTGCGCGCCAGTGCGCGGATGGCGGCGGACGAGGCGGCGGATGCGCGCGCGAGCGCCGCGGCGCTCGACGCGCGCCTGCTATTCCCGCGCGTGGCCGACGCGATCGAGGCGCTGCCGGACGACGAGCGCGAGGCGCTCCTGCTCTTCGCGTGGGAGGAGCTCTCGTACCAAGGCGTGGCCGAGGCGCTCGAGCTGCCGATCGGCACGGTGCGCTCGCGGCTCAACCGCGCCCGCGCGCGCCTGCGCGAACTACTCGAGGCGAACGGGAAAAGCAAGGTGAGGTCGCGATGAAGCCGGTGGACCTGGCGAGGAAGCTGCGGCGCGAGGCCGCGCTCGACCCGGCGGCGCTCGACCGGGGAAAGGCAGTGCTCATGGCGGCAATCCGGCAGGAGGTCGAGCCCACGCGCCGACCGACGATCGTTCCACAGGTTCCGTATGAGGACATCCGCGCCGCGCTGTCGTTCCTGGAGCGCGCGTTCGGGTTCCGCGAGATCCCGACCGCGCGGTTCGTGGGCGCGGACGGCGAGCTTCTCCATGCGACGGTGGAGTTCGGCAACAGCCTGATCGGGGTCGGCGGGCAGGGCCACCACGGCGCGATCAGCCCCATGAGCGGCGGCGTCGAGAGCCAGTTCATCAGCGTGCATGTCGACGACATTGATGCGCACTATCAGCGTGCGGTCGCCGCGGGTGCACGGATCGCCGACGAGCTGCGCGACCACTCCTGGGGCGAGCGCACCTACTGGGCGCTCGACCTCGAGGGCCACCGCTGGCGCTTCGGCCAGCCGCTACGCGAGGTGCCCCAGTCCGGGCGACGCCGGCGGCCCGGCAAGCACTGATGCCGCGATGCGCCTGCCCGAGGCCTTCCGCTCGCTGCGCTATCGGGACTTCCGCGTCTTCTTTGTCGCCCAGACGATCTCCCAGATCGCGACCTGGATGCACTCGGTGACCCAAACCTGGCTGATCCTGTCGCTCACGAACTCACCGCTGCTGCTGGGACTCATCACCATGCTGCACTGGGGCCCGATACTGCTGCTCGCCCTCCCCGGCGGCGCCATCGCCGACCGCGTGGCCAAACGCCGCCTGCTCATCGCGACCCAGGCGGCGCAGGCATGCACGGCGCTCACGGTCGCCGCGCTGGTGGCGACGGGCGTGGTTGCGTACTGGCACGTCGGCGTCCTGGCGCTATGCGCGGGCCTGGCCAACACGCTCTTCAACGTGGTGCGGCAGTCGTTCGTGAAGGAGACGGTGGGTCGGGACGACGTGGTCAACGCGGTCGCGCTGAGCTCCGCGGCGTTCAACGGCGCACGGATCGTGGGTCCCGCCGCGGCCGGCCTCGTCATCGCCAGCGTCGGCGTGGCGCCGGCGTTCGTGTTCAGCGGCGCGGGCCACCTTCTCGTGCTCGCCACCCTGGCCACGGTCGGCGTGGAGGGCGCTCGGCGCCGCTTGGACCGCAGGCGATCCACTCTTGCGAGCGCGATCCACATGAAGGCGTCGACAGAGTGACCCTGCCGCACGGCACCGACCGGCTGGAGTCGGCTCGTCTCGTGCTGCGGCGGATCACGCCGGATGATCTGCCGTTCTACACCCGCCTCCACGCACTCCCCGAAGTCGCGCGGCATCTTTATTTCGGAGGCCGGCCGCGCACGCCCGAAGAATCGGCCGCATGGCTGCAGTCCGTTCTCGCGAGCTATGAGCAACTCGCGCTCGGCTATCTCGCGGTCGTGCGCAAGGCAGATGGAGCGCTGATCGGGCGCTGCGGCATCACGGACCTCGTCGTCGAATCCGCGGAACCCGAGCACGGGCTTCGCAAAGGATGGTTCGCGCGCGCACAGGCGCCCGCCGGCGTCGCACTGACCTTCGAGTGTGAGCTCGGCTACACGTTCGACCCCGCCGTCTGGGGCCAGGGTTTCGCGACCGAAGCGGCGTGCTGCGTTCGCGACTACGCGCGCGACGTTCTGCGGCGGCCGTACGCGGTCTCGGCCATTTTTCCGGAGAACGCCCGTTCGCGGCGCGTCTCCGAACGGGGCGGCGCGCGCTTCGACGGCCAGATGGAAGTGGTCGGTCTCACGTGGGATCGCTACCTATGGCCGCTCGCGACGGGCCGTGCGACTCAGCTCGAGCCGGCATCCACGAAATAGGCGTGCACTCGCGGCAGATGGGAAGGTGCACGATGAGCGAGGAGGAGTATCTGATGCACATGGCCATCGCCGATCGTTTGCGCGAGGCCCGAGCGGCTGCGGCCGGCCGCGCGGCGCTCGGGTCACGCGCGGCATTGGCCGGCGACTTGAGTTCCGCCACAGGGAAGGACACCAGCATGAACGCAACAAGAGGCCTTGTCGTGCCCGCCGGCGGCGGGAAGTATCTCGATATGACGACACCCGGCCGCTTCGCCGCCTTGAAGCTCCTCGGCCACGAGACCAATGAGAGCATCATGTTGTTCGAGGAGACCGTCCCCGCCGGTACCAAGAGTCTCTTCCATCTCCACCGTGACAGCGACGAGGTCGCCTGGGTGCTCGCCGGCGAGATCACCTTTCAGATCGGCGACGAGGTTACCGTCGGCGGCCCCGGCACCTGCGCATTCTTCCCGCGCAACGTTCGGCACGCTTGGAAGAACACCGGCAGCGAAACCGGCCGAGTCTTGTTTCTCTACACCCCGGCCGCCGCCGGCGGTTACGTCGAGGAACTCTTGAATTGCCCCGGCCCGATCAATGACGATGAACGCAACAAACTCCGCGAGCGCTACCGCTGGGAAGTCGTCGGTCCAAACCCGCTTTGAGGGGTCGGCTTTGCTCGCGCCGCATCGAACCGCGGGAGGAGACCACCATGGCAGCCACGCTCTCGACATGGACGATCGATCCGGTGCACTCGAGCGTCGAGTTCTCGCTCGACTACATGGGTTTCTCGACGTACCGCACGGGCTTTCGCGCGCTCGAGGGATCGCTCGAGTTCGATGCGACCCGGCCTGACGCGTCATCGGTCACCGCGGCGATCCCGGTGGCCAGCGTCGACGTGACCAACGATCGCCTCATGAGCCGGCTCATGGACCCCGACCTGCTCGGCGGCAAGGACCATCCGACGATCACGTTCAAGAGCACCCGAGTCGAGGCTCTCGACCCGGCGCACTGGCAGGTGGCGGGCGACCTCAACATTCACGGTGTGGCACAGCCGGTCGTCCTGGACACGCGCTATCTCGGCCAGGCCAAGCACCCGTTCAGTGGCAAGATCGCCGCGGGCTTCCGGGCGGAGACGGCGATCGACCGGCGCGACTTCGGGGTGACGTGGAACGCGGCCATGGACACGGGCGCCGCGTACCTCGGCGAGCGCGTGCAGATCTCGCTCGCCATCCTGGCCGTTCGCCAAGACCCGTGAACAGGAACATCAAGCTCCTCTACGGGTTCTCCTGCTTCGATCAGTTCATGATCGTGATCGCCTTGTGGGTCCCCTATCTCGCGACGAAGGGGATCGGCATGCGGCAGTTCATGGAGCTGCAAGCCGTGTTCGCGCTCGTGATCCTCTGCGGCGAATTGCCTTCAGGGTTGCTCTCGGACCTGTGGGGAAGGAAGAAGACGCTGCTGCTGGGCTCGACGCTCAAGGCCGTCAGCTTTTCCCTCCTCCCGCTGTGGAGCAGTTACGCGGGCTTCCTCTTCTACCACCTCACCATGGGGATCGCCCTCAGCATGATCTCGGGCGGCGATGTCGCGCTCCTCTATGACTCGTCTCTCGCGGCGGGTGGCGAGAAGTCCCGGGGAACGGTTGTCCTCGGAAATGCGAACCTCGCGGCGCAAATGGGGACGACGGTGAGCGCGCTGCTGGGGGGCGCGGTCGTCTCGCTGTCCTATGGGCATCTGCTGTGGGCCAACGCAATCCTGAGCTGGATCCCGGTGCTTCTCGTGCTACGCGTCACCGAGCCGCCCGCGACCCTGGACCGGGGGAAGAAACGGGCGGAAGAGCTCAAGGAGCTGCTCTCGACCACGCTTGTACGGGACGGCGCGACGCGGCTCGTGCTCCTCAATATGGTCGCCTGGGGGACCGGCGGATTGGTGATGTTCTGGGTGAATCAGAAATACTGGCAGGAGAGCGGGGTGCCCCTGGCCTCTTTCGGAGTCCTGTTGGCGGGCTACGGTCTCATCGCCGGCCTCGCCGGGAGATCCGCCGCCCTCGGGATCGCGAGATACGGCCGGCGACCGTTGCTCGCCGCGGTCGGCGTGTTGCCCATCATCGCGTATTTCGGGATGGCGTCTTTCCTCGGTTGGGGCGGGATATTGCTCGGGATCCTGGCCCCGGTAGGTCGGGGCCTGGGCCAGGTGCTGTTCATGGAAGCGCTCAACGAGAGGATCTCATCCGCGTTCCGCGCGACCGTGATCTCCATGGCGCAGCTGGGAATCCGCGCGTCCTTCTGTCTCCTGGGCCCCCTCGTGGGCTATGGAATCGACCGCTCGGGACTCCCGTCCGTCTTGTCGGCGCTCGGAATCCTGTTCTCGCTCGCGTTCGTAGTCTTGCTCGTGCCGCTGGTCGTGCGGGAAAGGTCTCTCAGCCCGGCCGAAGGGTGACCTGGGTGCTAGGGGCCGCCCAACCCAGCGCCTTGTGCCTCCTGCGAGGCCGGCAGTGGCCTGGAGTCGTCAGCTCGAAGTCTCATCGTTGACTAGAGCGCAGAGGTCGCCTCCGTGGCATAGCGCATACGATAATGGTGATTGGTCCAAACGATGGCGATGAACAGGTAGCTCACTGCGTAGCTTAGCCATGTGGGCCAGAGCAACAGGAGCGCCTTAAAGGTGGGGAACTCTGGTGGACGCAGTTCCAAAACCAGCACTGTTATAAGGACAGCGAACACGCCATCGGAGAACGCGCTCAGTCGCTCCGGGGTCGCTCTATGGAGCACGCCACGACCAGTGGTGAATTCCGAACCGCAATTACTGACCTCTCCTTCCGTTCCTGGTTCCCTCGGGCACGCCGATGCCGAAAGTTTCCAGAAAACCGTGCGCCCCCGACGTGGTGACGATCACAGCGTGGCTGTGCTTCATCCTTTCGGTCCAGCCCAGATCGAAACAACGCTTGGTGAGGGCGGCGCCTACCGCGCCCGCGATGTGAGGCCGTCGTTCGGTCCAGTCGAGGCATAAGCGGCAGAAATGGCGTTGTGAACTCAATGCAGACAGGTCGATGCCGAACTCCGTGAGAAATCGGGTCCCCGCCGGCGTGATTTCAGCCGCCTCGTCGCCGACCACCACGATGTATTCGTGCGTGATTAAAGAATCGGTGAGATCAACGCTGAGACGACCGGCAAGGTGGTCGTAGCAGATTCGGGCCGCGTGAAGCTCGCGTGCTTGACGGGAGAGCGGACGGTATCGCGGCCTGTTTTCGAGGGCAACGGCCATAATCCCGTCGAGCATCTGGGCGACCCTCGGCGACGCGAGGCGGAAATAGCGGTACCGACCGTCCCTTATCGGCGCGACCAGTCCCGCCTCGGCGAGTTTCGCCAAATGCGTGCTGGCTGTCTGAGGCGTAACACGCGCCGCACAGGCCAGTTCGGTCGCTGTAAGAGCGCGGCCATCGAGAAGCGCAGAGAGCATGGTCGCTCTTGCCGGCTCACCGACCAGCCCAGCAATTTCGGCTATCAATGGCCCGGTAATCATAGGCTCAATGTAGCACCGGGTACGGCGGGGCCTCCCAGTAGACGCTTCGATCACCGCCGAAGTGTTCATCGGCGCGTCCGATCGTTTCGGAGGTAAGATCGCGGCCATGATTTGCCGGCCCTCTCACCGCCCGGCCAAGCATGCGTGCACCCCGGCGGCTGGCCGCTGTCTGAGCGCAGGCGCAACATCGTTATGGAAATCAGAACAGTGGGTGTGCCGTCTCGATTCGTCCGCTTGCGGCGCGTGGCGAATGGCTCTTGACTGGGCGTGGGACGCCGCATAGCCGGACGTGGAGGAGGTGGCCATGCTGGAGGGGAAAACGCGCATCCCACCGGTCGACGTCGAGACGCTCCCGGACGACCTGCGCGAAGTGCTCGAGGAACAGCGCAAGCTCCGGGGCGCGCCGCTCTATCCGTACCTCTTCTACGCGCGCAACCCGGCGTATTTCCGCGCCGCGCAGGGGATGTGGACCGCCCTCCAACAACACACGAAGCGCGTGCCCGGTACGCTCAGGGCGCTGCTCAACCGTCGCGTCGCCTGGTGGAACGGCTGCGAGTTCTGACAGGACGCCAATGCTGCCGTGGGCAGCAGGCTCGGCATCTCGACGGAGAAGCTCGAGGCGCTCAACGACTACGCGAAGAGCCCGCTCTTCAGCGACACGGAGAAGGTGGCGCTCGAATACGCCGACGCGATCACGGAAACGCACCGCGACGTCGACGACGAGCTCTTCGCACGCGTGCAACGGCACTACGACGACGACACCATCGCGGAGCTGACGATGATCATCGCGTGGGAGAACGCGTCCTCGCGCTTCAACCGGGCGTTCCGCATCCCATCGCAAGGGTTCTGGAAGCGATGACCGATCAGCCGCACGGGCTCGCCCGCGGCCTCACCAACTACGGCGACGCGGACTTCTCGCTCTACCTGCGGCGCTCGTTCGCGAAGTCGATCGGGTACAGCCGGGCGATGCTGGCGCGCCCCGTGATCGGGATCGCCCAGCCCCGCACGAACCGTTTCCTGGGTGAAGTCTGGTTAAACGAAGGGGGTTAGCGGCTCTTGCGTCCGCTAACCCCTCTTGGCAGCAACTTCCTGGGTAATTCCTGGGTGAAGGAAAGCGGTTAGTCATCAATCGGGAGGGCGCGGCCGCTCCGCACTTGTCGCCGCGTGACTTCCAGCGATTAAGGAAGCCACACGTGGCGCGCGGTTCTACAACGGCGGCGCGCCAGCTGATCGGACTCTTTGGGTATAGTCATCTCCCCGACGTCAGCACGCCGCCGTGAGACTATTTCGTGGCGAAGCAGTAGAAGAGGCCGTTGCCGCCGGTGCTCTTGAGATCGTTCTGGCTGCAGCCGCCGTCGGGCCCGCGCGTGGGGTGCGACGAGTTCCAGGACTTCGACGCGTCGTCGTCGCGCAAGCCCTGCCGATCGTGATGGCCGACCATCGCCGCCCCCTGGCCGCTCTTCGTCCAGTTGCCGCAGGTGCGGTCATCGCCGGCTGCGAACGCGGTGCCGTCGGCCTGCGAGCCGGTCAGGATGTCGTGCATGTTGGGTGTGTCGCCACGGCCGTTGACCAGCTCCCCCTTCTCGGTCAGCGCCGTCTGCTTGGTGATGTTGTTGCTTGCACTGTTTAGCTCAGTGAGATTCTTGGCGATGACGGTGCCCTTGGCGTTCTGCCAGGGGCCCGATCCGACGCGGTCGCGCGCGTTGACGGCACCGGCGCCTTGCGTGCTGAGATACGCGTGCCAGGTCTTGCCGCCCGCTCCTGCTGCCTGCGCGAGGATCTGACAGTGCCTGTCGGCACCGGCGAGGCCGCCGAGGTCCCCGCCCTTTCCGGAGCCCGCACTGGTAATGAAGAACGTCATCTCACTCTGCTGGGCGTACGTGATGGTGGCTCCGTCGAGCCCCAGCAGGATCAGCGATCCCAGGATCCACCGACTCACTCTGTTCATGTCCATCCTTCCGTGGCGTTTGGCGTTGGTGAGGAATACCGGCTAACTACTAGCGGCGAGGCCGTCGGGTTCCAGGCAGCCGATGGGACGGATCAAGCGCCGCGCCATGAAGGGTACGATGGCGCCAGGGCGCCCAGGAAGCTTAGAACGCGGCGTCCCGCCCTGATTGTAGAGCACGATGACTTGGGCAAGCGACGGGACGCTTCCGCGTCGTGCATGTACGGCGGGTGACGGGCGACATCGTGCAACGTGGGAGTCTTCACGCCAGTCCTTTCGATCCTATCCCAGGTCCGAGGCGGCCTGGAGCCCGGGCACAGAGAGTCACGAGAGCTTGAGGAAGGAAGGATCACATGGCAACTCACAAGGTGGTGAAACACGACGAGTGGCTCAGGGCACGGAAGAGGCACCTGGCGAAGGAGAAGGAGTTCACCCGGATGCGTGACCAGCTGAGCCGGGAGCGGCGCGATCTGCCCTGGGAGCTCGTCGAAAAGCAATACACCTTCCAGGGCGAGCGCGGGAGGCAGACGCTCAGCGACGTCTTCGACGGACGCGGCCAGCTGGTTATCTATCACGCGATGTTCAATCCCGACACCGCGGAGCCTCATACGACCTGGACAGCCGACGCGCCCTGCTTCGTCTGCTCCTTCTGGATGGACAACTTCAACGGCATCACCGTCCACCTGAACCACCGCGACATCACAGTGGCCGCGGTCTCGCGGGCTCCCTACCCGAAGCTTGCCGCCTACAAGAAGCGGATGGGCTGGGGCTTTCCGTGGCTCTCATCGCTCGGCAGCGACTTCAACGTGGACTATCGCGTCTCTTTCACCGAGGAGGAGGTGAAGACCGGAAAGCTCGACTACAACTACCGGCTCCGCCCGTGGGGGCTGACTGAGGCCCCCGGCATCAGCGTGTTCCTGAAGGACGGAGGCCAGATCTACCACACGTACTCGACCTATGAGCGTGGGCTCGACATGTTGAACGTCGCCTATCACTACATGGATCTCGTACCGAAGGGCCGCGATGAGGGCGACTCCGTCGCGAATCGGTGGGTTCGCCGTCGCGACGAGTATCAGGACTGATGGACGGCGACCGGCTCCTTCTGGCGATCGGGCTCGTCCGGCAAGCAAGGCCGGCCGGATTCTGTCCAGCGTGCCGAGTCCTGATGAAGGCCCTCGACGCCCGACAGGAACTGGCCAAACCTACGGTGGCCGCATTGGTCGTCCTCGCTGTCGCCGGCGTTGCGTGGGCGGTCATGGTCCAGCAATCGCGCTCCATGGCCGGAATGGACGGAATGGACATGGGCCTCGGCCCGCTCGAGTCCTTCGCCGCGACCTGGGTCGTGATGATGGCGGCGATGATGCTGCCCTCGGCGATCCCGGTGGTTCTCGAGTTCGCGCGAACGGCCGAACGGCGACGCGGCTGGCAGGTCGCCACTGGAGTGCTTGCGGGCACGTACCTCGGCGCGTGGCTGGTGTTTGGCGTGGTGGGCTACGCGGTCTACACCGCCCTGAGAATGCCCTGGCCCAACCAGCCTGTCGTCGTTGGACTGGCGCTGGCTCTGGCCGGCGTCTACTCTGTCAGCCCGATCAAACGGGCGAGCCAGGCCCGGTGCCGCGAGCTATGCGCGCTGCATGGGCCGCTTCCCTTCAACCTGATGCGGAGCGCCGCTGTCGCAGGCGCGCGCTACGGCCTCAGCTGCCTTGGATGCAGCGCGGCGCTCATGGTGGCCATGGTCCTTCTCGGGATGTCCAGTCTGTGGTGGGCGGTGATCCTGGGCATCGTCGTGCTCATCTACAAGTTCGCGCCTCCGCTGCGAATGCGATATGAACTGGTCCTTTCGGCCGCGCTGGTGGCGTTCGGCGTGGCTTACGTGATGATGGCTTGAGACGGACGAGGCCCGATGGCGTTGATGCCGGGAGTCTCCTGAGCGGTCGTTCACCCGCTCTCATTCTTCGCAGCAAGCCGTCGGTCCGGCGTGACTTACACGCGGATGAGGCTAAGATTGGGCAAGGACCCAGTGAGCTGCCAATCTTGTGGTCACGAGAACCCCGCCGGCGCGAGGTTCTGCAACGATTGTGGCGCGCACCTCGCGGCGCCGACAATCACCCCCGAGCCGCGCTCCTACACGCCGCGGCATCTTGTCGAGAAGATTCTTGCGTCCCAGAGCGCGCTCAGGGGCG